>Ga0209098_1000003_pt1 | contig 304096 bp, 450 predicted proteins | sample AD_JPNHW1_MetaG_FD_184429 | JGI IMG/M metagenome (GOLD analysis project Ga0209098, IMG submission 184429) | Active sludge microbial communities of municipal wastewater-treating anaerobic digesters from Japan - AD_JPNHW1_MetaG (SPAdes) (version 2) | ecosystem: Engineered > Bioreactor >... | reverse complement strand
ATCACATCGCTTCCGTTGAAACAACGCCATTGAATCCACTCACGCGCTGCCTGAAGCCACATACCACCGATATCACGCAATTCATGTCCGTAAACAGTTTTCATCTTTTAAACCCTTTCTTTCAATGCCAATACTTTATCATAGACTTGTTGAACTGTCAAGTAGTATTAGAAACTAAAATCGTAATACTTCTCGCGGTCTCCAAGTCGCAATCCACTGCCTCCGCATGCCTTGTTATAACGGTTAGTTTCCGGATTCAAAACAACCTCTTTCCAGAATCCACGCTTGTCTTGACGATAGCAGTAGATACTCCCTTCCTTGTTTTCCGAATACTCATAGTTCTGGCAGTCAGACATTCCGTTGCCATCAATCCGGACGGCATTGTCTTCCTGAACCTGGAGAATCTTGCCGTCAAAAGAAATGACAGTAGCGGGGTTGCGGTCACTCCACAGAAGGATAGTCGCGGGCATTCCGGCTTGCGGAACGAAGGGTTTTCCGTCTTCAGTAACGGCAATTTCACGACTCATAGCATGATTGATAAGGCTTCCTGTATCTGTTCCAAGTTTCATCATGGCATCGTCCCTTTCTTGCTTTCGATAAAGATAAGATACCATTCCCTATTGAAAATTGTCAATAGGGTTTGTAATCTTTTAGAAGATTATTTGATTCCATCCAAAATCTTCTTCATTGCCTTGTCGGATAACCTACCGTCTTCGATTCTCAAAACCTTTGGACTACCCATTTCCCAAAGAGTAAGGTCCAGAAGATAGAATGTTGCTTTTGCCTGATATCTAGCTCCTTGACAATACCAAGCATGTGTCGGATAGCTTGTCCAAACAGCTTTGTTATTCCAGCAATGAATTCTGTAGATATGATATTCCTCACAGCCTTTCCAATATTTTTCACAGGCGCTGAAAACTTCTTCTGGAACACCTTCTGGAAATCTTGGTTTAGAAGCCTTCTTGGAAGCAAGACAAACTTCCAGCTCTTTTTCTAGTTCCTTGATTCTAGGCTGGTTCTCTTCGATAATAGAAGAGATAAACTTCCTAACCCTAGGATCAAAAATAAGGGTAGAGAAATCATTTAGCTTCTTAAGTTCGGAGCGGATTTCAGTTGCATTTCTCATGTGTTTTATACTTTAAGAAAGAAATTGTCAGTTAGTTCTACACTGAGTAAACACCGATTTTATTACCCTGAATCAAAATCTTGGCAGTCTTGTTGCCGTTCTTTTCTGCGACACTGATGGCTTCCGCAATGGTCTTCAGCCATTCAGGAGTGGGTTCTCCTAAAGGCACGAGAAACTTTGAAGCTATTGAAACAATAACGGCAGAATTATATCTGTCTTCGTCACACATCGCCAAAATGACACTTTTCCCCGGAACCTTGTCATAAAGTGGAAGGTCATTCCCAATTTGTTCGATACCAACATTAATCATTTTATACGTTTCCTTCTCCGAAGAAATTTTCTTCGGAATAGTTTTGCTCACAGTATTCACAGACATTGGGATGCCACTTACACCCCTCACAAATGCCGTAACGCTGTTTCACGATTATTTCCATTTCACCGACCACCGGCAATGGAATAGGACCAGATTCTTGTTTTGTTTTCTCCATATTTTTCCCTTATTGCGGTAGTCTCCTACCTATGCAAACAATATTACCGGTATCGGTATCTAGGGCCTTCGCCCCTGCTGTAATCTTTGGATCTGCCTTCATGTCATAGAAAAGATAAATGCATTGATTCACTGTGTTATTCCAATCTGCTTTGAATTCATCTGATGGAGATGTATCAACCCTTCTTGATTTAAGAAGATTGATTACTTCATCATTTGTCCAGTTGTCACGTTTAAGATTCATGGGTAATCTATATGCCTTTCTTTGATAAATTCAACAGGAACACTGTCAGTCAGCCACACTCCGTTTTCTGATAGATAGAATTTGTATCCCTTGGAATACATCGTTTTGCTGTCAACTATCAAGATAACTGGTTTCCCGTGTCGAATTCCAACATTATATGCTGTCTGCCAGTCCGGAGAAAGGTGGACATGGTTTCGACTCATCTTCTTCAACCCGCCATCCATGATGGATTTTAGATTCTTTTCTGCGGTTCCGTGATACAAGACATCCAGAGGTTGAACGGCTTTCATTTCGAGGTCTACATTGATAGAATGTCCCTGAGAAGCACGGATTAAAGTCTTGTCCGCATTAAATGCAAAGCGCTTCTTTTCGTTTGTATCCACGACTTCACAAAGGTCTTCAAAGCTAATCGAAGCCTTTTCAAGTAGTTCTCCCACTTTAGCCCATCCATTGGCATCTATTTCAAGGCCGATCTTGTCTGGTCTGTGACGTAGGACAAGACTAATGAATTTGCTGGTTTTTACCAGTTTCGGGTTCATTGTTAAACCTTTCCAATTCCTTAAGAGCTCTCTCGTAATCCTTCTTTGCTTTCGAGAGTTTTTGTTTACGATCCTGTTCTTCTTTCTTCGCTTCCCGCTTTTCGTTTGCTGTCACAAGCTTGCCAAAACGAACTTCTTGATTAAGAACTACAGATTCCGTAACCTTCAACTCAATAATCTCAGGAATTCCGTATTTGGGATAGTGTCCTGCCCAAAAGGTAACGACAGACTTGGCGGGACCGATACGCGGATAGATTTTTGCCCTGTTGATGTCATCTACCCAGACATCTCCATATCCCCCAAAACCCTTGTTCCGGAAGTATTTACCGGCGGAATTTCTAACGACATATAGCTTCAAAGAAAATTCATTATTCATAAGTGTTTCCTATTCCTTCTGAAACTATTCGAAATCCGATTTCTGCAGTGTCTCAAACCGAATTACGTTTCCGATTCTTGCCCAAGTCTGAGCATCTGTCGCCCAAGGGTGTCGGATTTTAAAGGTAATCCCAGCAAGTGCAAAATATGCGAACAATACAATCAAAACACCTGAAATCAGTTTTCTCATTTCAATATTCTCCTTCTTTCAAGATTCCGTTATTCCGGACGATATAGTCCCAACCTTCAGGTTCGACTTCATAATGCATTCCGCATGAGTACGGCTGACAGAAACGCATCATCTGCTTACCTGTCGGATAGGTAATAAGAACGGTTTTAACACCCTTCTTAAAGGCAATCGCCGCACAGATCATGGCTTCCTGACACCAACGATTCATCACTTCATTGATTCCGACTTCAAGACGATTTCTGTTCATATCGGGATTCCTTCCTTTTGTTTGGCAATAAGATAACACTTTCTTCAGATTCTGTCAACTGTCGGTTTTACTTCTTGATGATTTTTTCTCCGTGATAATCTTCCCACTCATTTTTGAAATGACTAATTACGTGGTCTGGGACGCTATGAACGTTCTTGAAATGGCCAACCATTTTGTAGACTTCGACATCCGCACCGTAATGTTTTCCAAGTTCAACATATTCATCGACAATGTCATAAAGGCAAAAGACATTGGAGACACAGACATCAATCCCGAGCCTCAGCGCTTCCTCAACAAACCTTTTACACTGGTTCTTGACGGTTGAAGAACGACAATCGAAATGATACTTCCCATCACGCATCCTGAACATGTCATTCTCGATATGCAGGCAGCCGAAAGTTTTGGCAAACGTAGATTTTCCGCTACCTGGCAATCCTCGAATGATTCTGAGTTTCATAACAAGTATCCTTTCCAATTGACAAAGAAAGGATACCATAAACTTAATCAGCTGTCAATAGCGGTTCCATAAGTTTGAATCTTAAAAGACGGATTGACGCTTCCTGATAACCATATTTCCATGCAACGTATAGAACTCTGGTTCCCTACTATCTTATGGCATTTGTCACATTCTAGTATATGCGGTTTTTGGCTTCTAATAAAAAAGTCAACGGAAGAATAAATTGGTTTTCCTCCACACATACAAAGAGGTAGCTGGTACAAATATTCTTCATATCCCCACTGCATAAGGGATTCGTTTTCTTTCGTAAGCTCGAAAGACAGCCTATCTATTTCGGCAAATGCCTTTCTGTCTTCTTCATGAAGGATAGCCGCATGAGCTATTTGTGACAAACTCTTACTGCTTTCTTCATCTATAAAATCTGAAACCTTTTCCTTTGCCTGTTCTATTAGGGAAATTGCTTCAGTAATCAGGGCGTGACAACCAAGTCTTTCTATTTCTTTCAAAAGGGATAATATTTTCAGTTCAACGGGTTTATTTAGATCAAGTCTGTTTCTACGAGGGATCATAATTTCCTTTTCAGTCTTCTATACGTTTCAGATTTTCTGATTCTAAAAACCCTAGGACAAAAGAAACAACTGTATCGTATTCTTTCTGGTCTCCATCGAATTCCACGAAATCAATCCCGTAATCAGGAAGGACTTCCTTAATCCACTTGTCAATTTCCTTTGCTTCTTCTTCTGTCTGCCCGCGACCTGCGGGATTGTATGGCTTCGTGCGTTTTACAAAGATATCTAAATTCCACATCTTCCTGTATTCGGACACTACAAGATTGTCGAATTCTTTGCCCAAGTTCCGCCCGTAGTAAAGGCTAAGAAGCAACGGAGAATCCGTTACAATGACTTGAACATTACCGAGAAGCCTGGAAATTCGGAAATGCTGTTTCCCGAAGACATAAATCTGATTTCTTAGAACAACCTGATTCTGTTCCCACGTCTTATCTTTCGCGTATTCCGTTGCCTCTTCTACGTTATACCCGAGGTTTTTCAGGCGTTCAAAGAGACCAGCCCGCATAGTGCTCTTACCACTTCCGGGACCTCCGTAAAGATTAACCACCAAAGTCTTTTTCATTTATCTTTTTTCTCCTCTGTGTCACTAACCCAAACATGGGCCTGATGTCATATTTTTTGGATCAGGAGGACAGGCGACATGAGGACCCAAATGGTTACGTTCCCTTGTTCAATACCAGATTTCATATCGCGTCTGAGTCGTTCCCGGAATAGGGACAGTAACTGTCTTATAATCATTGCACATGTGATGTTCATGTCCGCAAAATTTACACATATCAACCTTTCTTTTCTACCCAGCAGATGACCGTCTTCTCTTTCGGTTCGACTTCCAAACATTCAACTTCTTTAAGGAATTCCCAAGGCCGTTCTTCTTGGCATTCAGTAGAACCTACTTGATAGTGGGCCTTGTAAAAACTTCCTTCATAAGGGAAAACGATTTCGTGAATAGTTGACCAACGTGTCTGATCGACGATTTCGTCATAAATGCAGTTGTCATAAGGCAAGCCAAGATTCAGTAACTCTTCTTTCTTAAAAAGTCTCTTCATTTCTTTACCTCAACATATCCATACCCGTTACAATGCGGACATTCACAAAATTCCTTATTGATTTCTTCCATAATTTCTTCCAACACCTTGTCGATTTTTTCATCTAGGTCTTTCGCATTTTTACCGACAACAGGATCGGGATATACACAACCCTCCTTCAAATAAGAGGACTCTGTAGTGATGCTATAGATTACAACAGACTTCTTCTCATTAAATCTGTTAATAACTCTAGGACGGCGGGACGTTCCGACATTTAGTGTTATGCGTTCAGGAACGACAAGTTTTACATCCCGCGAAACCGAAAATACAAAGTCATAATCACTTGTAATCGTAGCAACGGCAGGATTAATATTCTTCTTTATGTGGTTTCGGATAATCTTATACATTTGCTTGCTATCCGCCATACATGGTCTGACCGAATCCAAGATGTCATGGTTAAATTCAATCCTGTCAATCAAAGAACTTTGGTGCGGATATTTACTGCACAGCCATTCAAAATCATTGCTCTTATAAATGATTTCAGTCTCAAAACTAAGGTCTTTCCATTCTCCTTCCACTTTGTCGTACTTCAATTCATAACACCCTGAAACCATTTTATATTCTTCCGGAAGACATCCTGATGAAGTTGCGGGAATGGATTCAGGAAGTTTATTCAAAGCGGGGTTCCCATTACGGAGAACAAATCTGATATTCACCCGTTTGCTACTCTCTTTTACCTGAAAACGTTTAGGGATAGCCTTGACTTTGAACCAGTGTTCTTCTGAAGTCGGTTCTGCCACAACGCCATCAATCAGATATCCTGGGTTTAAAATAATGGTGCTATGATATGTACCGAATCCGACACCTAACACCTTGATGTAAACACAATCATCTGATTTTATAATCATTTGAATCTTATAGTCCGGTTCTTTAGTTTCCATTTTCTTCCTCTTCTTTGTTTAACAGATTAACAATTCTTTTTGCCAAAGCTTCTGCCTCTGCGTTTTTTGAGTGACGTTCTTCCCAAGTCGGTTCATCATTCGGATCATAAAAATTCACAGCGTCTATCGATATTCTGAACCTACCGTTTTCTTCTATGAAATAGGCACTGTACAGGCAATCATACCCACCATTCTCTTCAAATCTGTATGCCCATTTCTTTGGCTTTATCATTGATTTTCCTTTTGATGTTATAGACCAAAATCCTGATAGTTTCTGCGTCAGTCGTTTTTGTCTTGAATCCGACATAGATCGTAGACAAACCTTCATTGCGAAGCCAAGGTACAACGGTATTCGAAACAGAAGAAGGATCTTGAATCTCAGATATCAAACCAAGAATAATTTCCACATCCATCAATCTGATAAGATCGGAAACGTCTAATTCCACCGTTGTTGCAACAGAACAGTTCAAATCTAACATATGTTTTCCTTCTTTTGTTCGATTTTCGTATCCCAAAACGGCATTTCTTTATAGAAATGGTCACTACATTCTATCAGCTTTGGATTGGCTTCTCGTAGACTAGAGAACCGTTTCCTCGTTTCCATATCCGCTTCAAATCTGCAAATGTCAAGACAACCTTTAAGGGCATCAGGAAGATATTCCCAGTACATTCCAAGCATCGGGATATCAAGACACAAATCTTTCCCTCTACTACGAGATAGCAATAGATCCTTAAATAATCTTTCCCAATCCGCTGAAAGAGAAAGTTCTTCAATCCTATCTAAGAAGTAAGGAGACTTTTGATAGAAGAGATTCTTGATTTCAAGTAATTGGTTTTCAGACCAATCATTACGGAGATAATCCGTGAATCCCTTGTCAAATTCCCACACAGATGAATATTCTTTCTTGACCATCGTTGACTTCCCTGAACAACAACGGCCATAGACAACGGGGATAAGAGGAAGTTTATTCTTCCAACGAAGATAAACGTCAAAGTTCATCAGCTTCTTGATTTCGTCTTCTTGATGATATTCTTCCAAAACACGAATCGCACTACTGCTGATTTGATTAACTTCGGGCGGAGTCGGGATGAAAATCGTATTGACACCGCAAAGCCTGTGGTTCCAATACATCAAATCCTGTTCGTCTTCCAAACTTCTTCCGGGACGGATTCCACGAATCAACAGATTGAAGCCGTGCTTCCTTACGACATCTGCCGTAAGTCCGTCATAGGCGATGACATTTTTTGTGATAGGGACAAGAGACCTTCGAAGATGATCACCGTTCTGTGTGTTCTTGTTGTTGTTCTGTCCGATACCAAGCCATACATTTTCCTTACCGAACATCTTACAAACCAAGTCATAAACGTATTCATGCCCGTAATGAAATGGATTGAAACTTCCGGAATAGAAAACCTTAATCATACTAAACCCCTCTTTCAATAATTTTCCTTCTGATCATAGAATGAATCCCAGGATTCATGTGTAAAATCATCGGCATTGCGACATGCCTGATATAATTCCTGAGATGTACGGTGTCTTCATTGCTTTGGTCCTGTGACCATTCCAAATGGCTCCTAAGAGCCCAAGACATAATTTCTTTTTTGCTGACAGTCAGAAACGGACGGATGATGTTGTTTCTCCTATACGGCAAAAGAATAGGATTTCCACCCTTGATAGAAGACATGACCCAAGATTCAACAGCGTCATCAAGATTATGCGCCATCAAAATAGGACGATCAATATACCGATTCAAGAAATCATACCGGATACATCTCCAGTATTCTTCTTGACTTTCTTTCTTGTCTTTAACACGATTCGCATTTCCTACATGCAAAATGAAATTCTTGTTAGCACAGAACCTGCGGAGGAAAGCCTCTGCATTATGACAATCAGAAGTCCCGTGATTAAAGAACAAGAGTTCAAAATGGTTTTGTGGATATCGGCTGAGGAAATCCAACATAAACATGCTGTCTACACCGCCGCTACAGGCGATATAGAATGGTTCTTTAGGAATATTTCCGAGGATATGCATTTTATTAAGATTGGGGCCAAACGTGTTTCCCAAGCTGAATTTCCACACCTTCACGAACAAGTTCATTGTTTTTAAAAAGACAAGGAATTGTTACAACCATCCGAATATCTTCACCACATTCCGGATATCCGGGATAATAATCGTCAGCTTCAATTTCAGCGTCATACTCATTGAGCAAGGCTTGAAATTTGGAAAGAAATTCCTGTCTGACTTCGTTTTTGGTTTTCATATCGCCCTTTCGAATCCATCAGACTAGTCCATCATGCACCAACGATGAGTGCGGATGCCCTGTCCCATACACTGTTGCTGAATTCCACCCATGCGCGTCTCTTCCGTAAAGGAAAATTCGATCATCGGCCAAACTTTCTTTAAACCACGCTTAGAAGTCGTAAGGAAAGCGGGTTCATTATTCCTGTCAACTTTATCCCTGCCGAAGATAACCTTTTCATTGGTATCGTATTCGACATAGGTCTTTTCATTCTCCAAAACGAAAACGCCGGGCTTGGTTTCAGTTGCTTTGATCATTTTTCAGAACCTTTCTTTAGAACCTCTTTGGGTTTACAAAACCCTTTGGTTCTTTTGATACCCGTACTATACTAAAAATCCCCCTGCCTGTCAAGAGGCAAGGGGATCTTTTTTAGACAAGGAACATCGTCTTTTTCTCCATGCTTTTCAGGTTCAGCTCATCAATCACTTTAGCCTTGCCGCTGAAGACAACCGACTTAATTGCCACGATGTCTTTGACTAAGACGCTACGCCGAAGCGTCCTCCCGAAACCGCCCTTCTTGACTTCAACAACCATATATCCAACCTTGTCGGAATAGTATCGGGAAATGAAGGAATAAACATAGGTGCCCGGACCTTTATACGCCGTCTTAACGAAGCCACTGTCTTCAAGGGCTTTATCCATACCGGCACGAATCACGGCTTGGTTGGCTTTGATTTCTGCGTTTTTGGCTTCCTGTTCTTTTAGCCTTTTCTCATATTCCAACCTATCGGCTTCCCGCTTTGCTTCCCGTTCCGCACAAGCATTTTTATAACCGTCTTCATTTAGCCCGCTAAGTGATTCTGCGAGCTTCCAAAAGTCTTTCTCGTAGACGGCACCGATCTCCAGAACCACATAAAACCGTCCGTAGATACCACGGAAGGCATACTTGGTTCCGATGTAATCAGTCGGGGCGCTGTTGTAGCAATCCAAGCAAGCCTGCTTGTCACTAAAGGAACGGGATGCCTGACAACCCTTGCTGTCAATCGACACCCACCACATGCCGCCGAGACTGCAAATGTCTTCAAGCCGACGTTTCTTTTCCCCGTCAACAGCGACATACCGGACGCCAAGGCTACCGTTTCCGTTCTTGAAAACCGACTTGTAACCGGCAACGCGAAGGTTGTCCTGAATGTCGTCCTGAAACCTTCCGTGAATCGTGACTTGACCGCCATAGGTGAACACGGGGACATCGAGACTGAGAAGGCGCTCAATCGTAACGCCCTGTGTTTCGATTTCCTTAAGAGTGATGCCGCTATCCTTATCACTGACATTCAGAACCCTGCGGGCCTTAGAATCGCGAACGACATCCGCCTTACCGAGAACCTCTTCAATAGTTTCCATAATCGTCTCCTTTGGTTGCTTAGAATGAAGACAATATAGCACAACTGTTGTCAGATGTCAATAGGACATGATATTATTCTTCTGTCCAGACGGGAATAAGTTCTTTGGAACAAAAATCTCTCGTCATCCAAAGCCCCTCACCTTCAAAAGAAGGTTTATTTATGTAATTTCCCCAAAGACCACCGTAATTTGACAAGAGGTTGTAGCTTACATGGCATTTCCCATAAGTCTTCAGGATTTCGATACAGCGTTTCTTCGTCTTACCTCTGACATAAAAGGCTTCAATTCTGTCTGGATTCAATTCCCCGAGAAGGTATCTCCCGCGACAAACACTATAAGAAAACTCTTTCATTCTTGTTTCCTTAATAAAAGGCTTCCCCTTCTGCCTCTTGGATTCCCAAACCTACAAGAAAAGCCCGGACTTCTTCTTGACAAGCTTCTTTTAAATTAAGGGTGAAACTTCCCTTTTCATCGAAGCTGAAACATCCGTCATTATACTTGATCTTACCGGCTCCGATAGCCGTAACATTTCCGTTACGGATACTAGTATGAGGGCGATCTACTTCACCGAATAAGATTTGTCCATCGGCAAAGACAACATACTTATACCAGTAATAGTTCTTAAAGTCTTGGACGTTTACCATACGATTTTCCTTTCAATGTCTATAAGATATTACATTTCCTATGCGTTGTCAACATGATCTTCATGATAATCTACAAAATCCCGAATGTCTCCACTATAGATTTCATGAAACATAGGAATACTATCTTCTTTGAAGCACTTCCTCAAATTTTCAGCCGTCTTGCCGATAATCCCAGGATAACCCTTTTCTTCATCATAAGGGAATCCTTCATCTATCCATCCGTTTCCATAGAAACAAAGGATTCTGTTGCCGTTCATCGTGACATGCTGATAGCAGGTATAACAGGCTTCATTTCCGCACTGAAGGTCATAAAGGCATTCTCCTTCTGTATGAGGAGAAATCTGATGAATGGTTACGGTTTCACCGTATTCTTTTCGAGGAATAGGTTCCCATTTGGATGAAATTTTTCCATTTACCAATCCGAAGAGTTTCTTGTTCATCAACTGAATACCGAAATTAAGATTTGAACCTTCAAAAACAACTTCGGCCATTTTCAAAAGAACCTTATCTTCTCTTGTCTTAAGGTTCTTCATTTCAAGACCAAGATTGGAAAAGACTTTTAGTATGTTTTCCCACTCAGAATTAAAGTCTTTCGGGTTTGCCAATTCTTTCAATATTCCGATTTTCTCCGACAAACCTGCTGGCCACCCAAGCGCCTTCGTAAGCTTATCAGAACGTTCTTTGTCAGGATAAGATAAAACATATTCTTCCCCTGCATATTTACCTGTATGTTCATCAAATCCAAGAGATGAGAGTTTCATTTGTATCAATCCATTCTGTCTGACAAAGCAGATGCCATGATATCACGTTCATAATCTGTTGACATTGTAACAACAGTAGGCTTTTCAACCGCAACCTTGTTTCTGACATAAACCTGTTGTGTGAGTCCTGCGGGACGAAGCTGGACTTCAAAAATGTCCGGACGGCTTTCGAAGAAAGAACGAGCGGTCTTATATCCGAAATCCTTGAAGTTAAAATCATTGACGTTTTTCTTCAACCATTCTCCGATATGGGCGATATACACGTATCGGCTTTCATCTGTAGCAAGTGTTTCCAACGCATTGCTGATAATTTTGACATTTTCTTCTGTCATGGTTTTCTTTTCTTCAGAAATGACGTAAAACTTCGTGCAGGCTTGCTGGAAATATGGCACGGTATTTCCCTCGCCGAAACCATAAACTTCAATGCCGCCCTTTTTAAGCCTGATTGCAAGTCCTCTGTAGTCGCTGTCTGAACTTACAATGCAAATGGCGTCAACAATACCATTGGCCATCATTTCCATAGCATCCATGACGATTTCAATATCAATCGTGTTTTTCCCCTTTACAAGGCAAAACTGATGCTTGATTTCAATGTCATTCTCAATGACAGTCGATTTCCATCCTGAAGTTAAAGGACTTGAAAAATCAGCATAAAGACGCAAGATGTCAATCTTACCAAGCCCGTTCACCGTTTTTAAAACTTGTCTAAGGCTTTTCGGTCTTGCGTTCTCTCCGTCAATCAGAACCGCGATTTTCTTATTCTCTTTTTCCCAAAAAAACATATCCTATTCCTTTCAGTTGTTGACAACATAACAAATACGTGATTCTTTGTCAAGTCAGCCGAAACGAAGTTACTGGAATTCAATCATTTAACCATCTTTGTAGAATGTTCTTTTTGGCTTCAATTTCTTCAGGTGTCGCGTTTTCTTTTATAATGGCGCGTAATCCGACGATATGTGCTTTGAAAATTTCAACATCCCTTCTTTCCAAAAGCCAATTCTGAAATTCCTCGCTTTTTTCCCTGTCCCTTCGACATAAAATGCATGTACATAGGTATCCGTGTCTTCCAGCATTCGGTTCTTTCGGAAGCAGGGAAGCAAGTTCTTCGTGCTTTTTGAATGCAGATTCTATAAACTCTTCGTTATTCATTTCAGATCTTTCGGTTGTTTCCATGTTTCAGTCATAAAATATCCGGCAAAAATCGGATATCTGGTTTTCGGAGAATTAATCCAAAGAAGGAAAGGACTGTCAATATCAAAACTTGTAGGCTGTATCATACACAGGCAACGGAATCCCATTGCGACGGCGCTTTGCGCCCTAGCACCCTTTTCATTCATCCTAAAACGGGTTTGCTGTAATGCTTCTCCGATTCGGAATCCTTCAATGCTCAATCCCTTCAAAAACGAAATGTCTGGTTTTTCATCACAATCGATCATAGGGAAACTGACATAAGACGGGGAAAACGAATCATGGGTCATTGTATCGTTGATTTCCATTGCCAGACGTGTAAGTCCGAAATTGTCCAAACGGCCAACCGGGTCACAAACAGCCATGTTTACTTCTTCACCCGTTTTGGTGTAGACCTGTAAATACTTTCCGACTTCTGGACTATAAAGGATCTGATATCCGGAATCCATTCGAACACCGTCATACAGCTTGCCGGTAAAATCCTTAACCTTACAAGAACTCCCTTCTTCTTTCCACTCGACAAGAGCATCTAAGATAGAAGCGACGGCGAATTCCGGAGAACAAACAGGATCAAGACTGATCTCGAACCCTCTTTCTTTCAACCATGAATTAATCGGATCTACGCTGAAGTCTGCTCTTGATTCGACAGGAACTTTTACCAAATCTTTCTTCCATCTCCAAAACGTTTCTAAGAATTTCTCTTGAATGTTGTCTTGACACGCATATTCTTCTTCTGTCTTGAGAAATTCCTGAGCCTTAGCAAGGCAACCGAGAATCGGCCAAATAGCTTCTGTTTTTGTTTTCAACCCATCACTTCCTTTTCTTCAGGTAGTCTCCCTGTCTTAACCCATCTATCAATTCTCTTCCTGAAAACAGACGTATCGATATCTCTTTTGACATCCTTGTCAATATAATCAAGCAATCCGGTAATCCCTTCACTCTTTTCTTCTTCTACACAGATTTTTGTTCCATCTGAAAGAATAGCGATGTTGGTTCCTGGCATGCGGAACCCTGTGCGATATTCATAACTGTGCCCGATAAGCTGTACCCCTGTAACCCTAAGCGGCATTTCCATAAGAATACCTTTCTTTTTTCGACATTGAATATACTTCTTATTTCTGAATTTGTCAACAGGGGAAAGGGGAGAACGTGCTGTTTCTCTGTTTTTCAACAGTTGAAGGGTAGAGCCGTCGCTTTGTGTCCCAAGGTATATTGGCCCAAGGTATTTAACCCTCACGGTAAGACAGTCGTTTAATTCTGTCATTTTCCGCTTCACCGCCTGCGTAAAGTTCACAACTCTAGTCAGGACCATTTCGGCCTAATCTGCACCGAAACTAGGACATCTTGTTTAGGGACATCCCCAACAGTCCGGAAGTTTTACGTCTTTCCGGGATTTCGGGCTTTATTAGAGCCCTACTACCACGTTCTGAAATGAAATAGATTATTCGTCTTTGCTTTTCAAATGTTCTTTTAGAGATTTTCTGAACATTTTTTCATTGAATTCATAATGGATTTCTGGAACCTGCGTGATTCCAGATTCGATTTCCGCATGACAGTTATTGCATACCATTACACATTTTTTGGCTTCCGCAATAAGCTTGTCCATGTCTTCTTCCGTTAATCTGATTTTCCCGATAGTGAATTCTTTTTCTTCTGGCTGAAGATGATGGAATGTCAAACTGCACAAGCTTTTTTCATATCCACAGCAGCAACATCTACCGCCGAAAGATTGAACCAGCAGAGATTTTATCATCCTTCTGAAATTGTGTTTGTGCCTGCTTCCTGCGCTGATATTCCAACTGTTTAAAATAGACATCAGACATTCCTTATATGCCTTTAAACAGTTGTATCAAAAAAGGTTGAGAACCTATCCCTTCAACGTCTTTTCCATTTCTATCAATGCGGTGTAATATCCCCAACCGGCTTCCGCGACATGATCCATTACGATTTTCTTGGCAAGGGCTGGAATCGTCGTGTGTTCCATTTCAATTTGAATGGCCTTGCTCAGCAAATCCGGATTGGATTCAATATCCACCGTTTTCCCCTTACTCTTCCCCTGATGAAGGAAACCCGACAGAATGCCATAAATCCTACCTTCAAATTCATGTGGGTCCAATCCTAATTTCTCTGCAAGAGCGTGGATGTCATTGTCATCAACCTTCTCATTCTTTATGAAGAAGTCGATAATCGTTCCGTCAATGTCTTTCCCGTCAGTGGCGACAAGAAGCTTTGCTATCTTTTTTAGTTCAGTAAACATATGCGTTACCTCCTAAAAGGAAAGACGGATATCAAGAATTAATCCCTATCCGAAACTGAATTAATGATGTTCTTCCATTCTCGTTTGATTTCAGTTTGGATTTCATCATCCAATGAATCCCACACATTTCCGAATCCACTTCTATCTGTCAGATCAGAAATTAATGCCTTAACAATTTTTTCAGATTTGTCCATGATTATTCTCCTCCGCATCTTCGACTATGGCAAGTGCAAGCAGTGCTAAAGCCGTTCTGACTTTTTCATTCATTCCACCGCCGTTAAAAGTACGAGCACTGAAAGAAGGAGAAATCCCGTATTGATTCCTTCCTTTTTCAAGACTAAGATGAAAGTCCCCGTCACAAGTTGCACCTACGTTCATGTAACCTTCGGCGTCGTCACGCTCCACAGTGTGCAAGCAATTAGCGCCTATCTTTTCCCAAATCTTTGGCCAATCTATCTTGAACATCTTTTCAAAATCAGATTTCTTCGATGATTTCATTCGGCGTTTTGTCCCCGTATCTTTCATAAAGACCTTTGCATTGTTTACATTTGCTTACCGGTCCGTTCCAAAAATTACAGAAGGGATGATGATGTTCTTTAATAACCTCGCACATTCCAATGTTTACACAAGAATTATCTTCTTCAAACGTATATGCAAGACGCTTATTCGGACATTGTTCGTTTACAACGATAGCCTTAATTGTACCGATTTTGTTCCCTGATTTAAAGGGCTTTCCGCTAAGTTTCTTAACCCGATATCCTTCAGCAAAAAAAGAAATGACAGCTAAAGGCAACCGATAAGCTTCATCATTCCACGCGTCCCAACGAGTAAACACCGGAACCCAAATTTGAGCATCTTTACTATACCATTCTACCCATTTACTATGTTGCAAAAGGACTTTCTTGGCCGATTCGGACATCAGACGAAACGGTTTCTTCTCCAAGTTAAAGAATTCTGTAAAAAGTTCTGCATCAGTAAGCTCTTTCGGGTTTTGTATTTTTGATTCTGACGCTTCCAGTTCCGCAAGTTCCTCTTCGATGTCAGAAACTTCCTTTTTTAAAGAATCTCTTTTCTTGATAAGATTTTCCTTGTGTATCCTGAGCATCGGGATTTGATCCAGCCCGACTTCCTCACAGACTTCAAAGTATTCTTCGAATTTCTCTGAACTTTCCAAACCAACTTCGTTCAATTCAATCCCTACTCCATTCGTCGTTTTCCAAGGATAAAGAATCCCGTCATAAATGAAAAACTTCTTTCCGATAGCATGACTACCATTTTCAGAATCAACCTTTATACACTTATAGATTTTCATAATCTTCATCCTTCTTATTTTTCTGAATTACTGACAAATCAAGACTGACACGATGTTCTTCAAGTCTTGATGCAAAACAGTCTTCATCCCATTCATTTTCCCCACATTCTTTACATTGATCCCAAAGGAGGAATGTCCCACCTTCTTCCGGAGGCATCCAGTCTCCCTTGCCTAGAAACCAACAAAACCCATTGCTCTGTTCCTCTACATTGGAAGCACTGTCCCAATACGGACAACAACATTTACCTCTATAACAATAATCACCTTTAGGGATTACAGATATTCCCTTTTCGAAAATTAGTTTTCGCATTGTAGAAATGGCTTTGGTAAGCCCAAGACCTTTCTCTGCAACTTCATCCGGAGATTCGATTTCATCGCGAATCATTTTTTTAGCTTCTATCCGTTCCCTTTTCGCCACGAATCTCTTATTTTCTGGACGGAGATGATCCCACATGTCATTGCATTTTACGTAACTGTCTTTTCTAGTATGTGCCATTTAACAACTCAACATTCCCATTTCTACTGCCTTGTTTTGCGCATTTCTTCTAGGAACAACTGCTCCTATACATTTGTTTCCTATCCATTTAACAAAGTCATTTTCATCCGTTATAACAGCAGCCCTTAAAAGGCCTCTGTCGGTATTTAATACGACACAGGAGAATTCTTCTCCCGTGGCTTCGCAACAGAAGACAGATACGGTCTTAGGTTGTTTGGCTTTCAAGTTCAGACAATTGCCTTTTGCGTCCAAACAGTTGCGATAAGTCTTGTCTGAAAGTTTCTTCGCCATCGTCTACTCCTTTGCTTCCTTGAATGAAGACAATATAGCAAATACGGGTTAGGATGTCAATAGGTCAAGAACAAGTTTCGCTTAGCTTTTTAAAATCTTCTAAAGACCCTTTAAATTCAAGTGTCCAGTCATGACGGGCTTTGTCTTCTTGAATCTGTTTTTCAAAATCTTCAAAATCGCCTTCTGGGACATAAATATTTCCCGACATGTTCTTAATGTGTGCATTTACGATTTCAACAAGAGTCTTCCCAGAAATAGAATTTTGATATCCATTCGGAAATTCAACAATATCTTCTTGATGGATATATGCCGGTCTAGTGGCACAACTATTTTTGTCTGGTTTTGACGAAAGATCCCAGCGCCTTCTGAAGTACTTGTAGTAGCCAGAATACTTCCTGTTTAAAACACAGATGTAAACCTTCAATCCGTTTCTATTGGTGTGAATACGGAAGTCCCCACCCATTTCAATAAGGAATTTCCAAGCTTCGGCGTCATTTTTAAGACTGATGTTCATTTCAGACCTTTGTTAGCCAACATTCGGAACAAGAGATGTGACTATACGGATATACATCATTAGGAAAGTTTTCAGACAAATCCTGAATGATGTAATTGGCTCCGATCACTGGCTGTTCAATTGCGCAGATTCCGACAATAATCCCTTCTCCGCAAAAACTTCCACAGGTATACTTCACTGCTTCGTTTTGTTTGAACATTCTGTTTTGTTTCCTTTCAAATCAAAACTTAAGCGTATCTGGATTGATATCTAAATCATGGATATCTGTACCCAATTCATATTCTTCTGGTTGAGAATCTTCCTTCATTGCTTTTTCCAAGCGCTTAAAGAAACTCATTTCGTCTACACAGCCTTCGACATATGCTTTACGTATTTCTGTGTTCATATCTTCCTTTTCTATTCATGAGTCCGCGTGATACTCGATTGGTAGCCCCGCAGAGGTACGATCTCTGTCTTTGACTTTCAAAGAGTCATGTGCTTGCCGATTACACCACAGGGCCATAGCGTTGGTTGCCCTACCAGGGTACGATCCCAGTCCTAAACGTCCAGAGCGTTTCGTGCTACCAATTACACCATAGGGCAATATTGCCTACTATCGCAAGACAGGCGCTGTCATTTTGTTCCCAGCAGTGGATCTGGTGGAGACTACCGGACTCGAACCGATATTAAGAGATTATGATTCTCCGGTTTTTTCCAGTTAAACTAAATCTCCATCTGAATTGGCACCCCTGACTGGGCTCGAACCAGCGACCTCAACGTTAGGACCGTCGCGCTCTTCCAACTGAGCTACAGGGGCATGTGTCTAATAGAATTAATTATAAAAACTTTTTCTTATCTAAATCAATCACGGCGACACAAGATAGAATCAGCTATCGGCAATTTCGCAACAATGCCATCGCGACATCTTCTTCAATTTCAATGACATCTTCTTCTTTGCCAAAGTACTTGGTTCCTAACTTGTCATTAAGAAGTGGACAATTACACCCTTCTTTATTCTGCCGCAAATGGCAAAATTCACGGAATTCTGAATCTCGTGCTTCTTTCCCCTGAATCCCAACCCCTCCACAGCGGTTGACATACCACTTGCCGCCAATTTTCACAATTCTCATGTGTCTTAACCTTTCTTGATTATCTTCTTCGATCTGTTTTTCAAATCAACACAAAGGATATCAGTTCCAAAGGTTGTTGTCAAGTGCTTGGCAATTTTTTCTGCATCTTCTTCTTCAATTCCATGAAGAGAAACGGCATGACTTGTATTGATGTAACTGTCTTTCCCGATTCTGATGCTAGTCTGTTTTATTTTCCTTGTTGTCCAACCCGTTACCTTGCCTTCCATTGCAGCTCTGACACTTTCGTCTATTTTATCAATCGTCTGTTTGTTATTCCCGGTAGACTTTAGGAAAAATTCTTTGCTTTGCGGCGTCAACTCAAAATCTTCATTTTCTCTTCCGGAAGCGAATACGAGATTCGCCTTTCTTGTGTCATTGTTGAAAACAAGGACTGAACTTTGTTGCATCTTGTCCGCTATTTTCCTAGCTATCTTCTCCGCCTGTTCTTCATTAATGTCTTTGATGTCTACAGAAAAACTTGCTTCCTTATAAATAACACCCGCTTCCATATATCTACCCGATTTACGTGAAGAAAGCCGGTGTCCTACTTCTTTACCGAGCACTTCTTTAATCGCAGAAGAAATGTGGACTGACATGTTTTTAATATTCTCTTCTGTCTTTTCTTTGTTGAAGACCGGCACATTTACTTCCGGGCTGAATGTCATTTTCGCGCCTGAAGGATCTCCTTTGTCTTTGCTCCATCCGGAATCGGTAGATTCCCAACCACTTCCTTCAGGTTTGTTTTTGTGTAAAGGATCGTGGACATACTGATAAGCCGTTCTTCTGTTTATTTGAGAAACCGCGATCAGATAGAAATCTGTCCTTCCTTGTTTTTGTTCTTGTACGGGCACAATTGAAAAGTTCATTTATCAACTCCTTTACATACGTCTTTTCTATCAAATTCCCAATATCCTGAGATGGTGTTATCATCATCCATATATTGATTCCATGTGTCATACACGATTCCGTCGATAACCGCTGCGTAATGTACATGAACCGCAATAAACACGATTAGTCTTCCCATCGGAAGATTATTTTGGCTGAAATTAAGTTTTCCCCTTCTTGATTTAACCCAAATGAAACCTTTAGAAACCATCCAATCTCGAAACCATTTATGCCCGGTATGAATCCCTGTCCTATGACTAGACCGACGTTTCGTTTTAAGCCTTCGTTCTTTTTTGCAAAGGACTTTCAGCTCATTGTAGACTTCAAGATAAGGCCGACCGGTAACGATAGCGATACTGCGGCATACACAATCGCATGTTATGCCTTTAAACCCAGCTGCCCGTCTGCCGCCGTCACACCTGATGAAGTTCTTGCGCATATCTGATAGTTGACAAGACTATCAGATAAAGTTTTATTACCGACTTCTCTTGTTAAAGAAAATATCATCCCATACGCTTTGAATAGCGGCAAGAAATTCCTTATCACTTCCGACCCAAGAAGTCATGGGTTGATTCGGCACGGAATTCAGCAAGGAATTAACAAACAAATCCCATCCCTTGTCTGGAACTCCTACTGATTTTTTGGAATTGCTAGCCGACATCCATCTCTGGAAAGTTTCTTCCATCGGATTTCCGTCAATATCAAAGTCAAGACCTTCCGATTTCAATCCGAAATAATTAAGAGTCCGTTTCCTGAGAAGAGCAACAATAAGCACTGCTACTTCTTCCTGACATTTGTTAAGGGAAGCGACATCCCAATAAAAATGGGGACGGTATCCGTTTTTTCCCAAGATTCTAAGTGCAAAAAGCTGATCTGGAAGAAGAGTAATCTTCATTTTTAATTTCCTTTCTTTGAAAACTTTTCGATATCCGCAAGCATTTGTTTCCTACTGACGCCACCACGATATTCTACAAGAGGCCGGCAACTACCGTACCATGAACCCTTTTTAATCCTGTATAGGGCATTATGACTCTGAGTTTTATGCCATCCCATATTGTCACTATATCCGCCGCTGGGGATGTTGACAGAGGTGAGGGATGCACAGTCGGAAAATGCGTAGTCGCCGATGGAGGTAACGGGGTAGCCTGCAAGATTTTCCGGGATAGGCAAAGAATTGCCTGTGAAGAAGGAGTCTACGCCCGTGATCGTCATTTCTCCGTTTACGAGTTCGTATGTGAGGAGCGGTTCGGCGGGAGCGTCCCAACCGGATGTGCCGGGGAGGTAGTAGAGCGTGGCGGGGGAAAGGTTGGCTGTTGAAACATCATCATCAAAGAGTACCTCCTGTTTATGGTATACTCTTCTGGCGGACTCGTCAGACTTCTCTTCCGCATTTCGGGGCTTCACTTCTTCAGATTCCACACCCATCATGGCTACTTTTTTCTTTTGGGTCTTTTTCAGTCTGACAGGGAAATAGTACGCATGACCACGTATTGAATCCTGCTCCCCTGCGAGCCTTGTCATATGCACTGGGATACCCTCGGGATTAGCGGGACATGAGGGACGTGTTATGAAACACTTCTGGCTGCCCGCCAAGTGTGTGCGCAACTCGGGGCGAGAGCGATTCCACAGTGGGCTCACGTCCGAAATGTAAGCCCAAACAGTATCGAATGGTCTACGCAAGTAACGTTGAATGCGATCCTCCGAGAAAGGCTCTTCTGCCTGAACTTTTTTCCTTACACTTTCAGGTTTGAACCCAGCGGCAGGCTTTGTTAGCGCAGCAGAAGGTGAAACATATTCATCCCACAACAAATTTTGGTCAAGGTAGACTTGAATCTTAGCCCGTAAAGCATCCTTATCAATACACTGAAGATCGCCGCCTCTATTTTCGTTTAAGCCAAGAAAAGGCTTCTCGGCACTCAAATCAACGACGTTGGACCATTGCAAATATGTGGCCGAAACGTCAGACGGTCGAAAACTCCAACGATTTGAAAGCGAGGGGCTTGAAATGTCGTATTGAGCATCAAAATTTGAGGATGCAAGGCTCGCAAGTAGTTCTTCGCGTTTCTTCGTTCCCCAGAATTGCCGGAAGCGAACCGTCCCATGCTCAGTCGAGACTTTCGCCTTGTCTTTGCTTTGACTTCGATTATCGTGTTTGACCATCAGTCCGATGGCAGTGCCAACGCGAATACCTTCACGATTCCATTGAGTCGAGAAGACTGAAGGGTCGGGGTTCCCATCCGGTGTCAGTTTGCCAGTCTCGCGACTGTCACCGTTAAGGCAGTCGAACCGGAGTGTGTCGAACTCTTCAAGGAAACGACGACGCATAATCACATAAGACTGTTCAGAGAGGTAGGAGAAGTTTGAAATGAAGGACACAACTCCCAAACCACTGTGCTCGGTAATACGCTTTTCGGCCAAACGGAAAAATCTCACATACAAGTCATCGAGGTAATTTCGGGTTATGCCCCAATCACTCAGTCCTTCTTTATATGCATTTACAAGCCCGTTCTCCTCTTCGGGGCTGACACCCGCAAAACCGTTATAGGGTGGGTTGCCGATTACGACTATGATTTTCTTCCCCTGTTTCACGTTGTTGGCCGCGTCGCGCTCCTGTTCGAGTTCGGGCATGAGGAGCAGTTGCTTGGGCTTCTCCTTGGGCGGCTCCCAGCCGGTCAGGGAGTTGGTCAGGTATACGCCGACGCGTTCAGCCTTCTTGTCGGGCTCTTTTGACTCTATGAGCGGTGCGCCGAGCGTTTCCAGCAACAGACCGATTTGCAGATGGGCGATAACGAACGGCGCGGGCAGGATCTCGAAGCCAAACACGCGTTCAAGCGCTGCGGTTTTTACTTCTTGCGCGTTCAACGCGTCGCCGCCTTTGGCGTCTAGCGTCTTGGCGATGCGGTTCAGCACAGCACGCACATAGGCCCCGGTGCCGCAGCACGGGTCAAGGACGATCACGCGCGGGTCGGCCAGCCCGTCGGCAATGTGCAGCTCTTCGCGCAGGACGGTATCCACGCGCTCAACCTGATATTCAACGATCTCGGTCGGCGTGTACCATACGCCAAGGTCTTTGCGCAACTCGGGGTCAAACTCTTGCAGGAACGGCTCATAGAAGTACTGGACGGCGTGCCCCTCGTCAAAGGCGGTGAAGAACGCGTCGCCGTCCACGCGGTTCAGGGCGGACGCGGCCCAGTCGAGGACTTCTTCCAGCCCCAAGGGGCCGAGACGTTCCGGCGTGGCAATCTGCCCGAATAGTGCGCGGATCATCGGCACGCGCAGGAGCCACACGGCTGAACGCCATTCAAACTGCTTGGCGTTCGTGCGGTAGGATGCTGCCGTTTCTTTCAACGCATATTTGAGGCTCTTTTCCTTGACGGATGCGGCGGGGGCAGGCTTGCGTTTCCTTGCCCAAAGCACCCATGCTGAGAAAATGCCATAGAAGAGAGTTTGAATCAGCGTGGAGCGGAAGAAGTGCTCGCCCTTATCGCCCTCGAATTTGAGACCAAGGGCGTGCTCCAGGGCTTCACGCAATCCGGCCAGCGCGGGCAAGTCGGCGTGTTCGATGCGTGCCTTGGCGTCACGGGCATAGGAGGCGAGGATAGCGGCCACGTCCTGCGGCGAGGCCAGCGGGGCGTTATGGGTCATCGCGCGGTATAGGTATTCGGCGAACCGTTCGCGCAGGGCGGCGGGGCAGGTGCGCGGGTGCGCGGCCAGTTTCCAGAATTCCGCCTCGGTCGCGGCCAGCGTGAAACTTTCCAGTTCCACGGCGTGACCTGTGGCCGTGCGCCCGATCAGCGTGAAAGCGCGGTAATTCGTGACCAGAACAAGGCCGTAGTGATCCCAATAGCGGGCGATTTGCTCGCTTTCGATGATGTCCGCCATGTCCTCGGCGGGGGATTTGACTTCGATCACGCCACGGGAAGGCGGGAGGGTTTTGAGCGGGTTCGCCCCGGCGTCCTCTTTGGCGGCTTTGCCTCTGAACTGGTCGGCGGTGAACATGCCGCCGTCAGGCATGCCCGCGCCTTTGTTCTGAAGCTGGATAACGCAACGGACTTTCGGGCTTGGCTTCTTGCCGATCTCGTTCAAGAGCGTGGAAAGCGCGGTGTAGTAGGACGTTTCCACGGTTCCCGCGCCAGTCGAGCGAATCGCCCCCATGTCACTCAAATACTGTTCAACCGGATTCATGTCGCTCCCTTGCCTTGACGGTCAAGCCTTCAAGCATTCCTGAAACTCGATACCGCAAGCGCATTGCGGCATATTTTGATAGGCAAAGCGTACCAAAGCGGGGCGGCGCTGTCAGCCTTACAGTTTTCGTCACGATTTTTTAGCCTCCCTTTTCCTCGCAATGCAACCGTTACACCTCATGCCCATCAAAATTACCGGTTGGTATTCCCAGCCTCTCCGTACCAAACCTTATCGACAACCGCCTTAAGGCCGTTCTGCTGTGCATCCTTGACTACGGGAGACATAATTCTGATCGCCCCGAAGAAGATGATGCCATATGCAAGGAACGTCAGAATAATCATGACAAAAACAAACGCGATGAATCCACGAACAAACTTAAACATTTCTTACATACTTTCTTTTTAATTTACTTCCGAACCATCCTCGAAACACAGGTCTCCGGTATAGATGTTCCGGAAGATTTTCTTTCCGTTCAATGCATACACAGTCGGCGCAAGCATGTCACGCCTAGCGCTATCGATAGCCCACTGTTTCAAATCATCTTCCATTTCCTGTTTGTCAAGTTCTTCCATCCACTGGATTTCGTCTGCCGAAATAAAAAGGCCACCGTGCATCGTCCCACCGTGACTTTCAGCTTCAGAATAATCTTCGTACATAATGGTTCCCTTTCTTTTCAGTTCCAACCTTCCCAAACCGCAAGACCCGAAAGCTTGTTGATGATCTGGTAAAATCCGTATTCTGAACCACGGATAGCTTTCTTTGCGTCCTTCTTCGTCTTATAAGAACCGATCTGAAAGCCACCGACCTTAACAACTCTGTATTTGAAGTTCATCCTTTTCTTCCTTTCAATACAGACACTTTACCATAATCATCCCAGATTGTCAACAGGGTGGAAAAGAAAAAAGCGGAGACCCCTGTAAGGAATCCCCGCTCTTGTAAAGATTTAGCGATTTAACTTAGAAGCCATGATTTCATTTCTCTTGTCTTCTAATTCTTCGATTACCTTTCCAAGATAGTCTTCAATCGAAGAAATGGTTTCAACTTCTTCTGTCCTGTCAATCTTGAATCTCTTTCCGAAGAATTCTTCTTCCGGCTCTAGTGAAACCAGGTAAAGTTCATCTTCTTGAATTTTTGGGGAAATATATATTTCCGAATTCCAAAGTTTCGCCACCATCCCTGTTCTTGTGAAATCTATTTGGCGCTCTAGTTCTAAAATATCTCTTTCCCGCTTCAGAAGATTGGCATATTGAAATGGGTGCATAAATATTTGTGTCACTATCTTGTCTAAACTTTCGATCTCTACCTTACAGTCAATAAAGAAGTTTACATCCATATACGGCTTTTCACAAGAAATTTTCTCTACCGGGGTTTCTGCATATTTGGAAAGAATGAATTCCCTTTCTCTAATTATTCTTTGCGATTCCCTTTCGGCAGGGTCTATCTTTTCCCTCTTTTCTTTAACCGACTGAATCGCGAATCTGGCTTCTGCGCTAGAACAGGAAAAGAATTCCTTTCCATTATCATCAATGAACTTAACCATGAATTTATAACCTCATTTCTTGAATGGTTCAGAATTTTCGACGAAGAAAACGTCGGAATTCGTTAAGCCTAAGGCGCACAGGTCTTCTGTTTATTTGCTTACTCTGTTTTTTAACGTCTAACAGGTGTTGTGACGTATTTGTTGGGTTGGCATGAGGGTGCTGATCCCTCTTCTTCTGATTCACAGTCAGACACACTACCGTTGTGCTAATACCAACATTTGAAATCATTTCTCTGAATACGATTTGAAGCCGTCGAGGCACACATTCAATAGATGGTTATGGAATTCGTAAAGACTTTTCCAGGGAATCTTTCCTTGACAATTTCCATCTGATTGCTATTCAGGTTCAGCATGAAACGATTATCTATGGCAACGAATTCCACATTCGTAAAAGTCGTTCGGCTATCATAATAAACACCACTGAAAGATGCATTCGTAACAGACAGATACGAAAAATCTATCAGGTTCGTCGCGATAATGCCGTAATTGTTAATGGTTTCCGTACTGTTCGTATCAGCCCTAACAGACATCTGACCTAACAACAGAACCAAAAGAATAATTAGTTTCTTCATATTTTTCCTTTCCGTTTTAAAAGTGGTGACGGTGGCGGGATTTGAACCCACAACAAGAACATTCTGAGTGTTCCTCGACTGCCAATTGCGACACACCGCCAAAACCATCCCTTGTGTCTAAAAAGCAAAGACCTTAACGGCACATCTTCATTCCGGGTTTTTAGTCTTCGATTGTGATTTTCTGAGCTTTCGCTTCTTCCTGAAGAGGAAGCTCGATTTTCAGCAAGCCGTCTTTAAAGCACGACTTAATCCCTGCTTTGTCTATTCCGTTCAGCTTGTAACGCAATTCCATAGCACGGCTGCTGATTCCCTTCTGAATGATTTTCCTTGTCTTGCTTTCAGTTTCAGAAGCCTTCCTGACAATTATTGTAAGTTCATCACCGTCAATGCTGACATCAAGATTTTCTTTCCTGATCCCGGCAAGGGCGACGATAATCTCATATGACAAGACGACTCCTTCTTCTGAAGTTCTTTCGGCGATATCCACGGGATACCCCGAACTATCCTGATGATAAATGCTTGGGCTTCTTTCCAAAGCTTCCATCATCTCGTTAAACACCCTGTCTGTAAACAGATTCGGCAACATATTGTTCATACTTTTCTCCTTTTATGCGCTCCCCAAGGGGACACGCTGGTTTAAGGAATAAAGATGCCCAGCCTTTACATAAACACAGGGGATGGTTTTTCGACCAACAAACCTCTAAAACATCCTGTGTGTCTGGAACGCAACTTCCATTCGTCCGGGAGTAAAGTCCGGAAACCGCAAGTTTTTACAATTGAACCGCGACACGCCCTCAACTTGACGCGCTAACACACAGAAAATGGCGGAAGACGGAGAACACGATTCTCACTCTTTTTAGGGAGCCATCTGTTTAGCAAACAGTGTCAGCAACCTTACTGATTCGTCTTCCCTTTTTGGCATCCCTGACAGTATTCGAAACTGCAACCTTTACATTCGTAGTGTAACGCTCTTCCAATTGAGCTACAGGGACATTAGTGTATACGCGTAGTGTAACAGAGGAATGGAGCCGCGTGTTTCAATTCATGCGCCCGTAAATGGCGCAACTTCACAAACCCTTACGGGTTAACCAAACTGGTGGAGGTACTCGGAATCGAACCGAGATTGCCACAGTGCAGGTGTGGCGTAATAGCCATTATAGTATACCCCCATAAAATTAACTTTTCAAAGAACAAGCTGTTGCCTATCCAATTAGGCTACGACCACGTTTCCAGAAACCGCTATCACAAGGTTTCTCTTTACTTTTTTGCGATGCGACGAATACCGACTTCATAGTTAATCGTTCTGCGATATTCACCAACCAATTCCAACGTTTTCTTCGAATCTTCAACATAAACACCGTTTTCAAGAATCATCGGAACCCGAATCGCGACACCGACATCTGATGGGTGAGTCCCATTTCCATAGATTTCGTGATACGTTGAAAAATCAAATTTACCCGTCTTCACAAATTCTTCGAATTGTGGTTTCCACCAATCAAACTGATATTCACCAACATAGAAAATCCTCAGACGTTTAATGCTTCCGTCAATAACGAAACATACATCGAGCTCACTCTTTGTGTGCTGTTCAAAAGCAATCTTCGACAAATCAAGTTTCTTGATCTTTTTGAAACGACTAACTAGCTGTTTAACTGTCATGGTTTTATCCCTTTCTTGCTTTCGATAAAGATAAAATACCACAACGGATTACTTCCGTCAACAGGTCTTGAAAAATTATTCATTGGTTTATGGAGATTCCTATTTCTCACTACCTGTAATAAAAATGGTGCTCCTGGAGGAATTCGAATCCCCAACAATCTGGTCCTTAGCCAGACGCGACTGCCAATTGCGCCACAGGAGCATAATTCACTTCTTCTCAAGAAGCCGTACATTTCTTCTTTTGGCGTTACTAAGTTGAAGTGAAAATTGGTCGAGGTAGAAGGAGTCGAACCTTCAACTAACGGATTATGAGACCGTTCTTCTAACCAATTGAAATATACCTCGAAAGTGTCGGAAAGCGGAAAGCTGGTTTTTCCATAAAAGTATAGAAGGAAGCTTATCCATAGCCGACAGTGGTCTGTGTGATAGGATTTGAACCTACAAGACTTTCGCTCCGGCTCCCAAAGCCGACCCGCTACCAAATTACGGACTACACACAGATAAATACTGCCCTTAAGATTTAGGAATGATAAAAATCACGCGCTCTAGCCAGATTGAGCTACACCCTGTTTAAAATGGTCGTGCCGGTGGGATTCGAACCCACAGTGGGACTTCCGTCCACGGGATTTTGAGTCCCGCTCCTCCAGCCAGTTGGGATACGGCACGTATTAACAATGAACAAACTTTCTATTCTTCCCAGCAAAAGTTTCTGTTTGACTATTACAATTCGGACACAACAATCTAAGGTTTTCGATTCTATTATCTGTATTGTCGCCATTAATATGGTCAAGAACGTGAACTAAAATCTTTCCTTTCCATAAAGGTTCTTGTCCACATTCATAACACTTATTTAAAAGCTTTCCGTTTTTTATTAGTCTAGATTTTAACCGAGAAGTACTACCTCTATAATGCGAATCTTTTATCAAAATCTCTTCGAAAGGTAGACACTTAGACCAATTATGTGTTTTACCTTTAAGATGGCCACTCCCGACCCAATGTTTGGTATTTATTCCTAAACGCCTGACAGTTGCCCAAACCGTTTTATAGTTTGCTCCAGTTGGATGTAATCCTATCTTTTTTAGAAGATCTCGAACAGAAGTAGAAACAGAAGCCGCCTTAGTAAAATCTTCATCAGTCCATGTTCTTTTCCTAGACATATAAAACCCTTGTTACATTAATAGAATCTGATATCAAAAAGTTTGTCCCTTACTTTCTGCACTTCCGGGGTGGATCTTTATCGGCTCTGCCAGCAGAAACGTAATTAAGTCCTGTTATCCCTTTGTTCAGGACATGGGACAAATTGGCCGAGTCAGAAGTTCGTTAGGCTTCATCTCCCGACTACAATGTCGGGGCTTTACGCTTAAGCTATGTCAAGGCGTTGGCGAGAATACCGGGATTCGAACCCAGACCTTCCTCATATAATGAGATGAAATTTTTACCATAGATTTTAATCGCATGGTCTATGAATATTTTAATCTCTTTATGCTGTAAAACTTTAATTGAAGTTGGGAACGAAGCAATTTTAGCTTTGTTCTTTTCATCCATAACAGATTTAATTTCAACGTAAGTTCCATCTTCTAAAATGAAATCTGGATAGTATTTATGTTTCTTTCCTTCAAATTCGTATTCAAAACCTTGATGATTCCTTTCAAACTTAATCCCATGATCAAGGTTGTAAATCACCCAAGCAAGTTCCCAAGAAGAATCACACCAGTATCCCTTATACCAACCATGCTTACCTCTACTAGACCCCCTTTTTATACCACCAGATATTTTATTATAACAAGTTGCCGAACAGTATTTCTTATGTTTAAACATTACCCTAAACTCTTTACCACAAACCGGACATTTATTCATTTTCCATTTAAGTTTTCTAATTTCTATACTTTTAATACATGCCAATTTGCTTGTTTTAGTTAAAAAATTTTTTCCTTCTTCTGAATTTGCCCATTTCTTTTGGTTTAAAGTCTTTTGTTCTTTATTGATATTTGAAGAATATTTATTAGCACAACTTCTACTACAAAAATGCCGTTCTTCTTTATCTGCATCAAGTTTTTTCTTCTTAAATGATTTTCCACATGTATGACAAACAACTTCAATCAGTGGGTTATTGAATTTAAAAGAACAAGAAATTGAACAAAAATCTCCACCTCCATTATTAATGTAAAACATTATATTGTGTTTTTCTCTAAAGAAAATCTTCCCGCAATTTTTACATTGGTTGGGAAGTAAATCTCTTGATTTAGCCTTGTTAAATTCTTCTTCGGTGTAAAGTGGTATCATACGTCTCCTCTACACGGATTATAATTATCAAACAAAATGGCAGAATATTTAACTATTGAAATGGTTAAGTGAGGTGAACTAGCCGTTATTCCATATTCCCATTGTCCCGTGATGTTTCAATTCATGTGCTATTCGAATAGCACAACTTAAAATTGGATGCGGCGCAGAGGAACGATCTCTGGTTACAAGGTTATGAGCCTCATTAGGTAAACCTTACCTTAATCCCTACCGCAATAAATCGACATAAATTAACATAAATCGACATAAATTGGTAGTGGATATTGGATCTTCCCCAACATTAAGCCCCATTAAATCGGAGCCCCGAAAAAGAGTTTCCGGCCATTCCACCATTTAAATCACATTCAGTTTTCAAAGGTCTATTCGGGCTTCACAGTCCTAATAAGGACTTGCTTACAGCACCTAGAATTTCTCAAACACAAACACTGTATCAAACCTCTGCTTCTGTGTCAAGTGGTTCTTGATAGTTTTCCGCTAATCTTTTTTTAGTAAATCAGGGAAACTAGGGTACGTTGACTTTTCTATCTCTTGCGCAAATCAAGAATCGTCTCACCCCTTGATCGTACTTAGCGCATCTTAGGCTTCTCGGCTTCAGTTTGTAGCGCGTCGTAGTTTCCTTTGTGTGGCAGGGATACCAGAATTCGCGTCTGGACAGAAAATTTTGGAGATTTTCATGCTACTAGTTACATCATATCCCTATCTAAAAAATGGAGAGAGTTGAGGGACTTAAACCCTCATCACATTTCTGTGTTTTACGGTTTTGCAGACCGTTGGCTAATTCATTTCACCCAAACTCTCATTCGTCTTCAAAACCAAAATCTTCCCCCTCTGGCACCTGCGAACGGTATCGATCCGTCTTTATTAGATTGAGAATCTAATGTCCTAGCCAGTAGACGACGCAGGCATGAAAAATAAACCTTAAAAGTGGTGGGGACCGAACGGATTTTCACCATTCTCTAGTTCCGTAGAACACCTGCGTTACCATCCGCAAGCCGTTTCCTGATAATTAGTGTTTAATCAGTACCAGTGTTTGGAAAACAGGGACCCCATAAAATCTGACAGACAAAAACAAGTGGTGCCGCTTATCTACGTTATACCCTTTACGGGGATGGTGGTTAAGCCACCAGGCACTATCCCCATGTTGCTTCACGGGGTTTCTTCCTTCCTACATAATAGCCGTTCTCGTAGTAGGTCTATTCCATAGGCGTGTTTTTCAACATCTCTTGTCTGTCAAACTGGTCGGAAAGATCCATATCCTGAATCACTTTTTCAAAAGCACATTCAAATAGGAATCTAACCGAAATTGGCTGTGAGACTTGGGACTTTTCTACCCGACCTTTCTCCCATTCTAAAGCATTCTTAAACATGGTGGGGGTAAAGAGAATCGAACTCCTATAGCCACGATGTAAGCGTGGAGCTCTAGCCATTGAGCTATACCCCCCATTCTAAAGTGTTTGCGGGAAAACGGATTGGATACCGACAACTCCGGAACATGTGTCCGGCGTGATTTAAACCTCTCGCAATGTTAATCCTAAAAATGGAGCCCCCGGTCAGGTATGATCTGACAACTTTCTGATTACGAGTCAGAGCCTCTAGCCAATTGAGTTACAGGGGCGATTCACCGTTTTCCCTAACGCTTTCCCTTCACAAAATCCTTGACGTGCGAAAATCAAGGTTTTCTGTAACCGGTTGTTGAAGCGGCAGGTTTCAGGTAGGAACTCGGCAAAATTGGTGGGGGCTGATAGAGTCGAACTATCTGCCGAACCGCTTTACATAATAACGGCAAAGGTTTTACAGACCTCCGTAAAGAACAACCCCCTCTTAAAAAAAATGGTACTTGTGGCGGGGAACGATCCCGCAATCCTCTGGGTAAGAGCCAGATGCGTTATCCAGTTGCGCTACACAAGCATATTCGGGGCTTTTCATCCCCGTGTCGGAAGTTTCCGATCTTCCCTGTGACAAACAGAAACTTGTCAGATAAATTTGTAGAAGTCACAAGGCTTATTTGAAAACATCCCGCTGATTTTTCTGACTCAAAGGGGATGTTTGAAAGCATCGAGAAGGTGATTTCACATAAGTTCCAGCAATCCGGACATCCTACCAAGGCTAAGGGAATCGAACCATGTCCTATGCCGTCTATTTTTTCCAGCCTTCATTATTTTGAAGTTTGCTGACCCTTCTCGGTTATTGGTGGGGAAGGCGAGAGTCGAAAATTGTTCTTCGATATTCATTCCATATGTAGGAGGAATAGATTATGATACCACTTTTTACCGAAGAAGAATTCCAAGCAGCTAAATCACGTCAACTACTACCGTTACAATGTAAACATTGCGGTAAAACTTTCTACAAAGAAAAACACAGGATTCAAAATACAAAAAAAGGTGAAACTTCTGAATATTGTTCTCTTATCTGTTTCGGTCAATCTGTTCATCCTCCAATTTTTATCAACTGCGAACAATGTAGTAAAAAATTTAAGATACAAATTTCGCGCATCAAGAAATCCAAACACCATTTTTGCAGTCAATCTTGTTCAGCAACCTATAATAACATGCATAAAACAAAAGGAACAAAAATATCTAAGCTTGAAAGGTGGTTGGAAACGAAGTTGCCGATCCTTTACCCAAATCTTGAATTCCACTTCAATAGGAAGGACGCTATCAATTCAGAACTAGATATCTACATTCCTTCTTTGAAACTTGCTTTCGAACTAAATGGTATCTTTCATTACGAACCTATCTACGGTGAAGATAAGCTTTCCAAAATTCAAAACAATGACAACAGGAAATGCCAAGCTTGTCACGAACGAAATATAGAACTTTGTATTATTGATGTTTCAACTTTCCAACACTTTAAAGAAGGGAAAGCTATGAAATTCTTAAAAATTATCCAAGATATCATTTTGTTGAAGATTTCGAGAATCGCAAGTGACTCTATAGGTGAAACCACGTAAAGGTACTTCAACTTATCACCCGTGGGGAAAGCGGGAGTCGAACCCGCAACCTTGTGGTTAGAAGCCACACACTCTGTCCAATTGAGATACATCCCCATTTACCTTCCACGGATTAAGGCATCCGCCAAAGGATATGAGCCGTAAATAGTTCACATTGACATCCGACTGAATGACAACGCATATTCACTTTAAGGCGCATAGGCATATCGCAAGTCGTGAATCCCTTCCAATTGTCCTTTCCTATGCGTCTTTCACCAGCACTCTCCATAAACGAAATGGGAATGAATATCCTCAGAATCATAAGACTTCCTTTTCATAAGGGATATCCGCTAAACAAATTGATATTCTTATGTTTCAAAACAGAACCCTATAACTTCTGAGAAGCAGGTAAAATTGGTCTGGCGGATAAGTACCTTCAGAGGATTTCAATCTTGTTCCAGCCCGCATCTAGCGACACTAGGGATTTGAACCCGGACCTCCCCCTCTATCAGGGCCGTGCTAACCAGATTACACCAGTATGTCAAATGCAAACCGTCTATCTCTTCTTCCTTATCATCTTACTGCATCATCGCAGTTGTTTTTTCCCCAAGGGGATTTCAAACACGTTCCCTTATTTGGGTTTTCCTTAAAAAGATGTGGCCACACCCTTTCAATTTAAACCCAAGGTCTATCCCTTGTTTTACAAACATCATATCCCTGACATAGGGACTGTTTTGTTTGGGTAAGGCTTAAGCTACGCCAGAAATTCTTATGCTACAAGTCGCAGCAATGGTACAGTAGACTGGAGTCTAACCAGATATCTCCTCCTTCGTTTGGAGGTGTTATATCAGTTCCTTGACTGGGCACGACATCGAACGAACCCAGAGGTTTCCAGAACCGACTTTACGTTTTACTCCTACTGCATAAAAAATGGCTGATAGGACTGGATTCGAACCAGCGATTGCCCTTGCGGGACGGTTGGTTAACAGCCAACTGGAATACCATTCTCCGCACCTATCAATAAAACGGAGGAGGCCACGGACTTTTACCGCATTAGGTAAACTCACCGATTGAGATTAAACAGAGCCCACGGCTGTTCAATGTTTTCTCTGAATTAATTAGAAACAGATGTTGGTCGGGACTTTTGGAGTCGAACCAAATATTTCCAAGGCACCATTCCTTGGTGTTATAGTCTTTTATCGGAAAATAAACCCGAAGTCAATTCGGTTGCGCTTACCAGTCTGACATGTGTTCGGGATCAATTGATCCGAGACCTTTCCGTTTTACTTCGTCCCGTAAAAAATGATGGGGAAGGCAGGATTCGAACATACAAGTTGTCGTAATTTGGATTTAGACAACAGGCTGTTCCGCACGACCTAAGCTGTTAGGATACAACCCGTGTTTGCCATTGCGCCACATCCCCGTAAATCGGCCAAGCTTCGGATTTCAACCGCATATCATTACCTTCCAAAAGAAGGGACGGGCACAACGGCTTGGATACGTTGCTATTCAGCTTTAAATTGGTGGGGCCAGAGGTACTCGAAACCATCACCGTAGGATTTTCAGCCCTATGTCCTTCCTCTTAGACGACAGCCCCAAAATTAATTGTCGTACCCTTTGACCGAGGGGGTATATAACTGTCTATGCGGCTCCAGAATTACTTTTCACTGATCAATGTGAATTTCACGACAGTTCTAATTCCGACAAATGGTAGGAGTGGAGGGAGTCGAACCCTCTTAAGATGTTTATCAGACATCCGTAAAAACCATCTATACGACACTCCTATAAAAATCATGGAAACTATCTACTAACTGATATACCGCTATTTATTTCAATTCATACACAAACTTGTGCAACATGGAGCATCGGACCGGGCTTGAACCGGCAACCTACGGAGTGGAAGTCCATCGTTCTACCAATTGAACTACCGATGCATTCCCCTGTTCAGGGGTAAAGTTGTAGGGGATTTCACTTATGCGTCTTTGCAGACACAAACTTGTTCTTCCGTCAACGACTTGAACGTTGTCCCCCGGCCCGTTTGAGGGGGCCAGTGTGCACCATACACCACGTAGAATCTATCCCTGTTAGGTCAGGATTCACAATTCCGTCGAACCATGAATCTACCTTCTTAAGATTTTCAAAATTGTCTGTCCGATATTCGCATCGAAAGATGGCAAGGGTAGCGGGATTCGAACCCGCACAAGCGCAGTGCGTTTCCAGGATGAAAACCTGGCGAGTTAACCAATTACTCCATACCCTCAAGATTTGGCGTTCAGCGGTGCTTTTTAATTGCCACACAAGTCTGGCAACCGACATCTCCATCAGACCCTGTGAATCTGATTTCTAAGATTAACACCTTTCAACACGTTATACACTTCTCAAGGAAGCGCTACGGATTGAACACAGAACTAACGCCCGAGTCCTTTCACCCTACTATTAAATAGGGTCAGGCAGACACCGCCTGTTTTCAGAAATTCTTGATTGACTTCACTTGACTCAACATTCCTTTAAGGGAACGGAATCTTGGATTCATCAACCAGTCCATACCGTTTTAAGGCGGCATGGCGATAAGTCTCTTTTTTCCGGGCGGGATTTGTTCCCATTTCCTGAGCTTTTCATTCAGGCCGGTCTTCAGAGACTCTTTTTCAAATCGTATTCAGTTGTCAATTTTTACCCCAGTTCATTTCTGAACTTTTCCGCAGGGCGCGGCGTCAAACCGCTTTTTGCCTTTTTCTCTTCAACACCGCAGACTTTAGCAAAACCGCCGCCGTCTGTCAAGTGGTCTTCGAAAAATTTTTCTGATTTTTCTGAATCACGGAATCGAACCGTATCTGGCCGCGTTTTAGCCATTGGGTTGCCACCGTCATAGCATCGCTTCCTTCTGACCTATTCAGAACCATCATTTCATCTCTCAAAGAACATTTGTTGTCAGGATTTTTGGTTTCCCTACTTGTCCTTTCAACGCCGCACATCTTACTAAATCCACGGCATGTTGTCAATAGGGATACTGAAGATTTTTTTCATTTTCTTCAAACCCGTTCAAACATGGTCGGCGCGACTGGATTTGAACCAGCAAATTCTTGAACCCGAATCAAGCGGTCTACCAAGTTGACCCACGCGCCGTTCTTAAAATGGCAGTAGAAGCAGGATTCGAACCTGCACACACAATCGGTTAAGATTGTCTTGGGTTGAGTAACAGTCAACTGCCCTACCAATTTGGCCTATTCTACTATTTACCTTTTACACAGAGGTTACTGCCATGATTTTTTCTAAAACAGATTCCAATACTTCAATGCCTGGATTTCATTGCGGTCACACTGAGGCTCCTACTGAAATCCATACATCTGATATCGCTGCAAACCAGTCATGTGAACTGGCTACCAATCATGGGGCGATTGGACCCATCTGGAGCGGGAGAAGAGAATTGAACTCTCATAATCAGTTTGGTAAACTGAGTCTCTAGCCTTTGAGATACACCCGCAAATTTCACACAAGAATCCATTTAAGGGAACCTGTGTGAATTCAAGAACTTATTCAATTGTCAAAATTAACCGCTGCCTTTCGGCAGCCACAGATTCTTAGTCTGCGTCGGTTTCAATTCATGCGCCCGCAGGGGACGCAACTTTTGTTTCCCTTTAATGGCCGGAGTTACGGGGTTCGAACCCGTGATTGCTTACGCTACCCCCGCATTAAAAGTGCGGTGCTCTACCAACTGAGCTAAACTCCGATTCTAATTTTAAAGAACACTGTTGAAGATTTCGAGAATCGCAAGCGACCCTATACCAGAAACCACGTAAAGGTACTTCAACTTATCCAGCAAGAGGGTGTCAGATTCGAACTGACAGAACCGGGTGTTAGCCGATTCAGATGTTTTCGAGACATCCGGGTTCAACCAATTCCCCCAACCCTCCTTAATCTCAAATTTCAAAAACTGGAGGAGAGTGAGGGGTTCGAACCCTCGTGGGTTTTTGATTCCCGCAGGCTTTCCAGGCCCGCGCATTTACCAATTCTGCCAACTCTCCAAAAACAACTTCTTCTCGTAGAAAACAAAAGACACTTTAACAGTTTCTTTAACTCCCGTCAAGTGTCTTCCATTAAAAATCTAAAACTTTCTCTTAACGGTTAGTTTCGTTTGCCTCCATTAGACAAAAAACGACTATAGGGTTTTCGCCCTGTAATCAAGTTTATCCTATTTGTCGTTTCTTTCATTCCGTCTCCTAACACATTATAGATTCTTCGCGCAAACATTTCACAAATATCAAAATAAATTCATTTTACTGTTCTTTCCGGATCATTTAAAGATTCCTTTTGATCTTCAGTATCCGGGATAAAACGTATAGACAAGCTTCTAAGCTGCCCGTCGCTCTGCCGTTCCCAAGAAAGTTTTTCTACGGAACAAACGTTTATTCCCATTTTGTTCGGAAATACTTCCAACGGAATAGGACTTTCAATAATTCCGGCGATGATACCTTCTGTAGAAGTTTCGAACCTTACGGTATCCTTGGTTTCTGACACCGTAGTATTCCCTTCACAAGTTACGATTGGATAAGTAGGATAAGGGAAACTTGGAAAGGGATAAGGTGTAGTATTCGGATAAATAGGATATCGGTTTCCTTGTTGATCGGTCTTTTCGCAATAACAAGGGCAACTGCTTACCCAAGGAGCGTTTACTCTTCCACACTTCGGACATATCCATCCCATATTCGATTCATTCATTTTCTTTCTCCTTGTTGAAGACGTGTAACTTAGCATCCTTCGGTAATCCACGTATGATTTCGACAATTTCTTCTTGTTTTTCTTCTACCATCTTTTCATTTCCCAGTCTGAAGAAGTTAAGATTTCTTTCAGTTGGTCTTCATTCGAAGAATAGATAAGGAATCCGTGATTTTTTAAATTTACGACACCGTATTCCGATCCTTCTGGTATTACTTTCAAAATCAAATCTTTTTCCCTGTAGTCCCCGCAAAACCGGTATTCATTTGTCTCTGAAACATCAAAAGAATAACTGCCTGGTTTTAGAAATGCATGTCCATGAATCATGTATTTGATTCCAGGCAATTGGTTATACAGGGCAATCTGTATCGGAGTATCGACACTCGGTTTCATCTGTCCACCGTAACAAACCAAACTGTCTTCAAGATAACAGGGAACCATATCTTCAGCCGTCAAGCCGGTTTTGTCACAATTCCTCGGACTGACAAAAACAACGCCGGTACCGGAACAACTCGGGAATAGGTTCTGACATCTTGTGCTTATATTTCCGAAAAACCGGTTTCCGCAGCTTTCCATGATTTTGTCTTTCAAAGCTTGATTCGCACGAATCAGATACCGAATGCTGTCTCTGTCTCTAGGATAACCGTCAAGCCTATTGACGTGCACTGAGCCGAGTCGTACACTTTCCCGCGTCTGTTTGTATAGGTCATTGATAGCCTTGCACAGAACGCTGATTTCGGTGGTCGAACACCAAATATTCCCGAGAGCATCTATCAACTCGAAACGGAAAGGAGTTTCGTCTTTGTAAATGCAGATGACGGCATTACCCTGCATTTTAAAAATACGGCTGACGGCATCCAATCGGGTATAGCCTTCCCGCATAACTTTGGAACAAATCAAAACATCCCCTACCTTCTTGATAGGATAATGTTTTGGTTCTTCGTTCCTGATATCCGGCATCCAAATCATAGTGTCTATCCACCGGTTTGAATTGTATAAATCCTGTACCAATGACGGTGTATCCAATGGATGTCCGTTCATCGACATTCCGCCTCCGTAATCCAACAAACAGGTTTTGATTTTGTTGACAATACCCGAAGTCCTGCTGTGTTCTCCGTCAATCGTTCCACCGTAGATGAAAAATTTCACTTATACCGACCTTTCTTTAACCATTCTCCAAAATCCAAACAACTGTCTTCCTGAAGATATTTCCGATACCGTTCCTTGCTTCGAGACAACTTAGGTTTCTGGATGATATTTTCCCTGACAAACTGTTTTCCAGCTTCTGTCACATAATACAAATTATTCCCGATAAAGGCCGTCTTTGCCTTTGTCATCAATCCTCTAGCAAGAAGGCTTTCACAAATTTTGATGTCTTCTCCGCCGGGATCAAAATAATTCCTATGCCAAGTAAGATCCCCTTCCCAATCCGTTCCCAAGCTGTGTCTAAGAATCTTCAGTTCGTTTTCAATCATTTCCTTTTGCTTCCTTTTTTATAAAATAACAGATTTGCGGTTTTCTGTAAATAGGGATTTCAATACATTATCAAGTTTTTCCCTGATTTTACAATCGAAGGGTTTTCAATGGTTTTCTTTTGTTTCTTCTTTTCTAATAAATCTACCCTTGCTTTTCTCCAATATGTTTTCCCTTTTTTACTTGTTGTCTTTAACAAGACGGTTGGATATGGCTCTATCTGTTTGGCTATCTTTGTCCATAAATTAGGAAACCACATATTCGTAATCTTTTTGAATTCAGGTCTCCAAACACAAATAACTTCGTCTCCTGATTTGAACATCTTGGCATATTCTTTAAAATGTTCCGAAGTCTCTGTTCTTCCTTCGACACAAATACTGACAATGCTTCTAGATGTGTTTTCTTCTTTCTCTCTGATTTCTAATATTTTCCCGATTACATATTCTTCTATCATCCTTTTCCTCCTTCCTGTGTATATGTTTTATATCTTTTCCATTTCTTATTTTCCAATCCTATTCTTAAAGAATGTATCTTGGATATATGGAGAAGGCTTTAAAACCAATACCCAAAAGAAAGAAAAAGGAAACATATTGCCGAAAGGAAAAGGAAGAGAATCATCATTTCCCAGTCTGATATTGACATTCGGCAAGCAAGGACAGGTTGGAGAACACGGTTCCACCCCTTATCCAAAGTAAAGATAAAGAATGAAACCATATTCTCCTGTATTCAGAAAATACTGATATCTTCTGAAAACCGACACATGCTTGATACCTAATTCGTATAAGCTTAGGGGAAGGTTTTCAACAATGTCCTACGCTAGTTCAGGTATTTATCCCGAAAATAAAGCCAGGATGCAGAGGTCTACTCAGTTCCGTCGTGTCACAAGCTGAATACAGAATTTCACTGTATTCCCTATTTCCCTCGTCCTCCGGCGAAACCCCGTTCGCGCCTAGACTTAGCTGACTTAAGTGGCCTGGAAATAGTCCCGACAGATCCCCACGATAGAAGTGTCTCAAATCTACCGTCGCGGGCAATTCCGTACTTCTCAAGCCTTTTTAGTTCCCTGTGTTCTCTCACAAGGATCGCATAGCCTCAGAAATACGTTTCTGTCAATCTTTAAGCAAGGGGGTGTTATCCACTGTCTTGCTCCGGACCTTCGCCTGTGGCTCGCCTAGACCCTGTTTAAAGAGGTTTTACGATGTCCAGAGGTTACACTAGCCATTATGTTATCAAGGCAATAGCCGAACCCTATACTTGCGTACAGTCCGGATATAGACAACCGTTTTTTATTTTTCAGGAAACCTTACAGTAAATTCAAGAACTTGATCTCTTTAGCAAGATACCAGATCCCGCCTTGGCTGATAGGTCTTTTGATTTCCGTCACGCCTTTGATTTCAACCCGACACCAAACCCGCTGTTCACCGTTAGACAGGGTTGTTTTAAGATGAGGGGCACAGGGTTTAGATGTACAGTGCCAACCCGGTCTTACAGCGAATCCTTTTGTGGGTATGCATTTGGAAGGTATCCATTTCCCGAATTCGATTACCTGTTTCCTGTTGATAAACAGAGGACCTAAACTTCCATTTTCCCTGATTCTTATGAGTTTGTAAGCTTTCATTTAGTTGAAAAGCACCCTCTTGGTAACAATATCATCACCCTACACTTCGACGACAAAAACATCATTTACAGTTTTACTCTCATAAATTTCAGTTTCGAAAGAAGGAATTGGTAATGTCATTGAAGTGAAAAGTAAGGGTCATCTTCTTATCTTCCCATTTGACATCACAACTGGTTTTTCCGTTGCTGCTTCGTTCCAATGTTTCAAGTGTCTGTGTCCACTGTGAAGGGGTAACGGAATTAGAAGACATAAAAAGCCTAAAGACTGTAACTCCACAGATTCCTAATGCCAGACTGAACAGCATTATAGCGCATCCGACAAACAATAAGGAAAATGCGTTTTTCATTTTTAAACATTCTCCACTTCAATTACCGGAAGGCTGCCGTTTTCTAGGATATTCCGCATGTTGCCTTTGCCGTACTGTCTGTCATCAAAATTTTTCATCCTGTCATTCACAAGCCACTTGATAGCGCATTCCAGTTCAATAATGCGGCTGATCAATACATCCCGATCTACATTCTGTAAGTCTTCAATTTTCATTTTTGTTCCTTACTTGTTTGTAACCGTGAAACTAACTGATGCACCAGAATTTATATAGATGAAGCTTTCTGGACTCCAATTCGTGTAAAACTCTCCCGGTTTATTATCTGGATCATCACTGCTAACAACAATTCCGCATGTACTGTTGAAAAACGCTACAATAACTTTTTCTTTTTTATACTTACCAAGACATGGAAACATGTTCACATCCTTGACTGACCGCACCGATTCCAACTTTCCATTAAACTTGATTTCTAGCATTGTAGTATTCCTTTCTTACTCGTGATTCCCGCCGTTGTGGATATGAATGGGATTCTTGCAATTTCCCTTGTGAACATAAGTGCGTGAAGCATCAGCATACACGATAAAGTATTCACATCCTTCAACAAATGATACACATTTTGGATTAAGATGCATAGAGGGAAATGGTCGATCATACTCTTCTATCACTTTGCCATCTTTATCGACAACCTGTACAATCTTTCTTTCAATACAACCTGAAAGGACGAATACCGCCAACAGGGCAACCAAAAACATGATCTTTTTCATATTACTCCCTTACCATAACCGATTTAAAAACGTCGTCTGTCACCTTCTTGGTGGCAATGATGTCATTAGTCGCGGAATCAATCTGCCAACGAAGCTGTTCTTCCGTCTCTTGTCCGCGATCAAGAATGCAAATTACCGCCTTTACTTTCTCTTCGCCGCTAAGACAAGTCTTTACCCAGTTTCCCATATCCACTTGTCCGTCTTTGACAAAAAGTGGAAATTCTTCTCCGTTGGTAAAGCGTTCGAAAACCACCTTAAGGTCTTCCTTTGCTTTACAAAAAATTCCGTATCGGAACGCCCGATTTTCCGGAATGGCCGAAGTAATGAAATAATCACCGATGTTGATATCTGAAACATTCATGTCTTAATCCTTTGCTGTGTATTCTGCCGTCCTGTAATCTCCGACAGCAATCCGCCAATTGTTGATGCCGTCCCAAGCCCAATCAAAGAAAACGCTAAAAGGAGTTTTAAACAAATCCTTCATCTTGTCAGCTTCGTCTTTCGCCGATAGAAAAGTCTGAAAACCTTTTTTCATGTTTCGCCTGCCTTTCCTTGATTCGATGAAGATACATTATCAAAACTTCAGTAATCTGTCAATAGGAATACTTACATTTTGTATTTATCTACATATAGACCGTTTGCAAAGCCAGAAACGGCGAGGTCCGTAACGATACGGATAACGTCCTCTACTGGCAACCCGACTTTCTCGGAAATCTTCATGATGTTCATTTCTTGCGGATTTTTTCTATAGACACTGATATCGATAATGTCCTTGCAAAGAACCTGCATATCAATCTTCTGAATTTCGTTGATGGCGTTTACGATTTTATCCATATCAACACTTCCTTTCTTTCAATACTGATACAGTATCAAAAACTCGGATTGTTGTCAAGTGTCTGAAGGCGATACCAAGAAATAAAAGCTTCGAATGCAAGGTTTTCGAATTCAACGAAGATGTCACCGTGATCATCTTTCATTTTTTCACACCGTTCGATATGATGGGTCAATTCATGGAGAATTGTCAAGACATCAGTATTACAGTATTTGATGTGAATTTCTCCGAGAATATAGTGCCCACCGGCACTAGGATCAACATCTGGACTCTGAAAGACGATCTTCTTTATGCCTGGCAGAAACAAAGAATGACAAATGGATTGGCAGATGTCGAAATATTCAGGTTTCTCGAAGTAGATCGGAATCCTACTTTTCCTCATCTTCTCCCTCAGAATCTTCTCATTATCCCTGACTTTTGAATAAATTTTCGAAACAGTTTTCTGGGCATTGATTCTGTCATAATGCCCGAGAGGGAGCTTTAAGGCTTCCGTAAGGTTTCGGATTGCGTGAGAACTTTTCATAGAAAGAAGATATCAAACCGATTCCATGTCGTCAACAGCTAAAGAGAAGAACCATAGAATCGAAGCGCAGCTTCCACTGTGGTAATCCGTTTCTTTTCTTCTCCAATTTCAGAATCATCAAACATCCCGCTATGTTCCATCACCATAAGATCGCCCTTGGCTTCATGATAATGTTCAGTTAGCTTTTGACAACAGTATGCCCCATCTCTTAAAAACAGATCTTTGTCTTTTTTCTGTGCTTCTACGCTTTTAAGGAAGTCTTCCACTTTTTTAGTTGTCATGATTTCACGCCGTAAGTAAGGGGATTGTTTTGATTTGGATATTCGTCAGGAACAGGGATTCGGCTTCTTCTTCTTCAATCCCCATTTCTTCGCTTGCCTGTTTAGAAGATTTAAGCCATCCCAAAAGCCTACCGGCTTCGATATTCATCGCTTTCATGAATTTCTGATTGAACTTGATATGAATGTTCCCGTTTTTGTAAATTCTGAATGTACAGAAGATTTCTTCCTTAAAATCAGTTCCCTTCTTCTCAGTTTTGAAGTAGAAGGTTTCAAGCTGACCATATTCCCAATCCCGCTCATAACTGTCATTAATGACATCAAACCCGAGATTGTTGGCGATCGTGAAGATGTCGTTAATCATACCGGCTGTACGCGTGGAAAGATGCCGCTGACGGCTATAGCTTTCCAAGGCGCTCCAATGACAAAGAACAATACGATAATCAAGGCTGTAATGCGAAACACTTTCATCACCGGAACGGCAATACCGCCAAGTATCTTTTGTCATGTGTACATTACTCTTATATGCTTGGGCATTTTCTTCCCGCGTCATGTCTTTGTAGACATCAAGGAGCTGAGAATCAATATACTTGTTGGCATTTTTCAAAGCCCACATTACGATTGCATAGACGTTTTCAGTTGTAAAATCAATCCCTGTATATTGGTTCATCTTTTGAAGCATTTCATACCTGGTCTTTGAAGTCAGACGCTTGGTAACGGTTTCCAGTCTTGCAAAGAGTTCTTCCCAGTATAGTTTTTTAAGTCCGCGAACCTTCTCCTTCAATGCGGTTTTTACGTTGGCGATATTAACTCCGATTTCCCGTAGGATTTCAGGATCGATCTTACTGACATTTTGATAATTATCAATCAGCTTCGACAACCCGTTCAAATAGAGTTCAACCATGACTTCAATCTGATTCCTGCCACCTACCAATTCATCTTTTTTAACTTCGGTGGCAACTTCAGGGGTGACTTCGGGGGCAGAGAACTTGAAATTATCATTAAACCAAATGTCAAACGGGTCAACACTTTCTTTTCCACTACGGCCCTGCAAGTCGATATAAAGGACATCAATCTTAGCCCTTGCCTGCCGTTCAGCATTTTGAAAATCCCCGCTGAAAAGAACTTCAGCTTCTGACTTCCGCTTTTCAAGCGCCGTCTTGACTCTTTGGCTGTCTTTCCACCTTTGAGGGATGACAAGAAAAATGTGTTTACAATTGGATTCAAGAATGATGCGGCTTGCCCATGCTTCATACTCACTATAAGGCGGATTGGAAAAGATGACATCAACATTTTTATCAATCAGGGTTTGATTGTTGAATTCGGTTCCCAAAACAATCACGTCTTCAGGAAGATTTTGCAACAGGATCTGCGACTTTTCGATAGCGAATTTCTGGCTGATACCGTGAAATCTACGTTCATACTCTTCGTAACCTTCAATAAAATGTTCATTGATTTTGGTCAAGACACGTCCGTCACCTGCACCGACATCAAGGCAGGAAAACATATTAAATTCATAAAGTTCATTGAGTTTTTTAGAAACGACAGAAATCATTTCATTAGTAGTCGGATACCACTCGAAATCCTGATCGTTGTCTTTGACCTGTTTAAGCAAATTCATTTTTCAGCCTTTCTTTTGCGAAGTCAAGATAGAATACCAATCCCTGTTCCATTCATCAATGTCTTCAATCGGTTTGTCTGTGAAACCTTCCATATTGAACAGGAAGGAAGAATCTGAAATCCAATAATTAGGTTTCTTGTAATTTTCATATCCTAAGAATTGCAATCTCGGATAATCTTTTAAAGAATCTCGATCCAAATAGTTTTTACGGACTCTATCTAAGAAGTTGTCAGGGACAATAACCGTTCCGACATCTTTGACGAGATTGTATGTCTTCAGAATAACAACTTTAAAGTAGTTACATTCATCAATTTCTTTTTGGTATGAAAAACCATCATAGCTGTATTCTTTGATTTTGTAGAAGACGAAACCTTTGTGATATTTGATCGCCTTTTCTTTAGAAAAGGCAACAGCATCGTATCTCCCAATAAAGACATAATTGTCTTGACCTTTAGGCGTTGAATAAACGTGCCCGATGACAAGATCTTTAATGCTTTGTTTCCCCTTTTCTACAGTGTAGGCAAGGATTCTCTTGTGCAATTCAGATCCTACCCTGATAAGTTTCATCTGTGACCCGACAACAGCCCAGATTAGATCCGCCTTAATGATGCCGTTTTCAACACCTGCGTATTGAAGGATGTCCAACAAAACATCTTCACGAAGATCGAAAAGATGCCCGTTACTATCTAAGACCTTCCAAGCCCTACCGCCTTCACTTCGGATTTCCAAACCGATAAGGTGATAGCCACTGACAGGGACATTCTTCTTTACAACAATTCTGTTTGCGAAACTTTCCTTGTTAAAATCATCGTTACAATATCCAAAAGCCCAAGACTTTGCAGTCTCTTCTGTCTTTTTATTTCCCGTTTCAAAAACGAAACCTGGAACTGCATCGACTTTAAGAATATCTTCATCACTGACAGCCTGTGAAACTTTTTCAGCGGGTTTCAGATAGACCGTGATATCTTCCGGGATCTTGCCGGTTAGGAATTTGTTCATTATTCTCCAATCAAATAAGAAGGGATGTTCATAACGGCATCCCGATACGCACGATGGTTAAACACTTCATCGAAATTCTTGTCCCAATCCAAACCAGAACACGCACGGTTTACCGCCGCGCTGATTTCAGAAGCCATAGGGTTAAAATCCGGAGGAAGAGTGAACTTCAAGAGAGAATCCTGATTCTTGTGAAGGATAATGATTTCATCACCATCTTTAAAAACAGTGATTTCAGGAACGCAGATTCCAACGATTTCAGTCATGTTATTCATGGTTTAAGCCCTTTCGTATCGATTTGATAAACACAAGATACCATAAAAAAGAAAAGGTGTCAAGTCTCCCTGACACCTTCTCTTTATTTCCCATATTCACGAATCGTCTTCTCGTAGATGGTCAAGACTTCCTGATCATCAATCGGCATATAGCGGCAGACATCCACACCGACATTGATATGCCAGATACCCGCGATTTTCTTAACCCGCCATTTGTTATGCACATGTCCGCAAATGATGAAGTCAAGATTCTCTCGACAATACTTGGCATGCCTGAAACAAAAATCACGCATAGACTGGCTCATGGTGTTCTTGAATCCGGATTTCGCCTTTGCTTCCGGAGACAATGCCATATAATCGTTATAGACTTTCTCGTCAAGAAGAGGAATATGCTGAACCCCTGCATGATACCTTCCGATGGAAACCGTCATAAATTCCGCAACGGTTTTAACGCCATTGCAAAAGTCATGGTTTCCTTCGATGATAATATAGGTTCCATTCTGCTTAGAAATGAGATCGGCGGGTTTGTCTCTGAAACCGGCGACACCCTTTTCATTCCCCTTACAGGCATAGTCCCCGACACAGATGGTCGTGTCTTCTTGTTTTACTCGGCTGTTGTGATTCTTCAACAGAATGCGGTTATTGGCTTCCGCGACTTCAAGAGCGGCTTCAGGACTGATCCATTGACCCTGCGCATTGAGATGACAGGGTTTTACCCAAGGTCTACCGCAATACAGGGAAATGTTCGGATTTCCATAATGAGGGTCTGCTGTCCAAAAACGTTTAGCCATTGTCTTCTGTTCCTTTCAATTGATAACAGCAAGATACCATATCATTTCAGGAATGTCAATAGAGTCTAACGGTTTTCTACAATAATCTTGTAGGTCCTGCATTCATCTTGCCTGTCCCTAAATGCCATCCAACATTTTTCAAATGACTACTTAAATTTTTCCCAAGTTGTCATTTTCACCCTTTCATTTAGAAAAAGGTTCATGAAGGCAATAGAATTTGTAAATTTCCTCTACCGTCAATTCTTTCCCGTTTGGACCCGCGCAATTCCCATCCAAAACTTCTTCGACAGAAGAACCCGACACTGAAGATGTTCCGTTTTTATCAACCCTTTTCATCCTGTCTTGAAAATCTTCAAGAGAAGACCTTCCGTATTCTTCTCTATAGTAGGCTTCGAAGTCCTTCTTTTTCATACCCCAAGTTACGGGAGCATCAACAACGGAAGAATATTCGAAGTAGTAGTCTCTTAGTTTTACGATAGTCCTAGCCATTTTATTGATCCATGTCTTTCGGGACGTAAAGGCACCATCCTTTATTTTCAGATTCCACTACTGTATAATCACTGAAATTCAGCCACCATTTCAAGCAGATATCGGTGATCTCCTGATTACTAGCAATGATTTCACAAGGAATGCCTTTCTTAAGGGCATCCCGCAATTCTCCGCGAGTCTTAGGCCGAAGGTATTTCATAAAACAACCTTTCTGTCTTTAATTGTTTTCGATTTCCTTACGGATTTCGCCGATGGTCTTGGGCGTCCAATACAGGTCAACTTCAACACCGCAAGCCTGAAGTTCCTTGATGTTGATATAGCCAAGTTCGGCTTCCCAAATCTTTGCCAAACCGAAGGCCTGAATCTGACCTTCATTGTCGCTGTCAACATCCTTCTCGGTAATGTACCAATCACAATCATTCTTGAAGAAGTGGAGGTAGGCAACCGCGTTTTTCCCCTCACCATCAGTTTCGTAGGTCTTGGGCATCATCTTGAAGATTTCCGCCATCTCAACCATCTTGTTGCGGAAAAACTGACCCTCTTCCCCGCGAGTCATATCAGCGACGGCACAGAGCTGGCCGGGGCTCATGAACTTCTTAAGGATAGGGAGGACTTCAATAACGTCGGTCTGCTTGGCATTCTTAACAACGGGCTTTGTCATCATTTTCAGATACCTTTCGTGACGATGTGAAGTTCATTACAAATCTTTTTGAGTTCTGAATGTGTACGGAAGATCAAAGAAAACCACAAATCACCAGTGATAGGAACGCCATTGGCACGAATGACATTCATGATTTCTTGCCGCATCACTTTCTTCTCATTCTCTCGGTTTGGGTTCATATCTGTCTCCTCTGATTTCTTTAAAAGACCCCCTTGGGTCTCTTGAATGAAGACAATATACCACAACGAGCCTATGATGTCAATAGGGTGAAATCAATTTTCTTCAGAGATCAAAGGTGTCTGTTTTAAAGCAAAACTATTGACAAGGTATTGCGTCTTGATGTCTTTAAATGTATACTTGACCAGATCACGAGGGCTCATTTCAACAATCGTAAGGAATTCATCACCATCAAGATGCTGACCGAGATTGTCTTCTCCCACACAGGCGATATACAGATACATCTTCTCTGTCGTATATCCCGGACTCAGGAAAAATTCCCCGGCTTTACGGATGTACAAGACTTCACGGCCTGTCTCTTCTTTCGTTTCACGAATAGCGGCATCGACTGGATTTTCGCCCTTGTCAATGCAACCGGCAGGGACCTCAAAAGTTTCTGCATTGGCCCCAATACGGAATTGCTTAGTGAACAAGAATTTGTCAGTTCCAGGACAGTAACAGAGAACCGCAACGGCATCCCTGACCCTGACCACTTCCCGCTTGACAAGTTTGCCGTCTCCCAAATCAACATCAACACGATCAACCTTCAAGTATCCATCATACACACGTTCATTCATCGTTTTGCTCCTTCTCAATTGGGTTTTCAAGTGCTAAAGCCAGCGCCTCTTTAATCGCCTTTTCAGCGACCAGCTTTGCTTTTTCAATTCCTTCATTTACGGGACAAAGAACCACCGTATATTTATGAAACCGACTCCAAGGAATATCGATCTTATAGAAACCTTCTCCCGAATGGGAATAGTATTCAATATAAATCGGATTTTTCATTCCACTGCTTACCATAATCTAATCCCTTCGATTCCTAGAATTCGACATATTTCTTCATTAGATGTAATAGAAATCAACACTTGCTTCGCGATATGCGGCGACAAGCTTAGAAAAACCAGCGGATTTCAGAACCTTCAAAAGGACTTCATCTGCCTTTTGGTGAACTTCATCAATCTTCATGCCGTCCAACGCTTTGATTTCCGCAACGGCTAAGTCTTCCGAAGTTGTAGCCTTCAGGCGGGCTTCCATCCATTCCACATAAGAAAGCTGGCTACCGCTTGAAAGATATTTGTTAAGAAGTTCATCCACGATTTCACAAGAGATTTCTCCCTCTTTCTCCGCATAGATATCTTCCTGAACCCGATTCATCGACATCAGACCCGCTTCGAATGCCGTTCCGAGACCGGTATCGATGTAGTAGTTTCGAGTTTGCAGCGGAAGATCATTCGCCAAATAGCGTTGGTAATCGAAAACGAATCTGCAACCATCATCCTCATCAATATATTGGATGACATCCGCAAGCATTCCTTTCTGTCCACAAGATTCATCCCAAAGTTCATCCGTCAATCGGACTGTAACCTTACCACATTCCTGAACCAACTGTTTCAACTTTTGAGTTTTCATGTCTAAACCCTTTCTTCAATTCTCTTCAATAAATCCTAAAGTGGCTTCGATATAGATACAATATCAAAACCATTCGGGCTTGTCAATGGCTTCCATAAAAAGATTTGTCAGATTCCTGAAATATAAAATGCCGCTCTCTTGTTATTTCCGTACCCTGTTAGAAGAGTGGATTGTTGGTGAAATTGTTTATTCAATGCTTTCGAAATAAGAACGGCTTGTTCTGGATCTATTTGTTTAAAATGGATGTCATATGAAATTTCCGTTCCTACTTCATGTGTTTTTTGATCGCGATAACCTCCGAAAACGGGAGATATGGATATTTGTTGCGGAGTAAACGTTGCCCCAGACTCTTCAAACGCCGCCTTTACCTTCTTGATGAAATTCTTTTCATTGTTTCTTGTCATCACGTCATTTCTAATAGAAACGAGTTTGTTCCGAAAGGCCTTCTTAAGTCCGTCTATAAAATCTTTCGGTTCCGTATTATCAATGTCTACAGTTACATTCGTGGAAAACGTAAACCTTGTTTTACCCTGGTGTACAGCCGGTAAACCAAGAAAAGAAGAAGCATTCCCATTTTTATCAATGATGATGGATTTCGTTTCTTGTGTCGGGGTATCAGTTGCAATTTCTACTCTTCCGAATTCTTTGGCGATTTCTTCGCCTATCATTGCTGTATGTACGGGGTCAACACCAAGCATTTCAACATCAAATTGACCATTATCCTGCCCGCTTCTGACAGACCAACCGTAAATAACCAAAGGGTTTTCAGAACCTTTGGTTTTTTCAACGACTGAATCAAGTAATTCCGAATACTTCTGCTGAAATTCTTTGTATTGGTTTTTCTTACCGATAAATCTTTTTAAAGCATCACGAAATCTTGAAGGAAATGATTTTGATGCTTCCGTCGTTCCGTGAAAATTTACATTTAGTTTGCTACCGAACTTAAAGACGGCATTGTGTTCAAAAACAAACTTATCCTGCACTTCTGGCTTTTGTATGTCTTCTTGATAGTCTGTTTTAGACCAGCCCTTTTCTGTTTTAGAAAATCCGCTTCCTGGGTTCTTCTTATGTTCCGGATCATAAACATAGCTATAATCAGATTCCATTTTTCCACCTTGCGACTAAGTTGCATTTATTCCCGTTCTTTTTGGCGGTTTTCATTGCCTTCCAAATAATCGGGTCGGTCGTCAGCCAAGCATTGTACCGTTTAAGCATTTTTAAAATCCAATTCATTTTTCACCATCCTTTACTTTTTCAACATGTCAGTGGTTTTTAGCACACGGGAGATTTTACGAAGCTCTTTTAGAACGTTCGAATTTATTCTAATCGTCGAACCGTAACGCAAAACTCCTTCTGCCCCATCGGAGTCCATCAAATCTTTAAACGCACCGAAAGAAATGTCAACAGATTCTTTGGTTGCAAAGTTGTTGATAGTCAACATGGAAAATTGACCCAAGTTGTTTTCAGCAAACTCAAAAACAGCATCCAAAGGGGATTGACGTGACCTGGAATCAAATTCAAAAGTCGTGGAAATACCATGCCCGCGTACCCGCATAAGTGGATATTTGTGCATCAACCACAACATGAACTTTTCACGATCCACGCCAAGCTTAAACGGTTTGAAGGCTTCCATTTCTTTGACATTGAAGCCTAACTTCTTAAAGACACTGGGATTCCTGATATCCGTCTCATGCTCGTGAATCCGTACAGTTTTACCGTTGGCGTAATTAATCCAAAACCCATCATTCATCGTTTAGTTCTCCTACCTTGTAATTGAATATCAAAAAATTCTACTTAACATAGGCCATCATGATTTTCTTCAAAACAACATCATTCCAAGGCTGTTTGATTTTCCCGTCAAGCATTTGAAACATAAAGCCCGACAATTCCTTATTGTGACCAAGGATCGCCGTCGCCATGTCTTTACGGTTTACAAGAACCTTGACGTTTTGTTCAACAAACGAATAAGCCGTATCTAGCTGTTCCACCGTGCGGCGATAGGCTTCCGCAACCATCGGAGCAGAAAGACTGATGACTTTCGCGATTTCGAAATCGCTGTCAGCCGTCACTTTCGCAATCAGGTCTTCGGACGTTTTGCAACCGTTGGCAAGAAAATAATCAACAACGTTCTCAGTGCTCCCAAGATGGCTTTTCATACGGTGCAACGCCAAATAAGCGACACTCTTAACCTTCTTCAAAATTTGACCGTTACAGGCATAAACGACTACTCCTTCAATGCCACGGAAAGCTTCAACCGCCGCAACCATTTCTTCAAAGCTGTTGAATTTATACGTCTTCGGACGCTTGACGCCACCAAGGAAGGTAACGGCAGCATCAAGGATTTTCTGCGGGGCATAGGAATAATCTTTGTGATCAATAATCCCCGTAAGCCAAAGTTCCGGTTCTGTGGATTCGGCCAGAACAATGATGTTACTAGGGGTAGTCCACTCATAACAAATGCTGAATCCTTTGTCCAACCAGTCATTATCAAAAGCCTTTGGATACTTGGCAATCAATTCGTCAATTTCTTGGCCGTTAGGCATCCCTCGGGCATCAATGGTGCCGCGAGTCCTGACGATAAGCTGACCGTTGAACTTGCTGACAATCAAACAGTTGTGTACTAAAATTCCATTAGCAAAGAAATTCCCAGTTTCAGTTTGGATATCATAACGCTTAGAATTGTTTTCAATCCTTTGAATGGACTTTAATTTCATCATATACCTTCTTCCTAATTTCTTCTTCTGTTGCTTTTTTTAGGAACCTTTCCCAAAAAGTGATGACAACAAACCCTTTTCCTATTGCTTTTTGCCGCTTCTTTTCATCTTTCTCCCACAACTTATCAACCAACACGCTCTTTACTGGGAAGCGGATAACGTCTCCGCTGACATATAAGGATGGATTCCCATGCCAGAAGTCTCCATTTATTTCGATCAGAATGTTAGTCCCAGATAGTCGATAATCAAACTGATTCACTCCGAGATAGAAAGAGGTTTCATATTCAATCCCTAGAAAATCAAGATGTTTCCCGAAAGCCTTTTCAATCTCCGAAGACCCTCCTTTGTGGATTCTTTTTATTTGTTGAGATTTAGATTCCTCACTTTTATTTTCCCAAGCAGTCCGAGCCGAAAGACTTCTTCGTTCAGAGGCCTTTCTTTGTTCTTCTTCTCCCATCTCTGCGTAATTTTCAGAAACTCTTTTCTGTCCATAAAGTTCCAACATTCTTCCGTCAAGGAACTCCTTAAAGCTTGGACTTTTCCAGATGTTATCAACCCCATAATTTTTAAGAAAAGTTTGGCGTTTCTTTTCTTTTACACATTCTGCTTGTGACGGGTTTTTGATTCCTTGACCGAATCTTTTTTCAATGGTTTCTTCGAATTCTTTACGGTAAGTTTTCGTTTTTTGTGATTCACTTATTCCTCTGGTGCGGATTCCAAAGAACCTTAGAATTCCCAGAGTTTGATGGAATTGAAGTCCAGTGACTTCCTTTATTTTAGTTAAGCTCATTTCTTGCTCACAATACATCTTGAACAAATCCTCTTTGGCGATATTATGAGTAGCAAGCGCATTCATTACAGTTTTTTCTAACATGTTGATATCCTCCTTTATGTAAGGGAAATATCAACAAAAATAGATGAAGTCTATTTTGACATCAGAATTTCTTCATCGCCTTTAAGCTGATCAACCCGACGATAACAAGATAACTCAGGAAGCCAAACCAAGTGTGAGCCAGTTAGTTTTACTTCTGTCCCATCCTCTAAGGTTAAAAGGAACCAGTCGTTTTTGTTCGACTTAACGGAATGTGCAACAACCTTCGTAAACTTAATCTGGTTATTGGAATGATCATATCCTAAAACCCGACCCAAATACCGACCTTCGCAGATTTCTTGAATGGTTTTTATACCATCTTCTGTTTCAATTCTGGTGTTGCCATCACAACATGTTCCGTCTTTCTTCGTGACGAATGTCATGTCATCTTTGTTGACATCAAACGGTTCGAAGGCAGGGGCTTCGCCGTAATTCGTAAACTTGCGGAAACCCAGACTTACGGGATAGCCGTCAGCCGTCCAAATGCTGGAACGGAAAATCTTGTTACTCTCATTGAATTTTGTTTTGATGTCCAAGGGTCCAATGAGAAAACAATCAACACCGGCGATAACGCACGGAGTCAATTTAAAACCTTCTTCTGCTGTCGGAAATCTGTCAATTTTCATGTTGTAAGTCCTTTCCTGTTGGAATGCCGTCAATATATCATAGACTAATCTCGGTTGTCAAGTATCCAGATGCTTTTTAAGAGCTTCTTTCATCTTACAACAGTATTTCTTAATTGCTAGGAATCCTAACTGATAGAAATAGGTTTTTTCAATGTCTTTGCACCAGATTTCAATATTCGGGCAATATGAATATCCTTCTGGCCAACCGATTGTCCGATTAAAGAAATCATCAGCAAGATTCCACTTTTCCCCTAAAGGAAACAAATAATTTCTAGCCCCACCGATATCATCTGATTCAAGGAAAGGAATCAAACCCGCGAGGAATCTCCAATCTTCTTCTGTCAGATATTCCGGTGTATCCCATGCCGTCTTGCGGCAATTTTTATTGTAACTGAAGAATGGATGGAATTTTTCTTTTTTCATGCCTTCACCATCACAATCTTTTCATCCTTGAAAAGGATCGTTTCTCCGTAGACAGGAATCAGCCCTACACCTTTAGGTAATCCTTGCTTGACACAATCTTCTGAACGGCTTACTTCTGCAAGCCTGTTGGCTTCTGTAAGTGCTTTCTTCGGAGACTTGGACATAGCAATGCCTTCTCCACTGACATAGAGATGTGCAGGCATGCCGTAACCCGCCCCTGTTCCTTCGGTGATTCTGACAATCGCTTTGAACATAAAGTCTTCCTTCCCCATTTGATAAAAGAAAGATAACATTTTAGTTCCAGGTTGTCAATACATTTTGGAAACTAAATCTTAACTTTTTGTAAGAAGTAGGAAACATAATCGGGATTTTCTACAATATCCCAAAAATTTACGGATTTCCCTTCAAGAATCAAATCGACACAAGCCTTTATGGCGAAGCTTGAATTTTCTCCGTCTTTAATCACATCTGTCAACAAAATCTTGTTCGGTGGCAACCTTCCGTTTACCAGTCTGTCTGAGAGAAAACCCTTATCGATATCTAGATTTAAGCCCTCGTTTGCAATTTTTCCGTTTTCGAAAGAAATCAACAGAAGGTTATCTGTTTTGGAATCCTGAACGAGAATCGAATTGAACTTTCTTTTGCGACCCATAAGAATTCCTCCTTGCAATCTATTCTTTGACATTACGGAGGATTATCGAACAAAATGAAACAATTTGTGACAAAACTTGGCAATTGTAAACATAACAGTTGTGTTCTTTCCATTTCTGAAGCGGATGATGCAAATAATCAAAAATTAGTCTTCCACTCCTGTCTAGGATGTCTTTATAGCAGAATAATGATTGACCCGCTTTCATGCCCGAACTTCAGAGAACAGTCAATAGAAATCTTTGAATCTGAACGACTACCTTTTCATTGCATCGGATTTGATTTTAAGGAATAAAAAAAGAGAGGGTTTTCACCCTCTCTTTCTTTTTCTTCACAAACGTCTATCCAAGATTACTTGGTGACGCTAAGAAACTGATCCCAGCCCTTCCAATAACGGGCATACACGGTCTTCGGGGTCTCGGGAAGGCCAGCGGGAAGGCGGCCCTCGATCTTCGCCCATGAGTAAGCCTGATGGCTCTTGAAACCAGCCTTGCGGACGATCTTGCGCGCCTCTGCAAAGCCGACGATGGTGGAACTGGTGATCTGAGTCTTGGTATTCTTCATTGTTTTTGTCTTTCTTTTTTTGAAGAAGGGAATAGCAGTTACCTTCTTCTGTTTCTTTTTCTGTTTTTCCTTCTGCCAAAGGAAGATGTTTCTTAATAGATTCGCTGTTCTAGATTTTCAATGCCTTACTTGGTGGCATCCTTGAAATAGGCTTCAGAACGCTCCTTAAAACCGCGAATCTTGATGTAGCCACGGTTGGTTCCGGGATACCCGATGAAATTCTCAGGAAGGTTCCCGTCCTTGCGCGTCTTGACTTGGTTAATCTTGACTTGCAGATTCTTGGGCTTCATCATTCCCGAAACAAGGGAAGGAAGCTTGGAAATATCCATCCCGCCATCATCAAGACGCTTCATTGCGAGATTAACTGCAAACTCCATGTCGAACTTATCAGGCTTAACACCTGCGGCCTTCTGCGCCTTGGTAGGCTTCGTGTTGGTTAGGGAATAGGCATAGATGATCTTGCCGTCCTTATCGAGTCCTGACGTAAGGACGCCGATAGGGGCCATTCGGCCGGTCTCGTCCTTAACCTTAATGTACTGCATGATGTAACGATTCTTCGGATCAACATTCATTGTTTCTTTTACCTTTCTTGGTTTTTTCTTTTGTCTGATTTGAGATTACTTGTCCGTAAAACACGGACAAGTTTTTAAATGATGATGCATGTCGCTTTTGAAATTCGTGCCAAGTGCCTTTTTCCCGCAAACCGGACACATGTAGCGCAAACCATACTTACTACTTTTAACCCAGAAACTTCCTTTTTGTTTCCAACCAGAAGGTTTCTTGATCTTCGGCAATGTCTTGTCCTGAACTTCATTCATAATTCAATTCCTTTGTTTGCTTTCAATGACAATACATTATCAAATGTTGCCGTTCTTGTCAACAGGGTCGTCTTCTTTTTTTACATTTCTTTTCAGGAACGGAATTTTGAAGAAAATCCAACGGACTTCCCAACCCGGATCTGATTCTTCCGGATGACTTGGTTTAAGGCTTACATGAGTGAACAGATACTTGAGAAACTTTTTCATGATTTTACTCCCTGTTGAAGGCGATACAGATAAATGAAGGTGTTGATATCTGTAGTATAAATTATCAAAGATTTTGTGTCTTGATATAAAACATAACCGTTTTTCACTTCAAGGATAACATATTCATGATAGTCTTTTGCGAAAGGATTCTGTTCTTCATTGCTTTGGACAAAAATGCTTCCAGGTTTGACTACAGCAATTTTCCTTTTCCTGTCAAGTGTAGCCGATTTAATCATTAGGCTTACAAACAATACGAAAAAGACCATGAAAACACAGTGGCGAAAAGAGACATAATTTTACTCCTTTACAAAAACAAAACTTCCCAAAATAGTTTGAGATTTTCCACATCCTTCATACCAGAACCAAGACATCGGAATGTAGCTTTGAAGAAGATCGACGAAAAAAGGATTAGCTTCTTGATAGCGTTGAAATTCCGTTTCCATCGCCTCTTCCACAAGCCCGTTTTTGACAAGGTTCTCTTGCATATTCCAAGGCAAGCTGAAAATGGAGTTGAAACAAATTCCGAATTTATGACTGGCTCCCTGCATCGCTTGTAATGTTCTTTCGAACACAAAGAAACAATTCGGGGCCAATGCCTGAAGGTCAAGACTGATAAACCCGATTCTGTCTCTGTTACTCAAACAGAAATTTTGAATCTCATCACAGACACAAGGAATATGCCAGCGGCAACCCTGTCCATACCGTAAAGTATTTGTCTTGACAACGCCATCACTTCCGGATTTCGATTCGTTGTCAACGCCCATGAATTGGGTAGTCGAAGTGATCGCCCCTGCTTTAAGAAGCTGATAACATGCTGTCGCCTTGACGTTCTTTGAGTATTCCCCCGCTGTATCCACAATGATTTTGTCTTCTGGCAAAGGTCCACTGAAGATTTCAAGGATGGGTTTGGAGATACATTCTTTTCTAAATGCAGCTTTCTTCGGACAATAATTAAAGTCTTTCTTAGCCATGTTTAGAAATCTCCAAGAAACGCTTATAGAGCCCTTCAGTTACGGTCTTGCGTAAGCCATTGGCAAATACCTGCTGGACTTCTGTAAGCTTTGTAAACGCTTTGTCTTCGGGTCTGGGAAGTCTCCCGTGTTTTGCCTTGAACTGTTCCAAAATCCAGAGACTCCGATTAACGGTTTCATTCATTGGCTTCGGGGTTTCAAAACACTTTACAGGAATTCCTTTGAAGCTTATTCTTTTCATCTTAGCACCTTATGGAAATCGGACAAAGGGTATATCTAATACATATACCCTTTTCCGTTATGTCTTAAATTCCAAAGCATTCACGGATTTGCATCATTGCCTGTTCACGGCGACCGCGCATGGTCGTTTGAACGGTAAGGAGGTTCAACAGAATTGAATCTGCCACCGTAGACGGAAGAAGCTTTTGAACAAGATTTTCTCCGATGGCCATGTGATTCTTGATAACAAAATCAAGATCATCGATTCCGCAAAGAACGGAAATAATGGCCGTCTTAACCTTCTCTTGTTTTGAGAAAGTACAGGTAACAAGTTTCTTAGCGCCATTCTTTTCAAAGACGTGCTGATAAAACTCGAAATCTGAGAAATACTTGTTGAACACTTCCACCGCCTTCTTGAAATGAAGCATGCTGTTGTCGGCTTCCTTAGAAGAAGTAGCAGAACTTTCTCCAAGAAACTGATCGGCACCGCCACGCCCGACAAACCGCATAAAGTCACTTGCCGTCGCGACGATTCCAGAACACCGGAGGAAAAGACTCGGAATGCTGACTTTGCCGACACGTTTGCGACCAAGAAGAACACGCCCTGTTTCTGTTTCGATAAAATTCAAGATTGCCTTTCCGAATTCCGTTTCCCGATACTTGGCAATAAGAATCTGCCCGAAATCCATATCCACACCGCCGCAATTCAACCGCAAGAAAATATTGGTCAAATCATTTTCCTTCTCAACCTCTTCAATGATAAAAGAAAACTTATAGTTCAGAATCTTGTTTTGAACGTCAACGGGAAGATCCTTAAACTTCTTTCCGATATACAGATTCACGGTCTTGGTAGAATCAACAGAAACACTTCCGTCGTCTTCGTCTCGACAGAACAGACCGGCAATCGCGCGTTTGTTATTGATGAAACGCAAAAGAGTCTGAATCCGATTACCTCCATCGACACAACAGATTCGATTAAAACTGCTGGGGTTCTTGTCCCGCACTTTACCGAATGTAAGGCTAGGGATCTGCCCGCCTTCAAGGATCGTGTTCAACAAAGCGTCTTCTTTGTCCTGACCCCAAACGAATCCCCGCTGGAAAATCGGGTTCAGATTGATTTCCGGCAGTCCGCACATGCTTGTCGCCGTCTTGTCAAGCAATGCTTTGACAGTAATGTCTGACTTCACTACCTCATGGGGGGTCTTAAAGACAACCGCCTTTTCCTTTTCCTTTAGAAGTTTAACCATGAACTTTGAAATAGCCTGTTCACGTTCCGCCTTGCTCATCTTGATTCCGAGAGTCTTACCCATATCTGTTTTTCCTTTTATTTGTTCTTTAAGGCTTACAAGCCTTTTGTTCTTTAGATGCGTGTAATTTACCAAAAATGTTGAAATCTGTCAATAGCATTTCTATTCTAAAACATGAAAAACTTAACTTATTACGAACGCCTATCTTACCTTTGGCAGAAACACCAAGAACAGAAATCAGAAAATTCACCGACTGTAGTTTCCCTTTTCGCTGGCGGCGGTGGTTCCAGTCTTGGATATTCTATGGCGGGATACCGAGAACTGTGTGCCGTTGAATTCTGGAAACCGGCATATGAATGCCTGTATGAAAATTTCGGTTTTCCTGTGATAACAAAAGACATAAGGACAGTAGATTCAAGTGAAATCCTGTCTGTCGCCGGTTTGAAAGAAAGAATGCTCGATGTCTTGGATATGAGTCCGGTATGCTGCGGATTCAGCCCTGCTGGTAAAATGAATCCAGAAGATGAAAGAAATTTCCTTTTCAAAGCAGCGGTAAGGATTCTTGAAGGTTTACAACCTCGTGCTTTTGTAATGGAAAACGTTCCGCAAATGGCCAATGCGAGATTTTCACACATTTTTGAAGAAGTAAAAGCAGGATTTGAAAACGCAGGTTATGTCATCAAATACAAGGTGATTTCAGCTAAAGATTTCGGAATCCCGACAGTCAGAAAAAGAATTTTCATCGTAGGAATACGTAAGGATTTGAATAAGGAATTCACATTCCCATGTCCTGAATACCAAGAAGTACAAGCTCAGCAAGTTCTAGAAATATTGGAAGAAGGGAAATTTCGTCCTTTGACAGAAAGGTATGTCGGGTATTGGGAACAAGCTCTTCCTGGAAAATCTGTCGGACGGCAAAAAAGCGCGAAGAAAATAGACCCTTCAAAACCGTCCTGTCCTATTCTTTGCAACAGCGATCACTTTAGCCCATATCAGCCACGCGTTTTAAGTCAGAATGAATTGATGGCGATTCAAGGATTTCCACAGGGGTTCAAATTTAAAAGCAGAAACCATGCCAGACAGATAATCGGAAACAGCGTTTGTCCACCGCTTATGTATGAGCTGGCTACAGCGATAAAAGAAGTGCTTCTATAAAGGAAAAAGGGGATTGGAATTCCAATCCCCTTCTGTTGTATGTCACCGATTGCCGTTATGCCTTCTCAGGAACGATGGTAAGATTGGAAATGGCTTCCTCAATCTTCTCAGATGCGGTTTTAAAGACATCACTGAATTCCGCAATCGCTTCCCGCTTTCCAAGGATGTTCTGATAGACTTCAGCGATATACTTGATCTCTTCCATCTGAACATTCTTGCCCTTCAGTCGGCAAACCTGTTTCGTGACATTCTTGACGCTGTTCATCAGGAACGACAACCGCTTGTTCAGATCATCGAAGACGCTGACGGCGGCAGTATCTTTCTCCTCTTCTCCGCCGAAAATACGCTCGACATAGACACACGCTTCACGTTTGCCAGCGACTTCACCAAGAACGGCATTCAAGGCATCGATCTTACTCTTGAAAGTGAACGGAACCATGTAAACACCGCCAGTAGGCCGCTTGCTGACCCCGAAGCACTTCCGCACGACATTCTTGCAAAGCGTACGAAGATCTTCGCTGTTATAGGTGCCACGGCAATTGTCAACCTTGTTAAGAACCTCGTCCGACAAAGCGCCTTCCGCACTGATAGTTCCGGAATTCTTGTCAAGAATGACTTTTGTGTTCTGGATGTAACTGGAATTCTCGTGCTCTTTGTCAAGACTGATTCCGAGGATACCGAAAACCGCCTTGTTCTGAGTCTCACTGATCTTCTCGACGACACGGCGCTTATAACCCCTACGGTTATGGAAACTGTCGATGCCGCGACGCACACACTCACGGTCACTAGGGACCCGCATCATATCAGGATCAAGGCCATACTTTTGCAAGATGTCATGCATCTGCACGATGCCGATCGAAATATCCTCACGAACCATCCACCAAACGTTCAACAGACCCAGCTCGTTCATAGTTCCTTACCTTTCTAGGGATTGTCCCTATTGTTTCTTTTGATGGTGGAACTATAGCATATTTCTTCTTGCTTTGTCAATAGCCTGCTGAAATTTATAGTTCTAAGAAAGTTCTCCGCTTTTAATCCTGGCTTCTACTTCATCGCACGTCTTTTTGATAATGCAATTCCCTAGTCTCGGGCAATCCTGACAGAATATACAGATTCCGCAATTATCAAGACCGGCCTGAGCAAGTTCCATCAACTTGTAAAGATTTGTGCGCTCCTGAGATTTCAAGAGCATTTCGTAGTCTTCAATAGACATTGTTTTTCTATCTGTAGCCATAATTTTACATCCTTGATATCAGCAACCCATAAAAACCGATAAAAACAAAAACATGAGCAGAATCGTCAAACATCCAGAATCATCAGATGAATTCTCTGATAACTGTTTCTTAATCATCTCTTCGATTTCTTGTTTGTCTTTTTCAGTCATCATAAAATTTACCTTTTAAACACGTTTTTCCTTGTTTGGCTGATACCAGCTTATAAGCAACATATCATTCTTGAGATAAACGTAAAATCCTTTGTCATTAAAGTAATCACAGATAATCTTAGCGGTTTCGTCATTCGGAGGAATTCCCCCTTCTCGATAGAAATCATATTCAAAACGGAAATTCTGAAGCCAGGCCGCATCGCTAATCTTCCGTTTAATCATTTTAATGAGATATTTGGCTTCATCTTCATCTTTTTGTTTCTTGCGTTCATTCGCCAATTCATATGCGCTCTGCGCACTGAATTCAGGTTCCGAAAACAAGTCTTTAATCCATTTGATAATTTTCATGTCAGTCCTCGATTTCATGCAAGAAGGTCATAGACTTAATCAAACATCTTGCGTTTGTGTCTTGGCTAAGGCCTTTTACTTCAATACAAGTGGAGACAATTTGCTCTTCAAGATGTTTAAAATCCACATCGCTGCAAATTTTGGTATCTGAAGTAACGATACCACTGTAATCAACTGTTTGAAAAAACGTTTTCACTTCCCCGTATACATGATAGCAGTATTTCATATCAAACCTTTCTGCAAAATTCCTTGTACATCTTCACCGTCTTGTTCCCGATTGCTTTGGCGATTCTTGATTTGTCATCAAGATTGATTTCACCTTCTGCTTCCCGAAGAACATCTTCAACCATAGCGCTTATAACCTTCCCCGTCATGGACAATTCTTTAGGATTACCTAGCTTGTCCAAAACATGATTAAGCCTTTCCACAACAACCCATTCTTCAGCAACAGCATCTGCCTCTTCCATCTGTTTTATCTTCTCAGGATCGAAATCCTTGACATCCGGGGTATTTTGACGTTCCTGAAATTCAGGGCGTTTGTGTTTGCAAATCACTCGTTTTCCCCACTTGTCGGTAAACTCGTGAATGGGGCGGATGACAATTCCCTCCCTGATAGGAGGACAGAAGCCGAACCTGTCGGTATTCCCTTGACAACCGTAAATTGCCGCAACCTCAGAAGGCGCGTTTTTTTTAATTTCAAATGCCTCTACTGTCGCTGGAATCCTTTGGAATGGAACGAACAGCAAACCAAAATCTTCTGTAACAAGACGGTAGGCATCCTCGACATCCCAGAACCTGTCAGAAGAAAAGACATCAAAGGCAATAAAGCGCAAACGGTCTCCATACGTCTTCGACATCTTCTGTTGGCTGCCTCCGTGGGCTTCTCCGTAGATAATAGCAGGAGTGTCACCGAAAACCTTCTGGAAAGCCGATTTCAGGGCTTCTTTGTCAAAAAGATTGACGAAATTTACATGACTTTCTCCACCGGCGAAAAAGCTGACCTCTGTCCCATTCCAAGAAATGTTCGAGGAAGTCCCATGAACCTTTTCCATTGCAAAGGCTTCCTTGAATTCAAGAATTGTTTGGTCCTTGTAAAGCTGGTTTATGTGCATATATCCCATAACGAAAAATCCTTTCAATGCCAACACCATATCAAAAGCGATACACGGTGTCAATAGACTCGTCCGAAAAGCTTTCAAATTCTTTCAGGCTTCTTAAAGCCGTCCATATACCTGAGTTTGTGCAAACCAGCAACGTGCATGTTGTCAATCCTAACCTTGACTTCCAAGTCTTCAATTTCTCCCGTCCGGATATACTTGTCCAAAACGGCATATGTAAAACCAAGCCTGTCTTCGTCCGTCTGCCCACACATTCCATCCGCAGGAACCTTCTCAATCAAATCCTTGGGCAATCCCAACTGATATCCCAAAGCCTTGACTTCGGTAACAGTCAAATCGCTAAGGGGACTGAAATCACCGGCCGCATCTCCAAATTTAGTGCTATATGAAATGAAGTTTTCACTCAAATTACAGGTATTCGCAACACGTCCGTTGACACAGGCGGCAATACCGTAAAGAGTGGTCATGCGCAATCTAGCCGGTGTGTTGTTCCAATACACGGAATTGAAATCATACGGTTTCGCGGAAGGATTGTTTTGAACCGCATTGCTGTAATTGACATCAATCATTGCCTTGTCAATGCTGTTCGTCAAAGCTTCATAAGCATTCCCGATATCCACCAGCAGATGTTGGATTCCCAAATGTTCTACCAGCTTATAACTGCAATCAATATCATCCTGCCTGCGGTTAGGCATCAAGACACCGAGTACCCTGTCCTTACCCAAGGCTTCCACACAGAGAGCGGCTACAACACTACTATCTTTCCCTCCGCTGATCCCGATAACAGCATGACATCCGTCTCCGTTGGTCTTAAACCAATCCTTGATCCACGTAACAATCTGATTCTTCAAATCTGTTTCCATTATCTCTACCTCTTTCCTTACTCCCAATTGACACAAATAGAATATGTTTCTGTGTTTTTGATTTCACCTTCGACAAGATACTTGCCATTGATATCGTAAATCCCGACATCGTAACCCCTGCGCATAAGCTTCTTCCGAAGATATTTTACCGTATGTTCTGAAAGACCGATTTCGTAACAAAAGGTTTTCCCGTCCCTTACCGACATCTTGATCTTTTTAACAACATCGACATAAACACCTTGGTTATAACGACGCCTGTGCTTTAACTCCGCGTATGGCTGTTTCCACTTTTGATAACGAAGAATAAACCTCGCGACGAAACACGGATATAACATAATACCTTCCTTTCTTTACAAACTTGTGGTTCTCATTCGGAAACCCAAGTTTTCCTTTTGATACTTGGCAATACAGCAAAAACACCTGAAGTTGTCAAGGGTCAAGATATAAATGATTGGCCTTGATATACTCTTCTACGGCTAAAGGAACCAAACCCCGCAGGGATTCCTGTTTCCTTATCTTCTCCCTGATAATCGTGGAACTGATGTCATATCTTCCTTTCGGTTCGATAATCCGGGATAACAACCGGTCTTCAATATCCTTGGGAAAACCCGGCAATCCAACGGGACGCTCGACCCCAGGCCGTAAAACCGTAATGAAATCACATTCCCGGACCAATTCCTGGCTCCTGTACCAAAGATGCAAAGACAACAGAGAATCTAAACCTAAAATAAAGGAAATGTGTTCTCCGTATTTCTCCTTTAGTTTCTGTAAAGTGACATAGGTATAACTGACAACATCTGTATGGATTTCCATCGTCTCGATCCCGAATAACGGATTGCCGACACAACAAAGCTTAAGCATTTCTAACCGATGCCTTGACATATCTTCTAAAGGCTTAACACCTGAAACCTTGAAAGGAGAAACATTGTCGGGAAGAAACAAAACCTTGTCGATACCTTGACCTAAAACCGAAGTTGCAATCCCAAGGTGTCCTAGATGTACGGGATTGAAACTACCGCCTAATATCCCCAGATTCTTAATCATTCACAATACCTTCCAATGTCTTCCTGACCGTCAGTGATGATTTGATCTCCCGCTTTCCGCACATTCGCAGGAACATTCTTAAATAAAACGAAGTGACACCTGCAACAGCTAAAAGCCTCGATTAACAGATTCGCCATCGCCGTATTGATTTCGTTTGTCTTATCTCTCCTACCCTACCTACTTTATAACGTTACCAGCAATTGAGCACGGCATACCCGAATTTCTGACAACCTTCCAAAAACATCTTGACACTGTGCGGTTCACATTGAATTCTAAGCCAGCGCATACCATTCTCCTCATCCGTCATCTTCTCCCGACAAATGTAGTCTCCAAGCCCGCCGTTTTTCTTAACCCAGTAGGCAAGCAGCGTAAGACATAACATCTTCCTTTCAGATAATCTGGTTTCCTTAAAAGAAATCTTCCCTTTAAGATTTGACAACAAAATACCATATACCCCGGAACCTGTCAAGTACCCACTGGATAGATGTATTCTCTGAACAGATGTATCCACTGGATAGATGTATCCACTGACTAATCGAAATTCCAAATTCTGGAATTTTCAGTTACGTATAACAGACCCTTTTTTACTTTTGTCAAGTAAATTTTAAATTAGCCGTCCTATTTCTTCTCTTTCAGAAAAGGAATCTGTTTGACAATAGGATTCCAGGTATCCTATTCTTTTGTCAAGCAAAAGAAGCTTTTCATTTACGGACTCTATTCTTCTCTAGAAAAGAAAAATCTAGGCTTGATAACTGAATATACATCTTTATGTATATTGACACAAGGGATTATTTTCATCTTGACAACAATGGAGAAAAGAATAATTAACCTTTATGTATAGACACTAACGACTATTACTTAAAAATCTAGTGTCTGTAAGGTAAAAAAGACTTGACAAAATAGAAAATCTGTCAACAGATTAAGATATCTGTCAACAGAAAATCTGTCAACAGTTAAAAAACGAAATATTTTGCTTGACAAAGGGCTGATTAGTGGGGTATTCAAGGGGGTATTCAAGGGGGGTTCTATGGGTTCTATGGGTTCTATGGATTTGGGGGTTTTCAAGGGGGTTTTCGTGGGGGTTTATGGGGTTTAGGGTTTGTGGATATATGGTATAATTGAAGTTTGGAATCACTATAGGTTGATGTTAGACCTATTGGTAGTCTTTGACACAGAAGGTTATGTTTCAATGGGCTTAGGCTAGACAAAAATAGTTGTTAGACCCTGTTGTTAGACCCTGTTGTTAGACCCTGGGGGGTCTAATGACCCCAACTTGGTAGTTATATTCTTATGGACTATTTCCGTATCCCTGTATTCTTGATAAGCTGAATGGTTCTATCGTCATAGAGACAGAACATGTTTTTGTCTTTCTTACAAGTAATGGGGATTATTTTACCCAAGTGCAGTAGGCACCAATCCTGTATTTTAGAGACGACCTGTTGTTCCTGTATCGGTTTTTCCAAGAAAGGGAGTGCCGATACTCTAGCGGTAAGGATTCGGATTTCCACGCCCTTATTGATCCAATACCTTGCAAGTTTTACGGTTTCGGGTATCGGTTGGCCGATCCAAAGCCCGTCGTATCTGCCTGTCAAGGGATTGACTGCCTGTTCTTTGTCATATCTTGCTAGTGTTCCGTCGAGGTCAAAACCGATCCAAGTCCTGGGGTTGCCGTCGGGAATGAAATCTGCATCAAAATTTGTTTTTGGATTTGCTACATATTCGAGTAGTCGGTCTAAGACATCGAAGCTGGAATGCTGATCCCAAACCGGTGCCTGTTTCAATTCTTTACCAGGGCAGATGTCGAAATATCTAAGGGGGATATGGTAACTGATTTGTTGATCTATTCCTTGGAGGCCTGGGATATTCAATCCTGAGATAAAGGAATCTTTAAACATCGGTTCTTCATTGCCGTTGGAGGAATGATGTCTAAGGCTTTTCCAAGCCATATCTTTGGGGAGGGATTTAAGCCAAGCCATATACAGGAGTATACGGTGTTCGTACAATTCACCGAATGTATGATTGCCATCCCCTACATCTTTTGCGCTTCCTGTTGTCAGGATCAGGGGTGAGCCATCGGGAAGGAAGATTTTATTTCCCATCGTTACCTTCTTTCATTGTTAACGGGTTCAATACAAGTACAGATGTTTGAAAACCTGCGGCTCCCTTATGTCCGCCGCCGCCGTAAAACCTATGGCTGAATTCGGCGCAATCGTTAGAACTGCTGTAGACTGAGTATTTCCACAACTTCCCTGTAAAGACAAAAGAGATACAGAAGTCATATTCTTTCAATCGGGTTCCGAAGCCAAGGCTTCCCTTGGTTTGGGTATTGACGGCGAGGATTTTATATCCGTGTAAAACTGTTTCGAAGCTAAAGTCTTCAAGGATTTTTTTATTCAGAATTTGGTCCTTGCGATAAGATACCCAACCGAAATTAGAGTATTCGTCACAATCTTCAGAATTAAGGGTAAGGATAAATTGCCATTCCATGCCGTCAGGAGGCAATTCTCTGCTTTGCAGATAGTATTCAAACCCGATGATTTCCTTCCTGTCTTCGTGTTTCCAACAATCGAACAAGCCTATTCTTTCAACGGCTTCAGGCATCCTTGTATCGGGATACAGATATCGGAAAGTCAACATGCAAGCGCTTTCTTCTTTTGTCTGTAATCCCTGTATATTCAAGTCCTGAAACATTTGGATTGCTTTTTGGTGGTGGTCTATCCATATGAAGGACTTAGAATCGTCTTTAATTCTTTGCATGACACCTTCTTTTTCAAAACAAAAGTCAAGGAGGAAAACCTGATTTCCTTTGATTTCTTCAAGTCTGTCATACGGTTCACAGCCGTAGTCGCAAGGCATCAGGCAGTATTTCCTGTTTTGTTTATCAAGCCAATCCTTTACAAGGAAAGCGCTTAAACAGCCGTCGTGGTCGGCCTTGTGGTAAAAGATATAGGTTGTATCCATTGTATCCATTGCTTATGTTCTTTCTACTTTTGATTCGTCTACCATTTTATCGATGACGTTGCGTGTTTTGATGTTTTTGGTAACGAGATGGGAATAAAGGTCGGATGGTTTTTTGATGATATGGTCACAGATTCCGTATTCTATGACTTCTTCAGGGGACATATAGGCATCTCTGGACATCAATCTTGAAAGTTCTGTCTTCTTTATCTTAGAGTGTTTGAGGATGATTTTCTCAAATGTTTTCATCAGATTCTGTACCATTTGGACATGGTTTTCCATTTCTGAAATTTTGCCTATGGTTCCTGAACTGATCTGGTGCATCATGACATTTGAATTTTCAGTGATGAAACGTTTGCCTTTGGTTCCCGACATCAGGAGCATTTGGCCGCAAGACATAGCGCGTCCCAAACAGACGGTAGCGACATCGCAGTGGATAAGCTTGGTGATGGTGTCATAAATGGCAAAGAAAGAATAGACATCGCCCCCGTTGCTGTCGATAAGCAAGGTGATATCGTCATGAATGCTTTCGGCGTCCATAATCAAAAGTCTTTCGATACAGGATCTTGCGCTGATTTGGTTGAATTCTGTGTTGAAATAGATGATTCTGGATCTTGTCAGGTAATCGGATTGGGGCAGAACGAACTGCGGCATAACGATTTCTTCCTCTTCTTCTTGTCTAGGCATTTGTGGTTCCTTTCATAAAATACGGTTTAGCGAAATTGTCAATGATATCCTGTAATAGAAACGGACGGTAATTATTTTGTTCCACACTTACATTGAACTGGTTAGGGAGTAAGGATTTCTTGTCATGGATATGACCGTGGATATTGAACCAATCAGGATCTGGGTTTCGAATCGGTTGGTGCGTGATGATGATTTTCTGATCCCGTAGAATGATTTCCTTTTCTTCTATCCTTTGGAATCCCACCCGATAAAGTCTTTCTTTCGTCAATTTGGAATGGCAATCGTGATTCCCCAATATCAGGGAAATTCTTCCGTTTAGGCGTTTGAAGACGGCTTCAAGCTGATCATAATAGCGACATAGGGCGAAGTCACCGGCATGTATGACTTCATCATTCCTGTCTACCGTCTGGTTCCAAGCCGATATCATATATTCGTTCATTTCTTCAACGTCAAAGAATCTGTCTTTCCGGTTTTCCGGATGTCTGTCACAATAGCGGATGATATTCGCATGGTAGAAATGGTTATCTCCTATTACGTGGGTCTTCATTTCCAATCCCCTACTGACATCTTTCTGAAAAGAAGTTTAAGATACATCGTGAAATAGTAGGAAGAGATGAACACTTCCGTAACGACCTTAAAACACGGTTCTACAAGCGTCATCAGCGCGATTGAAGGAATTAGGTCAAGGACAAACATGGCAAGATCTGCGAAGCGCATTCTTATGTTTCTGAGGCAAGCCATTCTTGTTAGCATGCAGATTCCGCAATATAATAGAATCGGGATGAAAAAGCATCCTGAAACCTTATTCTCTGATCTGAGGTATGAAAACATCAGGAAGATGAATATCGAACGGGTCAGAAACCAATAGATGATATCTTTCACTTCCCTCATAGTCCGTTGTCTTTCAGAATACCGTAGAGCCTGTTTATCAAGGAATAGATTTCTCCCGTCTTATCAGCCAATGAATTCATGACTTCAAGTACCCTGTCGCTTTCCTTGGCTTCTTTCTTAACGATTTGATTCGAAGAAAAATCAGCGTTTCGGAACAAAATTCTTGACAAGTCTTTAATCCGATTGACATATGTAGGGCTTGCTTTAATGATAAGCCCACTTACGATCGCTTTGAATTCAGGAGTGGTCTTTAGTAAAACCCTGTCTTTTGACGTTTTCAAAGTGACGAAATTCTTTCCAAGGTCTTTGATAACCTCAAGAATCGCTGTGGCGCTGATTTCATCAGGGGAAATGATCTTGTTGTATTTCGACTTAAATACTTCAGCTTTCATCAAGTTAGCCATCTTTTCCAAACTGTTGAAAGCGATGTTTTCAGGAAGGTAATAGAAAAGCATTGTCAAGACGTTGTGAAGGCTCTTTTGGCTATTCATATTCATCTCCCGTTTTGAAAATGTCAAAGCTGCTATAAGGCTTGTCTTCAAAATCATCTTCCTCATCAAAGTCTTCAAAATCATCTTTTGTGACGATTTCGTTTGACAAGACGACTTCTTTAAGGAGTTCCTTGTCAAATACAATATTCGGGAGAAAGGTATCTGCCACGAAAAGCTTTGCGGATTCCGTAATGATTTCAGTTTCTTCGTCAGTCAATTCACGTCCAAGTTTTTCAGTTATCAGTTTAAACAAGTCCTGTCCTACCGGTTTCTTGTTTCTTGTCACTGCCTGTTCTTTCTTTGTGTTCTTTCTTTTCGCCATTGTTTATAAATCCTTTATCGGTGTTAAAGAAGGTTCTATGCTGTCGGGAAAGACCATCCATCATGTTTGGCCTGTTCGAAATTAAAACCTTTATCAAAATGCATCAAAACAACCCGTTCCCTTTCCTTCGGGTCTGTTATGATTTGACAAAGTTTATTGTATGAAAGATGTACGCTGTCAGGATAGTCAACCCAACTGCAATCATGATAGATTCTCTTGATTTGGTTTTTTCTGAAAAGAGAAAGGATATTCGGACGGAGTTCTTTCGAATCCCCGCTGTAATAAAAACAGTCTCCGATGCTGTCAGCAAATAGGAACCCGAAAGATTCAAGGTCAGCATGACTTTCTTTCATCGGGTAAACGGTGATGTTCACAAGTCCTGAAGGGCTTAGGAGGTCGGTTTGGAACGTTTCTTTCTTACCGTATTCCAATACGTTCTTTTCATATGCTTCGGGAAAACTTCCCTGAAGGTCAAGGATTTGGAAAACAGCTTGTGGAGCAAAGACTCTTGGCTTGGCTTTCAAGACATAATAGCAATAGAAGAGAAGACTTGAAAGGCTTCCGCAATGGTCGCTATGGCTATGCGTGATGAAAACGTTTACATTCTTGAATCCGTTCAGAAGGCCGCCTTCTTGAATTTGATGAAAGACGGATTCCCCGCAATCCAATAGGAAGGCAGAATTTCCTACGGGAAGACATGCTGACGTATTTCCTAATGCGGTGTTAAAACAACTTCCAGCACCGATAAATTTCAATTCCATATTCTTTTTTAACCTTTGATAAGCACAAACGGGAAGTATTTCACAAGCGCCGTCTTGATTTCTTCGACCGTTGTATCTGTAAAAATGCCTGTCAGTTTGCTTCCGTTATTTTCATATTCAAAACGGATATAGACATTTGGAGGGAACATCTTGTGGATATTCTGTTTCATCTGTTCGGTTTGTTGATTTTCGATTTGAATCGTGTCTGAAACCGGATAATTGAATCTGACTTTGATATTCCCGTTTTCGAGAGTTTGTATCGACATGGAATTCATGTTAAAATCCTTTCTTGTTTACATGGCCTTTTGGTTTCAATAGGCAATTCAGAAAATATATATCCTTCTTCCCCGATTGTCAGCGGGTCATCAATCTTCAATGAATAAAACTTGTTCTCCCAAAGGAAAGACACGGTTTCCATCTTTAGACTAAACCAAAGATGCTTAGGCTTCATTTTTCTACCGTCAAAGAAGCAAAAGGGATACCCTGTTTCAGGAATTTCTGAATTAGCTAGATCGTAGATATTCATGTGCCGATTCTATTTCTTGAATTTTTCATTGTGTTCGTCGAGCCTGCGTTTACAGACTTCGTCGAAACGTTCAAAGGCGGATTCAAGGGTCTGGACATCCGTAGGGAAAGCGAATTCCCAATCCCATTCCTTCATATCCGCAGTTTTCACACGCTGTTTCCCTGTGAATAACATTGAGCTGTCAGATATGCAGGTATGTTTAACGACAATTCTTCCTTCATCATCCTGATAGGTATTCAATTCGTGAATCATCTTGTGCCTTTCTGTTTAAAGGAATCTCTCGATCCCCTTATCTTCTTGTTTCCAAATTTGTTGACGCATCTTGATAGATTTCTCCCGAAGTTCTTTAGCACTTGGCTTGTGCGGGAGATTGATCAATGACATTCCTGAATCTTGAAGATATTTATTGCCTTTATGGTGGTTGCACTTGTGGCAACACAAGACAATGTTATCCCAATCCGTTCTGCCACCTCTGGAACGGGGATGAACGTGGTCATAGGTAAAACTACCTTTACCCCAATTCAACTTACATCCGCAATACATGCAACAGCCTCCGTCTCTGACAAAGATGTTGTATCTGCTGATTCTAGGATCTTCAGGGATAGGGCGCATTCCGATACCGCTATAACAGGTAAGGACAATGAACTCCGGCTTGGCAATCTGTCCGTTTCCGAATCTGATGGACTTATGAGAATTTCCACGATTCTTCCATTGTTCAAAATCAAAGAATTGCCCTGTTTCCGCTTCGAGGAACAAAGCGCGTCCGTTGATAACTTTTTTAATGGCTTTTTGAACGGTGATCTTCTTGATAACCTGCCAATTTTTGTTAAGCATGTAAGGCATAATTCTGATAAACCTTTCTTCAATACATATAGTATCTTATTTTCTGATTTTTGTCAACTCGCAATAGATGATAGACAAAACTACTTTCAGATTATTCTTTATTGCCTTAATATCAAACCTTAAAGTACGGATTCCTTTACTCCATAACACGGCATCACGATGTTTATCATATTCCTTCCTTGCAAGATGGCAAGGACCGTCTACTTCTATCGCGATTCCCTTATAGGGCGCTCCTTCTTTGTTTGAAGCGACATAGAAGTCAAGGATATAGCCGTAGCTCAAGCTTTGACTGTATATCGGCACATTCGGGAAGTACTCTTTCAAGGCTTTGCCAAGTTCCAATTCAGGATGGGTCTGATTCCTTCTGAGATACTTGGCGAATGCCCTTTTGGCAGGACTTGCCTTATTCCTCATTCCGCTTTTCTTCATATCCAGCCGCCTTTAGTTTTTCTTTCAGTGCTTTATTTTCGTTTTTGAGCTTTTCATTTTCCACCAAAACTTCAGCTAGTTTCGGTGCGACTTCGAAGCTGATATTAGGCCAACCAAGGAATTTCCTAAATCTGCTTGCAAGCAATGCCGCCTGTACACAGGTATCAGGGTTGTCTCCGTTGGAAATAACGTATTGACCTTCTTCTGATTTGGCCCACATGACGATATGCGTAAGGCTGTATTTTTTCCTTATTTGCGTCAAACACGCAGGCGAGATTTTTTTCAAAAGCATTATTCACGAGACTCCTTCCTAATATCATTCATTATAGGAATGGAGTATAAAAAATTATGCCCTTCTTGCCTTCTTTATGGATTCGGTAATTCCTTTATATGTCTTGTGGAAGATATCAGCATCACAGATATAGTTTTCTCCTTCTATACCATGAATTAGATAATCTCCAGGTTTGCCTTGGGCATAATCCCCTTCAAGACTCTTAACCCTGAAAGGTTCATTTACTTTCATCCCTTCCACAACAACAGGAAGCTTCTGGATGGGTTTTAATCCGTCTGGAGCCTCATACGTGTTGAAAACGATGTCAGCCATACGTGTTCGCCGTTCCTGAAGGCTTGATTGTCTGGTTCCAGGAGTAACAACTCCGATTCCATTAATAAGCTTAACGAAGTCTTCCGGGCTGATTTCATTCATGGCGTTTTTAAGACCGTCGCTGTTTTCAGGGTCTGATGCCGCCATTCGATCCAAAAAGTCTGATTTTAAATCAGTTGATGATTTTTTGCCTAGCCAATTCTTCAAACCGTTGGAATAGATTTCGTTCTTATCTTCATCTGAAGCTTGGTTCAATAGATACCTTTTGTATCCAAGGATGTATTTAAGCCTGTCGTCTCCCTCTCCGATCTTGTAATGATCAAGAATTGCGCCAACCTTAGACGTGTCTGGTTTCAAGGCTTTGCTAAGTCTTTTACCCGAATTCAAATCCGCATCTTTCTCAAATTCATAGCCGTAGTCTTCCACGCTGTCAACTTTGAACTTATCCCCGACGTACGGATTCTTTCTAGCCCATGCTTTTGCTTCTTCTTTTGTGCCGAATTCAAGACCGTGTATGCCGTTGGAAGTTTTTGAAATGATCATCGGCTTACCCGATTGTTCCGTATATTTCCAACCGGTATCCCTACTGGAAACGTCTGAAATGTCTTCCGTAGTTCCGACATCGGCTAGCTTCTTGTAGTTCGGCATAGCTTCGAAATTAAATGCTTTTGTTGTCTTCGGCATAACTGGAGCCTGATAATCTTTTATCGAATCTTCGACCTTCTTGAAAAGTTCCGTTACTTCAGGAGGAGTCTTGTCATTTATTTCTCCTTTGAGAAGTCCTAGTGCTATCTTTCCGATCGCCTTTTTGTATTGCGGATACAGTCTTACATTACGTGACGCCGAAATGTCACCAATCATCCCCTGTAGGGTTGCTTTGATATCATTAAAGACTGACAAGTCTTTCATTACCGCCTTGTCAGAGATGGATTTTACGTTTTCTTCTATCTTTTCTCCATCAAAAGAAGGCACGGGTTCCGGCTTAGGTTCCTGTTTTTCTTCTTGAACCAGTTCCTCTTTTTCAGTATCCAATATTGAAAAGTCAGGTTCTTTCTCTTCTTCTGGAAGATTTTTACGGATATCCGCGAACGGGTCTTCTAATTCAATGGCAGAAAGTTCTGGTTTCGGCTGCTTGTCTTTCTTGTTAGCAAAGTAGAGTTCTGCAATCAGTTCTTTCGGATGCCTGTCCGTCATCCCGTCTATGCCTAGTTTGCCGACTTCACTGTTGGCGTCATGAGGGACAAGATTAAACTTGCCACCCTTTTCTACGATCAAATCCACGCCGTTATAACGGGCAGCGGCCATATATTTGGGCAAATCCTTTAGCGGCAATTCAAATCCTGAACCATCCTTCGGAACAATCTTTTTCAACCTCGTTCCATAGTCAAAAAGGTTTTCTTCATCCATTCCGAATTGTTTTTTGTGTACAGAGGAATCGGCATGGATGCCGTTTTCGGCAAAGGTTTCCTTGATGATATCGTTTACCGCCAACGCATGTTTGGGATTGTCGGTGCTGACTGTCAACATGCCTTTATTCATTGCGATATCTTCGGCGTTCTTCCCTGTTTCGACAATTCCTTTAAATCCTAATCCGACAAGCTTTTTCATCAAACTGTTCATCGCCTTAGCCATCTTTGCAGGGTCGGCCTCGTTCACGGGGATAGAAATGTCAGAAACTACGGAATTAGGATTTTTCACATATCCGTCGACAATGAAAGAATTCCTGTTTTTGGTAGGATGGTACTTGACGATATCCTTGATGCTCCAATTAAGCCTTGAAAAGTTTTCCCCATAAAGCTTGTTGTTATAAGCAAGCCGGTCTGCCTGTTCCTGTTCGTTTTGTGGCAAAGAAGAAAATTCCATACCTCGCATAGAAGGTTTCTTGCGGAACGCCTGAATATAGTCCTTTTCATCTGAAAGCGCCAAAGTGTCAGAGAATTCCGTTTCAGACTGTTTCGAAACGTCTTTGTCTGATGGTTTAGGAATGAATCCCTTGGCTGTATTCGGCCTGATGTTTTTTTGAGTGATAGACCTGGTATTGATGTCTTCTACCACTTCTTCCAAAGCCTTATTGGCATGACCGTACAAATCATTGACAATCTTAGTCTGGTTTTCTTTAAGAGTCTTGTCCTGAACAGGAATAGATTCTATCTGTTTAGCCCTGACGGTAATAAAAAGAGCCTGTAGGAATTTTTTCTTGGCTTCATGACTGAGTTCTGGAAGAATGGCTGGTTCTCCCTTAGCCGCTTTTTCGATATAGTCGCGCAACAGGGCTTGCGTTTCCTTGTTGATTTTCTCCTTTTCACCGTCGTCAATTTTACCGTAATATTCTTCTACGGTTTTGGCTGCGGCTTTAGTTTTGTCTTCTACTTCCTGACGGACATCTTTTTTGACAGTCTTCTTCGACTTAGAAGGTTGTTTCTGCTTCTGTGGTTTCTTAGCCTTAGACCAACCCTTGTCTGTCTCTTTCCAATCACCACCTTCCGGTTTGTTCTTGTGATCTGGGTCCCAAACATAATCGGGTTCTTCTATGTTCTTGGGGAGGGTTTTGGGTACAGTGGGATTCTGCACAGGCTTCTGTGTATTTGGTTTGTCTAAAGCATATCTCGGCATTTTCATAAATATGGTGGAGAATATCAAATTATCGTTTGCTTTTTCATTTCTTCGATAGAATTTTCTATGATGTGCGGCAAAGACATAAAATTGCTTGTCTTGTTGAACTTCGACCAAGATATCCTGATGCTGTTAGATGCCATTTCTTTCGTCTTCCCACGCATGCTAGCTATGACATGGCTAGTTCTACCCTCCATACAAGCGCTTCCTCTGCTGACAATTATTCCGTGTTGCTTCTCAAGATAGGCGATAACGTCGGAAGCTTCAATGTCCGTCAATGAAAAATTAAGGAATAGAGCTTGACAATTCTTATCTGTGTTAAGAACGACATTGCCGTACATTGTCAAATCATCAAGCATGTTATCTCTTAGAAGCTTGATCCTGTTACAAAAGTCATAGTTCTCTTTGAAATATTCAGTCACCATCCCCATACCGACAATAAGAGGGACAGCAAGGGTTCCGGCCCTTCTGCCATTCTGATGATTGCCGCCTACAAGCAAAGGACGGATTGAAGGTGCCGTATCTTTCATGATTAACGCGCCTACGCCCTTGGGAGCATGTGCCTTGTGTCCAGAGATTGTAATGTAATCTGCATCAAGCCTTTCTGGTACTTTCCCCCAATATTGGCTGGCATCGGTGTGAAAACATGCCCCATAATCAGAACAAAGCTTTTTAATGTCTGAAACCGGCTGTATGGCTCCTGTTTCATTGTTTACAGCATGAATACTGACTAAGCCAATTTTCCCTGTCTTTAGCAAATCTTCTAACGCCACAAGGTCAACGATCCCGTTTTCTAAAACAGGAATAATCTGATGTCCTTGTATCTTTTCCGCTGTTTTCAAGACCGACTTGTGTTCTGTCGCTGAAACCGCTACCGTTTTACCTTCTGCATATGGGAAACCGAGAATAACGGTATTATTTGATTCCGTGCCGCCAGATGTAAAAACCACTTCTTCTGGTTTGCATTGTAAAGAAGAAGACATAGAAATACTTCCGGCCGCTTTAGAAATGAGATAACGGATCATTCTCGCTTTACTGTTGGAAGAATCAGCATTGGTAAATTGATCTACGAAATACGGGATTATCTTTTTCAAAACCCTTTCATCACAAGGGGTTGTCGCCGCCGCGTCAAAGTTTTCAAGATTTCCTAAATATGACATTTTTTACCTCATAAGGTGTAAAGTCTATAAAAAAAAAGAAGACCCGAAAGTCTTCTTTCTTCATTCCTTACAGTGACAAAAAGAATGGCAAAAGATTCTCTGTCCCCGCTGTGAATTTGAGCGCCGGTATCACTTTGGAAACCGCCGTTTTCCCTTTGTATTTGTCAGAACCTGAATGGACAAACAGAGTAGCTTCTTGTTTTTCTTTGTCATAGCTGATCCACTTGACTACCATCTTGCCGTGAGGGCAAATAAAAGGACTGTATTTCCCGATTAAAGTTTTGCTGTCGTTTTGCCAACAGACATCTTTAAAAAGATGACCAGGGATGTCAGGAAGTTCTTCTAGTTTCATTTAACGATAACTGTCGAAAACCTTCAACGTCTGAATCACGGCCGGAGTCGTCATAACACCGATTTCAAAAGGAAGAGCTTCGCTGATTCTCACCATACCAGAACGCTTCCCGTCTGATGTGATATACTTCAGACCGAAACTAACGCTGTCCTTATGACTGCGCATAGATACAAACTGAACCCTGGAATAACGGTTCTTGTTGTCAGAAACCGCTGTCCAAAGGTTACGCACCATCTGAAACTTACGGTTGTCATTCTTGCCTGTAAACTTAACATCGAACAATTCTTTTGACATTTCTTTTTTTCCTTTGTGTTACGTTGTTGCAAAACACAATAGGTTTATTCTTTGGTTTTTTTATCGTGGCTTTCTTTAGGTGTGTTCAAGCCCAGTTTATCAATAATGATTGAATTGACGTATTGGTTCGCAATGACATCAATTGTGCCGTCAGGAAAGATTAAACGGTATCCTCTTAGTCTTTCAAAAATATTGTTAGCCAATTGTGGCTTGATTCCCGCGATAACCGCCCAGCGTTCCTTAGAGAATTCGACATTCTCCCAAAGCTTATCCCAGAGTTCTGTATCTGAAAGCCCTTCATATGTCAAACCCGATTCCTTAAAGCGTATCTGTATGGATTTCCAAGCCAGCAAAGCTTCAATCAATGGTTGATTTCCGAACAAGGCAATTACCTTGTCTATCTGTTTAACCGACTTAAAGTAAGCTATCGCCTCTCCATAATTCATTGTCATATTTTTTCCTAAATTTTCATCGCTTTGTTAAAATTGTCTTCTTCTTCAGTATTGAGGGTGATCATTTCACCTTCGTATTCATCTGATGATAGAATTCCGTGTTTGATTTCTAAACTCATATCGAGGGCAGGGTGCATCCAATCTTCAATAGCTTCCCTCATATGTTCAATGTTGTCGATTTTCCAATAAGGACGTTTAACGAATTGATACCTGTCATATCTCTTAAGTGGCAACGAAGATGCCATTTCATCAAACAGTTTATCAGCGCCACCTTCGAATAAGGCTCGTACCATCCAATTTCCCCAATAGACGAGGTTGTCTCCGTTTTCATATCCGCTTCTTGAAAATGCACCGGTTCCGATACTGCAAAGTTCGATTTCGTCCATGCCTATCCCGAATTCACGCATTGCCCATGTAACCGCAACCATACTTGGGTTGTTGGTAAAAATACCCCCGTCTCCATAACCCTGCCAGGGTCTGAAATACGTCTGAGCTGCACAGCTCGCCCTTACGCAATCGCTGATAAGCATGGTTCCGTCTTCCACGCTTAGGCTTGAAAACACTTTAGGAGAATGTCCGCTGATCGAAGAAGCCGTGATATATATCGGAATCTGGGTGTCCTTAAGCATTTCCCCCTTAAAGGTTTTGGAAAGCAATTTGTTGATATACTTGTCACTGTATCTTGACACCCAAAGAGGGTTTCGGAAGGCAGAAGGATTGAAAATTTCAGGCATGTGTTCTCTGAAAAAGTCTACATTGATTTCCTTTCCTGTAGCTACAAATGCCGCTACGGCTGAACCGATGCTTGTTCCACAGACAAGATCCCACTTGCTGTTATCTAGTTGCGATAGAATAAGTGCTTGTCCTACCCCGAACACTCCGCCACCGTCTAAAGATAGTATTTTCATATCTGATAAATCCTTTGTTACATACCTATAAAAAGACTTATCAATTTTGATTATGAAACATATAGGTATTTTCAGATAACTTTCTTCAAAGTATCGGCATAAATCCTAAGAATGTCTTTTGCCGTATCTGCATAAGAAATGACGAATTTTTCTTTGTCTCTCTTCTTGTTCAATTCATCTTCATTTCCAAGAATCGTCAATACTTTTTCCCTTGCGCCGCTGGTTTCATGATCAATGTCGCGTCCGCATTTAAGAGTCATGATCTTTTTGCCGTCTTTAAGTACGGTTATCTTCATGCCTGTATTTCCCTTGTAGAGCCAAAAGTTGTATTTGTTTTCAACTTCCTTTGTACCGACCTTCTGACTATGGCCGAGAGTTTCTTTCACTTCGTCATAGATTGATTTGGCTACTTGCTGGACTTCACGTTTCTGTTCTTTTTCCAGCTTCTTCAATTCCTTGAAATATTCATCTGTTTTGTCGTCCCTGTTCTCGGAATAAAGATCAAACAGCTGCTTGCGGAATTTGAACTGAAGATCGCTGACATCTTGGAAGTCAGAAGCCAATCTGGATGAATCCTGTTTTGTCATCATTGCAATACGTTTCTGTAGCCTTTCAGTTAGACCAGCATCCAGCACATGTTCTCTTCTTGTCACAGAAGGTTTAGTTGTCTGATTCTTAATGATGGCGTCATAAAGTCTGCCGTAATTGTGTAGGCTGTAGTTTTCAAGACCCCAAACAGTGAAATCTTGTTTACCGAAACGTTTTTCGAATTCAGCTTTAAGCTTCTGATAATCAGTTTCGTTTCCATAAGGAGGGAATCGATCTGAGAAATCATCTAATATGTGGTTTTCTTGCATAAAAAACTCCTGGAATTGTCTTTGCGAAAAGTTCAATTAAAGTGTGTTGGTGATTGGCATTCGCATCTTCTATAGACAATTTCCCTTTTAAAATCAGGTCTTCGAAGTTATTGCGGACTTGCATGTTTAATTTCGCAAGTTCTTCCGCCGTCTGTTCATCATTCAATACGTAGTCATCTAAGAAACAAAATTCATAGTCGTATTTTTCGCTTACTACCCGTATTCCTTTTCCTTTGTGCTTCTTCAAGGCTTGAATGTCTTCTCGCGAGAAAGAAGTTGATCTTGGATGATTATGGGTAAGCCAATTCCCAACGACTAAAGATTCTTTACCTGAAAATACTACTGAATCTTCGTTCCCTGTCAAATCAAAAATCTTATTTCCGTTTTCATCAAAACAAACCAGTGTTTCAAAACTGTTATATCTGATCAAATCTTCCTTTACACTGAGGACAGATGCCAACTTCGGTGGGACTCTAGTCGGATAAGAAGATGTTTCCTGAGGCTGATTCTTCGCGTCTTTATTAGAAGGATCTTTATAGCGATATTCGTAATTGCCGTCATTTAGCTTCCTTCTCCAGCTATGACGTTTACCTGTCGGGCTTTCCCATCCGTCTGCTGAAAGTAAGAGCTTAGAAATACGTATAAGGCTATTCCTTATTTCACTCACCTTTACCCTCTTTTTCTTCATCTCCGGTTCCATTGATTTGTGGTATATTCTCAACAGAAATGTCTTTCATCCCCACCGTCCATTTGTGGCCGCAGCAAGGGCAAACACTGTCAAAATCAGGATTTGGAAGACTTATATCTTTGTTCGGCAAGGCCGGTACTTTAGGAACAAGCTTCTCGACTTCTTTTTTCAGTACATCCATGTTAAGACTTTGGAACATGTCCTTATCTTTGAGTTCCAATTCGTTCAAAAGGTCTACGGTTCCCGCCGTAAAGTCTCCCTGTATTTCGGGATTGTTCATCGTCAGATTAGCGGCGAGTTCTTCTTCCTCGTCCATGTCGACAACAAGCATGTCGATGATTTCAGCCCCCATTTCCTTCATCGAATAGAAACGCTGATGTCCTCCGATAAGATGTTTTGTCCGTTGGTTGTAAATCGGCAATTCAACCAAACCGAATCTTCTTATGCTGTGCTTCAGACCTTCCATGTTACGCTGTTCAATGAAGCGCTCATTATTAGGCATCGGGATAACATCATCTACCGCCACAGGCAAAACATTCCACTCTTTGATTTCTTTACTCATCGTTAGTTTCCTTTCATTATACTATTGTCTTCTCTGAAAGCATCCTTGCGACTTCCGCGATCTTCGTGCGGATTCCACTTAGCCTGTCATAGAGTTCAGACAAATCCAAAATGACACCCTGAAGTCTAGAATTTGTTTCCGACAATCCTTGTCCGGTTTTGATATCCAGTGCTTTGAGAACATCTGAGATATCTTTTAGAACGGAAGATCTGTTTGAAGGATAGGACGAAAGATTCTGATTGACCCGTTTAAGAATCTGTGCTTCCTTGCCTTCAACGACACCAGATTGTAGACATTTTAGGATAACCTTCTTGAAAACAGAAAGGTCTTGATTCGCCTGCCTTCTGAAACCGGCTACTTTACTGTCATATTCTTCTTTGAAAACGTTTTCATTCATACCGTCAATCTCCTTGAATTTTAAATCGACTTGTCCTCTCCATCTTTTTCTTCTTTCGCATCTACTACAGAAGAACTGTTGTCAAATATGACTTTCTTAGAATCCATTTCCCATTTGCTTCCACAGTGTGGGCAATTGATAATCGGTTCGGTAAGTTCTATCTGCATGTTCATCGGGTCTGCGTCTTGATATCCGTCACCATCTTTCTTTGGTTTCTTTTCCTTTTTCTTGTTCTTCTTTTCGAGTTTTTCAAGCAACCCGTCAAGTTTTATCTCCTGAAAGGCCTCACCGATTTTCGCTTCAGTCATACGCAATGCGGCGATAGCTCCCTGTGTAAAATCCCCTTTAATCGCACCGCTGTTCAAGGCGATATTCAACGTCACTTCTTCCGTGTCATCCAAGTCAACAACAATCACATCCGTTTCTTTGATCCCCTTTTCAATCAACTGTTTGTAACGTTGGTGTCCGCCGACAATATTCCCTGTTCTGCGGTTCCAAACGATATTGGCAAGTATTCCGAATCTTTCCAAACTCTTACCAAGTCCTGAAAATGCGTCTTCAGAAATTGTGCGGGGATTGTACATCGCAGGTTTCAATAGGCTCAGCTTCATTCTTTCTACATTTACACAAAAATCCATACTGTTTAACTCCTTTACTTTCATGAAGATATCAAAAACTGTTTCACATTTAAAATAGATAATCAGAGAAATGAATCTATATCTGGCATGGAGAAAATAGATGACACAAAAACAAATTGATGAATTGCATAACAACGCGAAAACAATGTGGGATGATATGCCCAAAAACATCAAGTCAATAATCATGTCCAATCCGAAATATTGCCAAAGCCTGACTTTGGTGTAAAACGGGAGATCTGAAACCAAGTGGATGAAAGAAGACCGCCCAGGACAGAACAGATTCGAAGTCTACAGGATAGATCCCAAAGCCCTGATGTCAGTCTTAAAGGGAGTATGAAAACTTTTAAAGACAAAAAAGAAGGGGATTTATTCAGTCCCCTTCTTCTGTGCTTTAAACCATGTCATTATTCTTTCGGATTGCTTGGCTTATAGGTCTTCACCCAGTATTCGAAGTCTTTCCCCATCTGTTCAAGTCTTGTAACATGATTCAAGACTTTCGTGATAACACCGATCGGGCTAGCTGAAGGAAATACAACAGATTTGTCTTCTCCAAGCTTGACCCTAAGACTTACCGTAATGTCTTGCTCGTCGCTTTCGTTGTTGAAAGTAGTGGTGATCTGAATGGTTCCACACCTTCCGTACGGATTCAGCCTTGTCATAAGCCCGTACCAGGCGATCTGGTAATAGCTATTGGAATTGACGGCCTGTTGTGCCGGTAGTTCCTTGATAAGCTTAAGACTGTCGATACCGTCATGCTGAAACCTTTTCTGAAGGCTTGCTATCGCCTTCTGCATAACAGGACGCATCATGCGTTCCGCGTCTCTTAGACTTGCGGCCTGAATGAATTTGGCGAGCTTTTCTACGGCGGCTACCATATTCAAACTTGACTTCTTCATCATGCTGATATTAACTGCCTGAACCTGTGCAACAGAATCTTCTCTAGTGTCATGCCCTCCGCCGTCGATTGCGGTTCCAGCTTTGTTCTTCGCAATGCTTCCGTCAGATTCTACGACTCTCCACTTCCCACCCTCTTTTTCTGAATGTACCGGCATAAATTTCTCCCCGTAAAATAGATATTGGTCTCAAACCGATTGGGAATATCAAAAAGAGTTCAACATGTCTTCAAATATCGAATCAGGTCCGCTGAATCTTTGAATGTGAGTCCGTCTTGCATCTTTTCTTCTGAAACATAAACCATCATTATTCCGTGTTCCTGGCATAGGGTGAACTTTTTGATATCATTTAGCTGCGCTTTGATGAAAGCGACTTCCGCACTGAAATCTCCTTTCCCGTTGAAATCCGTAGGTTCAAAATGCTGAATTCCCTGCACTTCGATTGCAAGTCTAAATGCGGGAATATAGAAATCCAGACTTTGCAAATGCAACCAAGGAAAACGTTTCTGTGCTTCAAAAACAAAGCCGTTGTCTTTCAGCAATTCCGCCGTTTCCCGTTCCCCATTGCTTTCCTTACAATGTGGGCATCCTTGACCCGTAAGGTGTTTGTTGGGTGTCTGAAGGAATTCCCCGTGTCGGCGGCAGATAATCGTTACCGGCTGTCTTGCATGCTTATAAACAGTTTTGGAATAGTCATAAAGGTTTCCATGTTTCTTTATTGCTTTCTTAACGAATTCAGATGCTGCCTTTTCTGCCTTTTGTCTACTGCGTCGCAGTACTGCACATTTAGGACAATCCCCGCCTTGTAAATGATTGGCGGCAATTTGTTCAAAAGTTCCATGTTCAGGACACATGATCTTAACCCTATGTTTGCTTTTCACATATTCCACCAGGCTGTAATCATATTTTTCGCCATGTGTCAGTTTGCATTTCCTGATAAATTCATCTTGCGGACAACATTCTCTACCACAGTTTGTATAGCTTCGTACTTTATCTTCATACCCACACTTGCGGCAACCAGACCCTTTTATGTGGTTATAAAAACGTTGATTGAAAGACCCGTGTTTCGGGCATATAATTTCAGCTTTGTCCATAATAGAATTAAACGTCGTTTTGCTATAGTCATATTTCCCTTTATGTACTTTGTCTGCCAATTCGATTAATTCTTTCATTTTAAGTTCAAATTTTTCATCTTCTGAACCTTTCTTGCATTCTGGGCATCCGTATTTCAAATGAAAATCTGGAAGCATTTCGAAGACTCCGTGAACCTTGCATCCGATAAATATTTTACGTTTTCTATTTCTGTAGACAGTCTGGTCGTAATTGTAGCGATCCCCAAACTTTTCTTTAGCTTCTTTTATGAAATCATCATTCCTTTCAGGATGACCCAAACAGATAGGACAACCTTTGCCTTGTAGGTGGTTGTTTGGATTTTGCCAAAATGGTCCGTGTTGACGGCAGACAATTCTAATGTTTTCCTTAGATGAATGGTACTCTGATCCCGAATAATCATACCTGTTTCCATGAACTTCTTGGGCTTTCTTGATAAAACTTTCAGTATCATCATGATTCGCATTGGCAATCCTGTCTTTTCCACATTTTTGGCATCCGCATCCCTGTAAATGTTTATCTGGCCGTTGTAAAAATTCTCCGTGTTTCCGGCAGATTATGATAACTGGTGAGTTGAATCTAACGTAGTTTACCTTCGAATAGTCATATGTATTGCCGTGTACGAGATTGGCCTTGGCCCAAAACGTATTCGTGTCGATGGTTTTGGTTCTTGAAATCAGTCCTCCAGAACATTTTGGACATCTATAGTTCTTATTCCTGATTGTCTTCGTAAAACATCCATGAATAGGACAACCGATAACCATCTCATCAGAAAACGATGAAATAGATAGAGAATAATCATATTCAGGGTATTTTCTTTTTGCATTTGAAACGAATTCTTCTTTATTCATAATTACCTCTATTAGCGTATGAATTTCGTACACTAATAGATAGTAACTATATCAAGAATCTTTCAAGAAATAGATTCTCCACTCTTAAAAACCTTGTGGTAGAATCGTAGGATATTTTCATTTTGGCGGGCTTTTGAGAAACTGGTATTCTTACGCAAATAGCCGATTATTCTTGTCGCGTGGCTTACGTTATGACTTCCACACTTGACGCAATGATTGGAGGTGTTCTTGTTGATATACTTGCAATCATCCTCTTCGCAACAGGTAATGGCGATATTCGTGCACCAATATGGAACACCGAGACTAGCGGCCAAGCACATCAGCTTGTAGTAAGCTTCCTGATCCGGATACTCCAACAGATTGAGATGTACAGCAGAGCCACCGTCCATTGTTTTAGATATATCTTCTTCGTAAAGTTTGAACTTGTCGATAATGTTTATATCCTGATCCTCAACCCGATAGAGATAGGAATTATAAGCATCACGCTTAACAATATATCCGTCCTTTTTATCCCAACCTGCGAATTTAACCCCGAGATTTTCAGCCGGAACCATTTCGAGATTGAACATCAATTCACGGTCTTTCCACGTTTCCTTCGCCTGTTTGTTAAGTGAAGAAATGGTTTCAAAAATCGCTTTGAGATACTTCTTGTAATCTTCGTTATAGCTAGGTTCAATGCCTAGACTTTCTGCGCCTTCCAAAACACCATTGACACCGACAGTCAGATACTGTTTCTTCATTGTCACGAAACCAGCGTCATAAAGGGGAAGCATTTTTGCTGTTTTCAAATCATCAAAGATGGTCTTTGTAGCGACTTGATATTTGTGAAGTTTAAGAACCTGTTCACCGAGAACCTTCTTAATGGCATTCAGCTTGTCAGCAAGGCAACCCGGATTGTCTTTAACGGCATTCTGAACCAAGCGGTTGATATTGATAGTAATGACATTCATAGATCCAGTACTGACACCGCCTGCCCCGCTACTGTTTGAGAAAGTCGTGTCTGTCATTTCATTTGAAAGCCGACAGCATGAGGAGATCGCTTGTGGATTCTTTGACATAAACATGAAGAAGGAGTTCCCTTCACTAAGTTCTTTCGCAAGGAACCTGGCGAATTCTTCATCCTTCGGTTTACCATCAGATGTCAATACGCTGGCCGTGATAACAGGGAAAGTAAGAAGGGCTTTTGTGCGTTCTTTGTTAATCCATGTCAAAAAGAACCGCTGCAACTTATCTAGACTCTTCCAGTTGGTAGGGGTGCAATCCGGGAACATGAAATCACTGAAAATCGCATCAAAGTAATACTTGTCAAATACTGACCAGTTACAGAATATGCTTTGAAATCCCCTTGCCGCAGCTGGTTGATTGATGGCATAGACTACGCTCTGAAGATAATTTTCAATTTCCTTCGCGTCATTCTTTTCTTGTTCCGTTTGCGGATCGATAAACCAGTCGGCATAGTTCTCTCCGTAATCTTTTCTTGCGAAGTAATCGAAACACATCAGGGTTTCTGGTGCGCCCACCGCCCCAGCAAGCTGTGAAGACAGGGCGAACATCAGATTCACATAATTGCCGCAGAAACTTGAAAGGTGCTTAGGAGCTCCAGCTTCTCCTCCGAGGCCATTCATTCCGTTCAACAGAAAAGGATAGAGGCTTGTGCTACAGCAATAGGGCGAGAGCGATGATTCATCGTGTGCGTAAATTTCATGCTCTTTGAGCTGTCTAAGATATTCTTCGCTGAGTTCTTTACCGAACAACTTTGTGATATTGTCTGTAACAAGTTTGCGTTTAATCTGGATGTTAAAGTCTTTATGAAGTTCTCCCATTAAGGTACATATGTTCTTGCTGCTTACGTTGGCATTTGAATCTACCGCTGAAGCCGTTGCCGCGTTTTCTGCCTTAATATAACTTCCGATGAAATCGATTTTCTCCTGAATCTGCTTATCCGTCAATTTAACAAACATCTGTTCATTCTCCTTTATTGATTTGAAACTTATAGGTAATATCTTGGTCGTTTTTAACATCCCAAAACCGTTGGTTGCAATTCTTGTCTGTAAGAGGAATCCCTTCCCATCTGCCGTATTTGCAAAAGTCTAGATTCTTGACGATAGAAGGTTCGATTTCTCCTATGTTTTTGAGTCCTGTATATAGACAAGTCTTATATCCATAACTTCTTGCACGTTCAAGATAAACGGTCAATTCATCTTTAAGCCAACAACCACCCATAAAAACCACACAAGTAGCTTGACCCTGATACTTCTTGAGTTCTGTTTCAAACATCGGCAATGTTAATTCAACTCTTCCGTATTTTTCCAGACTTTTATAGCTGCATCCACGACAACCGTAAGGACAATTGGCTACCATGATCCCTAAACTTATTTCTCCTGGACATTCACTTAATACAACACTGATAACCGGCTTGAACACTTCCATTTTAAAATTCTCCTAAAAAAACGAAGACCATCATTTTTTGATGACAGTCTTTTGATGTTTGATTGCTTTTAAATCAGTCGCGGGACGAGAAAGGAATTCACGGTTCTTCTTTGCGATTTTGGCATTCTGTTTCTCTTCTCCAGACAACATTTGTTCCTTTACTTTAGATCCGTCTTTCTTAATGCCGCGATACCAATCATTGAATTTCCCGTTTTGCATTTTCACAGATTCTATGCCGTAGTTTTCTTTAAGGTCTGACATCATATCTGCCTTAGAAGAAGCCCCAGAACAGTCTTGGTTCCCGAGATAAAACCCGGATACGGTTTTCTTTATATGGCTTCCTCCACAAACAGGACAATCAACAGAAGGCTGTTCCCCGATCCTGTGGAAAACTTCAAAAACAGAAGCACATTTTAAACATTGATAATCGTAAGTCGGCATAATAATTAGACACAAAATCCGCTGAAGTTTTGACTTCACGCGGACATCGTTTTCCCGTTTTGTACAGATGTTTTCTGTATCAAAAAAACATCTTACTTTCTGTATCCGAGAAGCCCTATTTTCTTGATAATTTCGTTCACTTCTTTTATTACCGTTCCGTCAGAAGTGATCAATACCGGTGCAATGTTTTCTATTCCAAGCCTTTGCGTCAATTCCTTGGTTCCAAGACTGGAGAGAGTAGAAAAAACACAAATTTTTTCTCCGCCATTGCCTTCAAAGGCATCATCCCCGACTTTCCTTAAATCCAGATTGACTTTTATGACCGAACAGTCCAAACAACCGTTTTCAAGTACCAAAATGTTCATTTATTCTCCTTTTTCATAATACCAGCAGCCCTTACACATCCGACAATCGCGTTTAATCCCACGGCAAAGTATAATTTCGTATTCTTCGACGAGATGCTTACCGCCGCAGCAAAACCTTTTGAAATAACTGTCATGCTGATAATGCATACAGTCTTTGTGACAACATTCTATTCTTCCCATATGCTGAATCCCATTAGACCATTCTTCAAGAAAATAGATTTCGCAATCATGATTATCCCGGAAACGGTTTGTGATCCCTGTATAGGGTTTCTAAGTCCGTTCCTGCGTTTTCTGCCAATTTATCCAACACAGATTCGCCTACGCCGTAATCCGGCTGATTCCGCAGAGGTTGTTTCCATCCGTCTGCCTCGATTATAATCTTGGCGATTGCTTTCAGTTTGTCTTTCATACCTATCATTCTCCATATCAAAAAGAAGAAGGGGAAGGAATAAAATCCAGTCCCCTTTGTTTCTTTCGATATTCTACTATTTTGGTTTAGTATGTCTCACCTTCGTTCAACCAGAATTCCGTATAGTCAAACTCATACTTTCCGCAGACAAAGAATGAAGTGATGCAAGCCGGTGTATGCCGTGCCGCTGACATATCGAATCCCGTGCTTGAAACCAAGCAACCCGAAATTCCTAGATCAGGAGTATTGCAAGGCGCGTGGTAATGGCCCATTAGAATCTTGTCAAAGTGCATATCTTCTGACATATTCATTCTCAGATGGCTTTCTCTCCAAAGCTTTCTGGTAATGCCTGTCATCGGGAACAAAGCACCGCCACCACCCCTTACACAATTGCCGTGCATGATAAGATAACGCCTGTCGTGCACTTTAATGATCTGCTGGATTTGAGGATAGATGTTGAATTCAATATTCTTGTGTCCTGAAACCAAGGCTTTCGTAAGATGTCCAACCAAGTAGTTGTAACTGTTGGTGCCGTCAGCGAATTCTATCTTTTGAGTTACACGGCTATGATTATCCGGTACGACAAATTCAATTCTGACTTTCTTGAAGTGCGGAGCCAGACTTGCAAACAGACTTGATAAAAGTTCTGAAGCCTTCTTGACCTGTTCAGGACAACTGAATTCGTTGGTTCTTATCAGTTCGTCATGGATGTCACCACTGATCATGTCACCGAGACAACAAATACAGATTTCATCTACGATATAGCTATTCCTATGAAGTTCGCACCAATCCAAAACCTTCTTCAGATAAGTGTTTACTCTACGACAAGCGATGCTATAGTCAAATTTGTTGAAGCCAGGAATGTATTCCTTTGCCCCTATGTGGAAGTCTGCCAAAAGGCTAACAAGTGTAGCTTCCTTCTTATCCCCTTGCTTCTGGGGCTTATAGATGATCGGGAAAGGTTTAATCGTCTGGATATCAGAAGTAAGACGTTCAAGATTCAGTTCTTCACTTCCGCGATTCTGTAGAATTTTCTTCAACTGTCTTTTCAGTTTGGAGTTTTCAGAAATCAAAGCCTGTTTAACAGGATCTTCATCTTCGTCTTCGAAACTATCATCAGTTTCTGGGCGAGTAACTTCATACATCTTTTCAGTCCAATCGGAATCATCCTGCTTATCTTCCTCTTCTTCTTTTTCCTCTATGATCCCGTCTGACATCAGTTGACCGAGCTTGCGGACAACCGCTTTTCTTGTGGCTCCAGTTTCACCGACAATCTGTTGAATCAATTCTTCCTTTTCCTGAATGTCCTGAAACATTTTGAACGCTTCTGCGATTGTGACTTTGTTCATTCTTTTCCTTTTGTTAGAGATTCTATTCTAGCCTTCGCTATCTGGAAATATTCATCTTCATTATTTCCAAATCCCTTCTATAAATTGGCAGGATGATTCTGCATCCTTAATCATCTCCCTTATTTTCGCAACCTTCTTCATGTCTTTTCTTTTTACAGCGTCAATCCATTTTAAGATTTCGTCATTAGAGATTACGGAGAACCCTTTTTCTGCAAGGACATATTTGTCATCGGCGATAAGAAAATGTCTACCCTGTTTCTTTACGCTGTAACGTCCGTCACGAAACACTTCAATACTATTGCCTAAATAGCTAACTTCTCTTGGTTCTGCTAAATACCACATCTTTTATCCTTTTGGTTCTCTTAAAGTCCAGCGCAAATAGAATCTGGTTCCGAATATCTGTATCCAAAGAACACGCCATGAGTTCCATTCTTTAATTTCAGGAGATTCATAACCGTACCATCCTTTGAATCCACCACAATAGCTACAAGTACAATTCATATGCTTTTCAAGAAGTATCGTATTCCCGAACCTACGGATATCTAAAATTTCTTTATGCATCTTCTTCTCCAGAAGTAATATACTTAAGATCTGTTTCTATCGCTGTCAAAGCAACGGCCAATGCCGCACGTTCATCATTACCAACCCCGAATAGCGGCCCAGGATTCTTCTTTGTACCGATTGCCGCTTCTCTTGTGCTTCCATAGCGATCCATCAATGCTTGACGGATATTGGCATCGTTGGCTTTAGGAGATTTACAGATATGGTTTTTGACCATGCTTCTTGTAATCAATCTGGTATGTTTGCCCCAAATTTGAGCATACCTACCTATCCACAGGCAGGTGTCAAAAACGCTTTTGCCGACTGGCATTCCATATGAGGCGATCATTTCTATAGCGAAACCGGTTTGTTGGCACCATCCGTATTTCTGCTTGTATTCCTGAATCTTTTCTACGACCTGTTCATTAGGAAGCTTGGCGGTTTCTAAAATCGTTTTCTTCTGGAAGTCAACAACTACGATTGCCGTTTCTAAATTTCCAGGGTCTATCGCGATCTGATATTTAACCATCGGGTCTTTACCATCTTCAAAGACTTCAGGAAAATATGTCTTTCCTTCTTCACCTTCAGGGAACACTCTGTTTAAATTGGGTATTAGATTCGGTGTTTCCATTGTTATACTTCCCCTGCCAGTTCGTTGTGAATACGTTTAAATAGTTCTCGCGTCTCTTGATTTTCTATCCCACGGATAAAGGTCAGCCTGAACATACGGGCTTCACTCTTTATATAGTTGGCAAAACCGACTTGCCTTGTCATAGGATTGTCACAGAGATTGTGCCAAGACTTATCCGTCAGACATTCCAGGAATTCCGAAAGGTCTACCGAATTCTTTAAGTTTTGAATCCTGTTGTGTTTCTGAAATGAAAATTGAAGATTGTGTTCCTTTTTTTCAGTTTTATCTTCATACCACATGAAACACCCTTTTTTACCTTCCAAAATGTCATCATACGGGACGACGTAACATTCACAGTCTTCTGGCTTTTTAAGCAGACCATCGAAAAGCTGTTTTATTTTTAGCAGGTCTTTTTCTGAATCGACAAAGATTTCTTCAGAATTAAAGTCGGTATAAACCTTTATTCCTACGTTTCCTATCGTCAAAAAATCTCCGTCAATCTTTAATTCAGGGAGTCCCGTCATGTTAAGCTTCATATCTTTCATGAAGTCATAAAACTTCTTCTGTCCATCAGCATTGGTTCTTATCGTAATCGTCTTCATTTCTTCTCCTCTGGTTTCGTTTCATAACACCTTTTACAATAGGTGCGAGAATGAACTAATTCACCATCAAGATATGTTTCTTCTGTCGTCCATTTATGCGGTTCTGAATCCACATAGCTTCCGTCTAAACGCTTAAGCAGCGTTGTCCCGCAATCCTTACAAACGATACACGGTTTTGGAGACTCTCCGCTACCCCAAAAAACTCTGTTACCACAACTGCATCTGAATTCCTTCATGTTTCATCCCCCATCGTTAGAACATAGAAATGTCTTCAACATCTTCTTGTTTTTTATCTGCTTCTGGTTTACCTTTGATCCTATTCAGCATAGCCTTGATATCCTTTACTGAAGAAGATTCTTGTTTCTTCTGAAAACTGTTAACCTTTATAGCTGAATGATTCTTACAATCTGGTGAAGCACAAAACCTGCATAAGCCGCTAGGACGGCATTCCTGACCATCGCTATTCAGAATCTCCACGGTCTTCTTGTCTAAAGAATCCAAGACGGAATCAAACGCCATGACATTGATTTTGGTGTTCTGTATCTTATGCCTGACAACCCAGAAATTGATATTCACGTCTCCATTGATAAACGGATTGTCATTCACGGCACCGAGAAAATATATCTTGGCTTGCCAATTGTCTGCCAGTTCTTCTTTCGTAAAGACGTTCTTCTGTGTCTTCAAATCGATGATGTTGGCTTTCCAGTCCCTGTCTATATCAAGTCTGTCGATATAGCCGATAACAGGAATCCCGCAAGGTAGGTTGAATTTAATTTCTTTTTCAAAACCTGCGGCATTCGAAAGATCCATATATCCCCATTCCAAACAATTCTTTGTCAGTTGATCCAGAATAGGAAAGTCTTCTTCCAGCACTTTGTTTTCGGCGATAGCCTGTTCTCTGTAATAGAACGGGTCTTGTTCCTTCAATTCCTTGCCTTGTGTTTTGGCCTTACAGGCAAGTTCGAACATCGAATGGAATGCTTTACCCATTAAAGCAGAAGGATGCGTAGGAGGCTTGATTTTCAAGACATATTCGGTATAGCACTTCTTAGGACAAGTTTCGTAAGTCTTGATACAAGATGCCGATATCTTAGAAATTTTCATTTGTTCAACAGTTTCCTTAAGGCTTCCAGACGTTCCTGAATCTTTTCATCGTACTCTTTTATCATCTTAGGAAAATCAGTTATCGGACTTCCGGTTTCATCTATAGCCTGCTTCTCCAAATCCTGCTGTTGCTTGAGAAGACTTTCTTTTTCTCCTTCCATCCTGCTTTTAAGTTGTTTCAGAGAATCAACTTGCTTCTGAAAGGCTTCGATTTCTTTAAGTGTGGCTTGTGCGTCCATTTGTTAATTCCTTATTTTTCATTTACCGACTAAGCTGCATGTGTTCCCTATAGGAAGTTTTGTCACCGGGCATATCGTAATATCACGATAGATTTCCTTAAGTTTGTTTTCCGCATTACAAAGGTTTTCTTCTGTTTTTGACAAGTCTCCAAGAAGGGATTTTAGCTTGCCGCACATCATGCCGTATGAATCCAAATAGCCAGAAAGCTTTTGCCTGTCAGAAACCAAACCCAAACCACGGATATGGTTTTCGGCGGCTTCCACAACATCTACAGAAAGTAGTCTTGTATTCACGTCAGCTAGTTTCAACAACAAGTCTTCATATTTCCTAAAGGCTTCACCTAGTTTCCGGGAAGACAAAATATCATCTTTGATTGTCCAATCTGTCAGACTTTCAATATCCGGCATCCCTGACAACTTAAAGGAAATTTCCTGAATCTTCTCATTATCCGCTGTATACTTTTCGAACAAAGAAGAAACCCGTATCCTTTTTGAAGTCGAATCCCTAACATCAGCAAGAAGTGTTTCATCTATATCCGGCATGTCGGAAACAGATTTTTTCAGTTCTTCAATCTTCTGCAATGATTGAGAATATGTATTCCATAAAGCTTCTATTTTACGGTATACAGACAAGTTTTCTATGAGTTCCGTCAATAATGCTTCAGCACGACAAATTATCTGGATTCCATCAATCTTGGAGAAAAGAGAAGAAATTTCATTTGTCTTTTCTTCATATGAAGAAAATAACTGATTCATGAAGGAAATATTCGATTCGCAAGAACCGATTTCTTCTTCAAGCTTTTCCACTTTGGCAAGAAGCATCTGATCCCGCAAAATGTCAGTCTCGCTATATATCTTCCCTTCAAGTTCTTTCATCCTGTTTTCGGCTTCAGTGATTTCCCTTGTCAAACGATATTGGTCTAGGCTGATTGCCCTTATCAATTCTTCGGCTCCGTTAAGCCCGCAGATTTCATCGATGATTTCTGCCCTGCTGGAACCAGTCGTCTTCTTATCTCCGATTCCGTCAATAAAGAAATGCCGTTCCAACTGATCCATAATATTGATCGGCACTTCTGTCTCCCCAAGCGTGATTATTTTCATTCCGAGAACATCACATGCCTGTTTGACTTCTGCTTTGCCCACCTTGTCCAGTTTGATTTCCCCAACGGTGTCTTTTCTCTTGATCACCCACAAATTACAACCAGGACCTTTTTTAACTTCCACGCTTCCGATATTAGTAGTTATTTTAACCCTACAAAACTCAGCACCGACCCTTACCATCTTTTGGTCAAAGCAATTATAGGCACAAAGCTTGATCGCACGGATTACACTTGTTTTCCCGACATCAGACAATCCGGCGATACAGTTGAAACCCTGACTGAAATTCTTAAAAACCGTGTATTCGTGGCTCTCAAAATTCTCAAGTTCAATTTCTTCTATGTAAATTCTTTGTTTCGGCATCAGTCTTCCCTTTTCAAAACGAATCCCGTTTCTCTATCATCATAGAATCTGAATGTTTTGTCTTCAGAATCCTGCCCGAAATTACGCAACGGAATGACGGCAATATCTCCTTCTTGGAAATGGTCTTTGAAAAGCATGACGGCACTTGAAAACACAAGGAAATTCATTTCTTTGTTTCCGTCACTGATATAGACCCTCAACCCCTGACTTCCTGATTTGAAATTGACTTCTTTGATCCCCATGATTTCACCCAGAACTTTAATTCTGGTTTTCTCTGTTTCCAGCTTTGCTGTCGTATAGCTGCAAAGCCCCTTGACTTCCCTTGTCTGTTTCCTGTATTTCGAATAGATGTTGTCCGAAAGCCTGACGCTTAGCATTTCCTTCTCCATCTCATCTAAGGTCTTTTGATCCAATGCCGGAAGATCAATGTATTTCAGTGTGCTGTCATAATTCAACACCCTACGGCTTTCTATCTCTTGATCGACAACAACGGATTTCGTCTTACGGATCTTGCAAAGATTTTTCGAAAGATTAGAGGCACTGATCTCCACACCTTCAGGTAGAATCTCAACATGTCCGATACCTGCTTTTAGACAAGGATGAGCTTTCGGTAGTTTCCATTTCTCCACCCTGTCAGTTAATTCATAGAAATTCTTGAAAACCGTTTCTCTGTCTCCGAAACAATCAAAGGCTCCTGCGTAGATTAGACTTTCTACGACTCTGGTATTCGGTCTTCTTGTTTTACCTTCCGTCCCGACTTCAACCGTACAGCGATTATAGAAGTCCTCCAGACTTGCATAAGGTTGGTGTTTGACAATCGCGCGGGCGCTGTTGCTGACATTCTTTACATGTCCAAGGGCATACCAAAGGTCATTACCTTCAAGACGGAATTCAACACGGGATTCATTAATGCTTGGCTTGTGGACAACCATCCCCTTGTCTATCGCGAATTTAACATACTTGTCAAAGATCGTGGTCCCGAATTTTTCCTTCTTCGGATCACTGTTCTGAAGCAAAGCTGTCATATACTCATAGAAGTAATGATATCTTAACCATATTTCTGTTGTAGTAATGGCGGAATATGCGTAAGCGTGACTTTTGTTGAAGCTATAAGACGCTGTTGATTCGATCATGTCCCAAATTTTGTTGACCTGTTCTTCCGTCATGATTCCGGTTTTGACACACTTTTCGATAGATCCCTGAATGAACTTCGGCTTTAGTTCATCCATGATGTCTTTTTTCTTCTTAGACGCGCCCTTCCTGAGTCTGTTGGCTTCCAATGGAGTCATTCCCGCCATATGGATTGCAAGCAATTGTAGCTGTTCCTGATAAGTTAAAACCCCGTATGTGTTTCCCATCACTTTATCAAGGATGACGTTCTTATCATATTCTTTCCCGCTCTTACGCTCAGCATATTCGACATCTAGACCGACATCTTTAGGTCCAGGGCGAATCAATGACGTAATAGCGGCAATATCTCCCAAACTATCACATCCTACCTTGTCGGCGATCTTTTTAGTATACGGGTTCTCAAATTGGAAGATTCCTAGAAGCTCCCCACGGGTTCCCATCTTGATAGATTCATGATCATCAATCGGAATGTCTTTCCTGTGGATATCAATCCCACGGTTTTCCTTAATCAAACGTATAGTATCATTAATAATCGGCAAGTTAGAAAGGCCTAAAACGTCAAATTTTATATAGCCCTGGCTGGACAATTCCTGTTTTTCTCCGCTTTCCGACCAAGAGCTGACGACACGACCTTCTTTGTCCCGATATACAGGGATTTTCTCCGTCAAATCAAGATTTGAAATGATTACGCCTCCGGCATGTGTCCCGAAATTCTTAGCCTGATTCCTCAATATTTCAGCATGTTCCCTCACTTCAGGATATTTTTCAAAGTAATTGGCAAGTTCCGACTGTGCCTTGCAGATTTCATCAAACCCTGCTTTGTCAAGCTTTGTGTCTTCGTCACCATCTTCTTCTCCACCGATTTCCGCATCAAGATTCTTCGTAACTTCCATCGCTTCTTTAACGTCCAATCCAAGCGCCCTAGCAACGTCCAGGATAACGTTCTTCGTCTTGTAGGTGCCTACGGTGCCGACGCTACAGACGCGAGACTGCCCGAATTTTTCCACAAGGAAAGCTTTGACTTCATTTCTGACATCCGGCATCAAATCCATGTCGATATCAGGAGGGTCCGCCTTGCCGAATTTCTTCATTGCGGTAGGAATCCCGTTTTTTATAGGGTCAACACTGCTTATCCCCAAAAGCCAAAGGATCAGACTTCCAGACTTGTTGGTTTCGCTAGGTGGATTGTTTCTCATTTCAAGGATTTCTTTAGCCTTGTCTGTCTGAACAAACAAAACCCACTTTTTCAAATCCTTAAGTTCATCATTGTATCTTTGCTGATAGTCATTACCTAGTCCTGAAACCAACGGATCGCAAATCTGCTTAATCGTCTCGATGTTTGGGTATTTCATAATGTTTCCTTGTCTCTCTGAAAATAGAAAGTGGGACCAGCTTTTACACCGATCCCACTTTTCATTCAATTATCCAAGACTAGTCTGATTCTTTCATTTTGACAATCTTGTCTACAATAGGCCCGAGACAGTCTATGGCATATATTTGACAGTCATCGTCTTGCCCAATCGTTTCCCAACTGAAAGCATCATACTTTTTAATCCAATCAATAATGATCTGGAAAACTTCGTCTTTAGCTTCTTGGCTATCATTGATTTCAAGCTTCCATCCGTTTTTTGTTGTAATTTCCATGTCTGTTCCCTTGTTTAATAGATTATGCCATCGCCGGGTAAACGCTTCTAGGTCCATATACGTTCTTCAGTACGTATCCTTTGAAAAGAATAACTTCCGCTTCTGATTCCTGTTTCCCTGATTCTGAAACCTGAATGTTATTCCGTTTAGGCACGACATCTTCATCAGTTAATTCCAGCACTTTCATGTTTCTAGTTTTCATTCTTGTTCTCCTTTTCTAAAAATAATAACGAATCGACGAAGGCGCGTTAAAGGTTAGTTATTTCCGTTTTTGGCGCTTTCATGAAAGCAATCAGTTCTTCAAGAACTTCGCAAAGCTGGCTTTCGGTATCAGGATTGCTTCCGATAGATGAATGTAAGACAACTCTTCCATCCACAGTGATAGTCAAACTATGGGACATCTTTAAGAAACCTTCATTATCTTCACTCATTTCAGTGACTCCTGTGTTGTATTTTATCCGTAAGGACTTTTTTGACTTGTTCCCAAACCAATTCTTCTTCAAGGCTTGCATCAATCAAGAATTTATGTTCTGGATCTTCCTTCTGAAGGCTTAGAAAACCGTTTCTGACCTTCTGGTGAAAATCATTTCCGGCCATTTCGATTCTGTCTGCTGTCGTTTCTGTAATGGCTTGACGCTTTTTCATCCTTTTTAGAGAATCTTCCAAACCGATATCAAAGATCAGAACGATGCTTGGTGAGAACCCAGACGTGGCGAAAGAATTAAGATTTTGCAACACCCCCAAATCATACCCTCTCGCGTAACTCTGATAGGCGAATGTGCTATCTTCAAATCTGTCACACAGGACAATCTTCCCTGTCAGCAAAGCAGGTTCAATCACGGTGTCTACATGCTGCGCCCTACTCGCAAGGAAAAGAAGAACTTCAGTAGCATTTGTAGGACTTTCACCGCAGCTGTCATGTTTCAGCATGTCGCGGATATAATCCCCGAGTTTCGTCCCTCCAGGTTCTCTAGTGCAAAGAACTTCCTTACCCTGTCCAATTAGCCATTCTGCTGTTCTCTTCAGCATGGTGGATTTACCGCCGCCTTCCGGCCCTTCGAATGAAATGAATAAACCGTTTGACATATTCTAACTTCCTCTCGTGATTTTGTACCTTACGCCCATTTTGTCTAAGAAAGTACGGGTCAGAACTTCTGCGCTATTCTTTGTCTTTCCACGGACAACTGTTGTAATCGTTCCTTCATCCGTTTCCAAAACAATTTGACTTCCCCAGATTCTTGTTTCTTCTTTTCCTTCTTCACAAATTCCGTCTAAGACTTCAATCCTACATTCAACCTTGTCTGTCAATAGATAACTTACTTTACGGTTTCTGTTTTCCCTACGTGTCTTATCATCCAGTTTGTTCTGTCTGATTTTAGAATCAACCTGGAACATCCTGTCTCTTTCAGTCTTCAAAATATTTTGTCTCCTTCTTTAGTTCAAGCTCCCGGATACGCTGTTTAAGTTCATCAATTTTGTTAGACTTGTCATCCAGCTTTTCTTTCAGTCCGACAATCCTTAGACAACCGAGTCTGAGAAGCTTCTGCCTTTCTGCTTCTGTAAACTTGCGAAAATCTTTGTTCTTTACCGGCAACCTTTTCCTGACACAAGAATACCTTTGTTTACCACTTCTAGTTTTCCACTTCTTGACGGCTATGATGCCTGCATAAGAAGGGATGTTAGGATCATCGGCCAATTCTTCTGGTACGGCGAACCAGACATCTCTGATTATTTCTTCCTTATGCCCGTGTCTTTTCTTAAGGTCTGCTTTGATATCAGCCGCAGTTACCTTGATTTCAACTTCTGTTCCACAGTTATATGGAGAAAGGATAACTAGATCGGCCTCATGATAAGCGAACAAGCCCCAACTGACATTTGAGACTATAAGGTTTCTTCTTGGATTAAAATGATTGATAACGGCGATTTCAACTTGCTGCGCCGTCCACTTGGGTCTCATATTACAAAAACCTTTTTCGTGCTGGAACTCTCTTCAAAAGCATCCCGCCAGCAATTCCATTTTTCATTCCACTTGACATCTTCAAATTTGCCTGGCATTTCTATTCTTTGACCGTAAGTTCCGCTTTCATCATGATACCAGAATATGGGTACATCTTGAGGGAAGGTCTGAAGATGTTTGATCAAGTCCGCTATAGTTATTTGGTTTTCCATTTTTTTAAGGGAGAATCGGGGTTGTCGTAACTTTGTTGAACTTCATCTTGAATACTGAATCATCACATTTACAGGAATAGTAATCCCCGTCATAAGAAACTTCCTGTTTTCCGATGATGAAAAATTCATCATTGTCCGTCGCCATGAATTGAAGTTCAACATTATCGCTGAAATTGTCTAAGAAAGTCCAAAAACGGTATTCTTCTTCACCACATGCAAACAAGTTTGAGGTAACAAGAATTTGATCTGCTGATTTAACGATTTCGTTGAATCTTTCCCAGCTTACGCTTTGAATGTCCATTTCGCTTCTCCTTTTTCAAGTCTGAATCTGTCGAAGAAATAATCTACGTCGATATCTAGCCTGTCTGATACCAAACACATTGTTTCCGCGAAGTCAAGACCTGTTTGCTGTTCTATAGACTCTATCCTGTTTTCTTTCAAGAAAACTTCTTTTTTAATCCCCGAATAAGACAACAGCCGATAAAGCCTATTCAACGCAAACTGTTTCGGTGTCATTGTGTCAGTCATAAAACTCTTACGTTCCTTTGAATGATAAATTCTATTTCACGGAATTCTTCTTCTTCACGGCACTGTCCGGAACAAATTGAAGAGGTAATCTTTTTAACTTCGTCTTCGCTTTCTGATAGAAGACATTTTGGACACAGGACATCTCCGTTTTCCATATGCGTCTCTTTCTCATTGGGGATTTCGGAATTACACTCGCTGCATGTCATAAATCTTTCTCCTTCATCCCGTGTAACAGGATAAACGCATTCATTTCTTCAATTGTAAAATCATTCGGGAAAGCTCTTATTTCCGAATGGAGTTCATCCGCCAACCAACAAAAGATGTCATAAAAACACTTTCCCTCTCTGTAATAGAATCTTCTAGTGGTTTCGAATTCTTCTCCATCAATAACTAAAGTGCAGGTATTAGGAAGACTCAGTTCCAGAAAGACAAAATCAATTCTCTTCCGTCCGACTAAAAGTTTCGCTTCTTTCAAATACTTTTCCATGTATTCAAAGATGTTCTTCTGTTCACGAATTATCACCTGCATAGATTTTTCCTTACTTTATAAACGCCTGAAATGCCTGTGGTGTAACGACATTAAAATCAACCCTACCACGGAAATCATTCAAATTTGTTTTTCCTGTATAAGACATAGCTGTCGAAAGGTAGTGCTTAAAGTTTTCCGTCCACTGTCCTAATGTGTATTCTACGCGATTAATCTTGACAATGCCTTCACTCGTCTTAAGGGTTTCATGTCCCATTTCCCGCTGAGCCCTCTTCGTGGACATTCCGTAATACTCTTTTTCGAGTTCCAGACCGTTCTTGAAAGCCTGTTTGATTTCCTCTGAATACTGGTCAACTACGCAATCGGTTCCCTTAACGGTAGTTTTCCCTGCGCTTTGTAGTGCCCTGTTGAAAAGATTTCCACACATTACCTTATCGGCTCCCAATCCGATTGCCTTGATAATCTGGTCGAAATTGCTAAAGCCTCCATCAGCGATGATTTCTGAATTCAATCCCAAACGGATCTTTTCACGGTAACAACTTTCGATTAGAGAAACTAATGGATAGTGAATACTAGAATTGCAGCTTGTGATGCATGCGTTCCCAGTCCCGATACCCAAACGTACGGCATCCGCTCCGTCTTGCGAGAGAATCACGTAAGTTTCAGGTAGAGCAACATTTCCAACCATTAGCCATAACCTGTCGCCTAGCTTGGTTTTTGCTTCCCTAACGGCATCCATAAGTTTTCGCATGTGGCCGTTGGCGATGTCAATAAGGGCATAATGCTTTTCCTTGTCATCCTTCCATTCCTGAATGACGGACAAAAACTCATCCATCCCGTAGCTTTGAATCATCCATTCTTCTGTTTTTCCAAGCCACTTATCCCTGCTTGTCCTTGGCAAACAAGCATGAATGGCATTGCTGACAAACAGCGACGCATTGTTTTCGTTGATTACGCTGAACATGGGGGCCGTAATCAATGGCAACTTCCCGTTCGGCAGATATACGTTACACTGGCTTCTGCTTAAAACACGAGACACATCCGCTGGTAACATCACGATATCTGAAAAAGAATATAGAGGTGTAGTTTTGATCATTTTATTCCTCGTTTAGTTCAGTTCTTCAAGTCTGAACATTTCTTCTTGTTTATAGACTTCCATCCCGATTTTCTTAAAGAATTCGGCGATGACATCCACCGTCCATCCATTGCCGATACAGTGTTTCCTTTTTGATTCTGGAATGCCGCTAGTATAGCCATATGGCAGAGTCTGAAGCCTTTCGTTTTCTTCATTGGTAAGATATCTGATTCCATCTCCGATCCTGACTTTGTTGTCTTGGCTATTACAGAACCCGCTTGCGCTTACACATCCAGCCTTTTCTTCAGGGCTTAGAACCCGGTACATGCTTTGATAACGGTATCCTTTGTTCTCTAGCTTCTGTAATTGTACCTTGCTTAGCCAACGGTAGCAACGTTTAGGAAAGTCAGTAAGGATGTCTTTGAGAGCAATCCTCTTGTCTTGAATTTCAGTGGCGATAAGATTCGTCCAATAAAGTCTTGGCCTATTTTGAGCGCTTACCAAATCAGAATTGATCCTGTGGGGTTCCACTGTCTTCAGGTAAAGGCTGATAGTTTTAACCCACTGTGGCTTCATCACGACGTTTTCAAGAAGGAAATAGGTCGGATTCGTCTCTTTAAGAAGCCTGACATATTCGTAGAAAAGCTTCGACTTAATTCCTGACAGACCCGTTCTGTCATGCGTCGCAATTGACAGATCCTGACAAGGGCTCCCACCGATAAGAAGGTCAATCTTACCAAGACTCTTACCGTCAAGCTTGGTGACATCTCCTACTTGTTTAGTATTCGGGAAGTTAGACATAGTGACCGAAATTCCATCAGTCTTGATTTCACTTGCAAAATAGTTGTCAGGAATGATTCCGATACGTTTAAGTGCCAACTGTCCGCAACTCATTCCGTCAAATAAGCTTAGGACGTTAATCCCTTCAAATGAATTCATTACTTGATTCCTTTTAGGATATGGGCGATCACGTCTACAGTCCAGCCGTTTCCGATAGCATGACTACGAAATTTGTCTGATTGCTTTCCGGTAAAAGCATCTGTGTATCCGTCCGGAAGTGTCATTGCCCGTTCACCTTCAAGGTTCGTTAAATACCGATACCTTCCGTTTCCATCAGTAATAAGAATCATACCAGAATGGTACTGATTATATCCTCTTGCGGTTAAACAAGGAAGCTTTTGTTTAGCGCCGATAACAACAGCATTTTTAAGGGGTTTTTGTTGTGCTTTCCATGCCTCAATTTTACGAATAATATTATCGTCAATCCAGTTTTGAGAACCATCATTAATGTCATCGAATGTCAAACCTAGTTCTTGTGGAATATCGGTTTTGATATTCGTCCAGTAAATGCGTTTGCGTTTAGCAGGAGAAAGTAGACGACTGTCTATTTTAATAGGGCTAACACCAAGCTTGGAAGAGATTATGTCCTTCCATTCTTCTTTCATATCTACGTTTTCCACGAGAAACTTCACGTCTGTATTCTTCGATTGGATATAGGAAAGTATTCTTTGACAGATATGAAATAGCCCAGATTTCCCATCAAAGCCTTCTTGTTTCCCAAGACGTGAAAAACTCTGACATGGACTTCCGAACATCACAAGGTTTATTTGTGGCATAGAATCAATTAGTTCATGAGTAATCAGATTAAGATCACCCAACCTGATTTGATCAGTCCAGTTCTTTTCGGAAATTGCAATCGCATTGTTGTCAATTTCAGAACTAAAATATCTTTCGACATTTAGACCTGCCCGTTGCAGAGCAAGCCTACCGCAACTAATTCCATCGCACAAGGACAAAACATTCATTCTTTTACACCTTTCAAGTTGACAAACACTTTAGCATTTAAGAACACGACTGTCAAGTATTAGGCTTCAAATCCATTGACCTTGATTTCACTTCGGCTAAAATCAAGAAAACGTTCGAACAGAAGATCGTACTTGATCGGGTCAATATCTGTAATACCCGTACAAAACGAAACTAATGACCCACCGGCTGAATTATGTACCGCTAATCCTTCTATATTGTATGTGTGCGTATTCCTAACACACAAATCATATACTTTCCCATTATATTCCATCTTTTTTAACGATTTAATTTTAGACATCTATTCTCTCTTTCTTTTTCTTGGAGTAAATCCTGATTCTTCTACTAATAAGTTATAAGCCCCGAAAATTTTATACAAATAAACAAACGACATTTTTGATTTCATTAAAAATTCTTCCCTTGTCGGAACGATTCCTGTCTCAGAAATTTGACGCTTAATTTCGTTAATGTACTTTAGTCTTTCTTCTTCAAGATTTTTCTGACCGAAACGTATTAAAGACATCCTTTTGGATCTTTCTGACATTTCCTTCCGTAACCTCTTTTTGGCACAAACTGGACAAGAATTTCTTATGGGCGTGCATGTCCTGCTAGAAATTGTTTGTTTCCATTCATTCCCGCAGTCTGAACAAATCCACCATGCCTTTTCCGAAGACCAATATGGATAAAAGTCTGGACCTTTATCATTCTTGTTGTAGTTCCACTGTAAGAGTAACTCAGGGCACTTAACATCAAGACGCATTTTGTGTTTTTTCTCTTCTTTTATCCGCTGCTTTTCTTTCCTTTCGGATAATTTATTCGCGAGATAATTTTCGAAGCTTTTGGTGTTCTTAAACTTGCCGAAACCACAACATTCGATTTTATTAGAATCACAAAGTTCAGAAATCCAAAGTTCTACTTTTTTGTTATACTTTAGAATTCCCATTCTTTCCAAGTCAGCCTTGTAAAGAATAATATATCTTTTATTGCCAAAATAAAAAGATTCTGCTGCCTCTTTTTTACGTTGAACTGTTTCAAATTCAGAAAGATTTCCTTTGATTTCCACGACATATTGAGTTCCACCAATTTCCATTTCGAAATCTGGATAATAGTTTGAGGGTTTCCCTAATGTCGTTTTGTAAGGAACATGATCCGTACACCTTTTGAAAGAACAAACTTCCGTGTTATTGTCACACCATAAAAGAAACATCAATTCCCAAGAACTAGCAAAAAAGATTCTTCCACACCTTGTAAATACCCATCCATAATAAAATCCACGTCCCATAAACTTCTGCTGACCTTCGGCATCCTTCCAGCGTTTTCTTAAGTCTTCAGAAACTTTTTCTCTTCTTTCTGGATGTTCTTTGTATCCACGACGTAAAGATTCTCCAATCCTTTTTCTTATTTCTGGGTCTTTTCGATGTACTTCTTTCAAAATTTCAGACATTTTACGTCTAGCTTCTGGTGTGCCTTGCACTTTTTTCTGAGCTTCTGAATTATGCCGCCGCCATTCTTCAGTAAATTGTTCCTTTCGAAGACATTTACCACAGAATTCTTCTTTTGCATGTTTCTTTCTTGCTAAAAGTGAATTCCAAGTCGTAACAAAATGATTTCCACAACTATAACACGTACCAGACACATCCCACTTCAAATGTTTATTCAATTCATTTTCATGAATTAGCATTTCGTTTATAGGAATCGGTAGTTTCCCGAAATATTTGTATTCTACATTCTTGTTCGTTCTGACATCTATGCTTTTTATTGTACGTTCTTCAATGAAAGGACGAATCCATTCTGGCACATCTTCTATTCTGTGATAAACGTTCCCCATGTAAAGCTTCCTTTTAAATACTACCACTATCTAAGCATAGAGGCCAAAATCAAAAAAGATCTACGATATCATCTCCTTCTAGTAGGTTTTGAGCTTCTACCCATTCTTCTTTTTGGTTCCTTGTTACAAGAATTCTATGGTTTAAAGTACAATTGATTTTTCTTCCATCTTCAGTTTCAATTTCTATTAATTCTTCTTTTACATCATAAATAAATTTGTCAATTACTTCATTAAGTGTTCCGTCATGCGAATACACAAATTCACCGATTTTAACATCAGATATAAATACTGGTATTTTGTTCTCTGTAATTACCCTGTTCCAAGGAACAAAACACCCGCGCCCTATTCCGGTTCCCCATTCACCTCTCAATTCGATAGCCTTATCCACTATCATTTTCGTGATAAGGAAATAGTCTGCCCAACCCGCCAAACAGATGACATCCAATTCATATTCTAAACGTTCAGAATAGGTTTTAGGATCTGGTTGGATATCGAACCCTTTTCTTTTGAAACCTTCCCATGCCATTTTAGACAAAACTTCTTCACTGTTATCATACAGCTTCGGGAGCTTGATTGACTTGTCGATTTTATAATCTTCACAGTTGACGGCTATCCATCTGGTGTTTTGACAAGCCTTTTCAAAGACCTCCATTGTAAAAACATCGTCTTCGTATGGTTCCACATGCTCGCCTTCATTGTCTATAAATCCGGTTGTGAACAAGTCAAGGATTTGTTCATAGTTCCTGTAGAACAGATTCTTTACCGTGAATTTCCAAGTATCATCATCTTCTTTCTGAAGGTCTTGAATAGTCCTTCCTTGACGGATACACATCATCAATTCATGGGTTTCACTATGTTCAGGATAGAGATAATGACTGTCAATGCCGATTGTCAGTTCTGCCCCGACTTCTCCGGCAAGCTTGATCAGCCTTCTGTTTACTTCTTTTTGTTCCTTCATCTCGATCAATTGGATTTCGATAAAGAACTTGTCGAAACAAGATTCATAGAACCGGTATCTTTCTTTCGCCTCTTCCCATTTGTCTGCCATCACCAACTGGGCTAATTCTCCAGCAAAACATGCTGAAGTCGCTACAATTCCTTTCCCGTATTTCTTTAAAGCCTCATCACAAGTTCTCGGGCTGTAGTAGAATCCATTGAGTTGAGCGTCATTGTGTATCTTGATGATGTTGTAATAGCCTTCGATGTTTTTAGCTAGAAGAATAAGATGGTTTGCACTTCTGTTTAACTTCTTCTGTTCCGGGTCTTCACCTCTGTAATTGCTATAGTATGCCTCTAGCCCATAGATAGGTTTGATTCCTGTTTCATCACAGACCTGACTCTGTTTGATCCATCCGGCGATGCCGCCGTGATTCGTGACTGACATAAACTTGCGGTTTTGCGCCAATAGAAGACCTGCCAGTCCCTTCCATTTCTTCGTTTCTTTGTCATAACGCCCGACTGTTTCAAGAGCATCCCGCCAACTGTATTCATCATGGTGGTGGTAATTGAAGAATTTATCTTCTACACAGTTGAAAATGTCTTTCCTAAGAGTGTCATCCATGCCTTCATAATACCGCAGTTTCCTTGTCTGTCTGCTTCCGATTTGTATCACGAGATCAGCGCCACTGGCATATGCTTCTGAAACTAAATCGACATCGGGTTTAGGATAGGTGAAACTGACTTCCCTTTTGTCAATGCACATTTCTTTCAGTTCTTTTGAACCGTCGTATTCTTTATTCGGCTTGACGATAAGGATTTTCTTGCAATTTTCCAGCCTGTCGACGCAGGATTCGGGGTATATTTCATTATTCATAGCATTTTCTTTCTTTTCAGATAAGGTTCAAGATAATAGATTGAACTTAGATTTGTTTTTGTCCGATCATATTAGTGCCAGCGACAACGGCATAAGGCATGTCATAAGAGAACACATATCCGACCTTAGAGTCTGACAACTTGGTTATAAGTCCCCAAAAAGAAGACAGATATTGAGGGTAGGTTCCACAATAAAAGCTTAGGTTTTCAAAATCACCGAAAATCTTTTTCTGTTCTTCATCTAAAGTCACAGAAACAGGACAATAAGTTGCCAATTCATTGACAAAATGGTCTTTCGTAACTTTGTTCTGAAACATATCTCTGGTAATCAGAACCGTTTGTTTTCCTGTCGGTTTAGAAAGCGGCAAAAGAGAAAGCGTCTTGCCATAGAAAGGATTGGGTAGAACAGATTCCATTATTCCGTTATAGGCAATGCCGCCGTGAAGAAGGTATTGCGCAAGTTGCCCGATATCATCACCAGGAAGAAAATCCAAGACTTCTGCAACTTTCTTGTATTCGGATTCTTCTAACGGCTGTGCCTTGGATTCAAAATAAGAATGCATCGGGGCCAACTTTTCATGAAAACACACGTATCCAAATATCGGCATGAAGTCTGTCAAGTTCGTCCAGAAAGCCGGTACACCGAGTTCTTTTAAAACTGATATATCAGGCTGGGTAATACTGCAAATCGCGCTACCGCTTAATATATCAACCTTCTGGCTGCCTCCGCTACTGTCTACCAAAAACGTGTTGATGTATTCTACATATTGCTTTCCCTGTCTACCAGAATACATAGCGGTTCCAAAACTTCCGTACTTGACCTTTTCTTCTTCGGTATACGTCAAGGCAACATCGTACTTGAAAAGTCTTTTATTGCTGACCTTAATGATTTCCCCGTCATCTACTGTAATGCTATAGCAAGTAGACAGATCATAATAAGTCTTCATTTCTTTGCCTTCTCTTTGTTTATGCGTTCACAGACTTCTTTGTAGTATTCAAGCACTTTATCCGGAATCTTCACTTGTTGAGAATGCTGTTGGAAGAGTTCAAAGATGTCAGTGTGTTCATCTCTACTAAGGTTAGTGGTTTCATTAATCGAATCTACGACTCCGCTGATATCCATTTCTGAAATCAGTTTCTTAACCGTTTCAGAAATACCGACAGAGAAAACTTCATTACCCGGTCTTGACCTCGGAACGATAATTTCGCGAATGCCTGGTTCTTTACCCTTGACGGCATCTATCATCAGTAATTTCGGCATTCTTTTCGCATCAGCCGTAGTTTTTCTAGCCAGACTTCCAGGATTACAATACCATGTGTTTTTAACCTTGTGCGTAGTATATCCGCAATGCAAATCCCCTGAACACACAAGATCAAAAGGCAAATCCAAATCCTTAGTGTCTATTATCCCGAAAGGCATCTTCTTATTGTATAACAATTCGTGACAAAGCAAGACATTAAACCGTGACTTGTCAACTTCAGTCTTGGCTGCTGATTCCATTGTCTCCCATTCGTGTTTGGCATATATGGAGATTCCGTTTTCCAGATGTACGGGTTGCCACAATATCCGGAAATTATGGCAATAGTTACAGATAAATGATAACGCTGAACCGCTGAAGGTTTCTGGAGCATGTCCGTATAGGTCATGTTCTCCGATACAGGCATATGTGGTGAGATTGATTGCCTTGATGACCCTGTTAATGACGGGATAGGAAAAGATTTGATATCTGTCGCAAAGGTCTCCTCCGAATGTCATAAAGTCAAAGTCATTCTGTGCGGCGAAATCATAAATCATTTCTATCTTTTCAGGGATAGTATTGACATAATCATCCGTGCGGTGTACCGGACGGTTTTCGGTAATATGTGAATCTGTGTAAAATCCGAATCTAGCCATTTTTCTTATTCCATAGTCTGAATGTAAATCCTACAGCAAATATGCAGGAATCATCAATGACATTCCCGTTAAATCTGGTTTTGTGATTAGTATTAGAAGTTAACTTCTTAAATACGTCTTCTTTTTTCTGAACAACTTTGCTGAGCAAACAGAACGCATTTTTCAATCTTTTCGCTTTTTCACAATTTCTGCACCATGTCACGACGATTCTACTGTTCTTGACGACATAGACATTATAGTTTAATGCGCATCTTGTTTTACCGCAGTCCATACGTCATTGATTATCCTTTGTACTTTAGGAACAGGGTCAAGATCATTGTTCTCAATAATCGTGAAAGGAATACCCCAATCGGTAAGCAATCCCAATTCCAGCATATAGATCATCTCTTGATAATTCCGACAAAGTGTTCTTTTCTGGTTGTCCAAAAGTTTGCCCAATTTGAAAAGATAGATGTGCGAATATCGCAAGCAATAGGTTTTGGAATCTGAAACAATTTTGTCTATCGTTTCTGTGTCGAGTGTCTCTGAACTTGACAAAGCGTAAGCGGCAAGATCCACGAAACACCTGTCTGTAATAAACATCGAAACGGATTGCATTTCTTTGGTTTTCTTCAGCAATTCCATCTGTCTAGGTATCGTTTGTAGAAATTTTTCCACTTTCATCCCGCTGGAATAATCATATCCGTCCCTTTTCAGAATCGGATTTGTAATCTCTTTCGCCCGTAGAAAAAGGATTCCTTTTTCATTGCTTATGGATTCCGCTACCTTTGATTTGCCGGTTCCAGCCGGGCCTGCCAATGCTATTTTCATCTTCACCACCTTTTGAATAGTATAGTTTTAGTCCTGAGAAATTCGGCAAAGGACATTTGCGTTTTTGAGGAAACTTATGAACCCCCATGAAACAAGCATCTTTTTGGTTTCTTCAACATCTGTTTCTTGTATCGAATAATCCGGAAGTTCGATATAGTCCATTTTCTTTAATTCATAAGACAAACCAAGTAAAGTTAGATTCTTCAAAACAGATTCTTCTCTGAAAGTGCGGGTTTCTTTTTTCTGTAACGCACTTATGATCGCTTCAACGTTGCCGTATTCCTTGACAAATTTACGTGCCGTCTTATCTCCGCAATTCGGGACTCCTGGTATGTTGTCTCCGCCGCCGCCTTCCCCCACAAAAGCTCCGTAATCCACATACAGATTGGGGTCAAAACCATATTCTTCCATGAACTTTTCTTTTGTCCAAACCCGATGATTGATACAATCTATAACCTGGACATTCGGCATTGATAGCGCCTGATAAAAATCCCTGTCACTGCTAACAATATAGCAAGCATGTTCTTTGTACTTCTTAACATAACTGAAGATGACATCATCAGCTTCATATCCGTCAACACTGATTTGACATACCGCAAGTTTAGGAAGGATTTCCGTTTTAAGATAGGCCATCTGTACACTTAGGGTTTCTTTGTCGGCTTCTGAAAGAGATTGACGTTCTTCTTTGTACCCTGTCTTGATTAATCCTTCCGCTTTAGCCTTGTTTGTCAACGCGATTCTTCTTTTCGATTTGCAATCCCAACATATGATGACATCAGAATTCTGGTAATCTTTCATCAAAGACAATATCTGACGGACAAACCCGTAGATAATGCTTGTTTCTTTCCCCGAACTTGATAATTCCTGTTTTCCTGTCTTGAACCCGAAAAGCATTCTGTAGGCTAGGTTGTGAGCGTCAATAAGTATAAGATTTTTCATGTCTGAATTCCTCTCTTTGAAAATAGAAAAAGAGGGGGTAATTTTCATACCACCCTCTTTCTTTAACTTCTGTCATCTGATCTAGACAACCGAAATTTCAGCAGTATCTTCTTCAGAAGCGATCTCCTTCTTTTCTTCTTCCGTCATCTCAGTACCTTCAGGTTTATCAGAAGCAGCCGTCTTGGCATCAATAGCGGCGTCGATTTCTTTACGCAAGTCAGCATTCCCTCTGAGTTCATCAACAACCGTCTGTTGGCCCTGCCAAGTCTTCCCGTTGAAAGAGAACCAACCGCCCTTCTTAACAATAACCCCAAGGGCGATAGCCTTTTCTACACTTCCTACAACGGCATCAATACCGATACCGAAAGTAATGGTGTATTCTGCATTCCTGAAAGGAGGTGCCACCTTGTTCTTGACACAACTCATTTTAACCTTCACACCAACAACGTCATCCCCGACTTTGATTTGTCCGATACGGGAAAGTTTAGCTCTAATGTGGGCATAGTGCCGCAATGCCTTTCCTGCTGGAGTCGTTGTCTTATCTCCGTAACTGTTGTGGACAATCATTCCTCCAGCGATGTAAGAATGGTTTCCGTCAACCTCTATATCGAATTTGTTCCTTTGTCTTTTGGGAGGGACATAAACAGAAACTGACTGAACGGTCCTAGCGACAGGGACAAGTTCTTTCTCTTTCCGTTCTACGGTCCAATCAAAATCAGGCATCCCTTTCTTTATTTTATATCTCATGTTCGGATGGACATATTTTGAAATTCCACGCTGGAACATCCCGCTTTGTTCTCCATACCAAACAAGACCAACACCTTCTTTAAACATTGGAAGTCCAAGACCAAGTTCCTCTGATTTTCTGGCAATTTTTTCCAAGTCTCTACCAATAATTGAGGAAGAACCGATTCTACACTTCCCAAAACCTATTTTTTCATGACTTCCGCTAAAGTTGCCATCATCCATATACCAAATCGCAAAAGATTTAGGAGAAAGATTGTCTATGTGTTCTTGACTAATTTCTCGCGGAAACTGCTTCTTCCCGAAATCTTTATACTGGTCAAACTCCGAAGATGATTTTGTCTCAAATTGAGGACGGCCTCTTATATCAAAACGCACTTCTTCGCCGAAAGATTCCGCTTTCCAAGAACAATAATCGGTCTGTTCTTGACAATGAATAAACCTTAACGTTCCACGAGGAGAACCCTTGTCATATCTAAGGTTTCCGTCTCCAAACATACTTCCAAGAATAATTTCATGCTGGTCTTTAGAATAATAACTCCATTCTGGAATCAATACTGATTCTCCTGGTTTAATTTCACTAGCCATCTTTTCTCCATGAGGAACGAAAATAATATGATTAGGGGTAACGTTTATTTTACGAATTCCTCCCTTACCAAAGCCACATAGAGTTGAAAGCTTAAACTGTAAGAAATGTTCGCCATCTGCCATTGGTCCATTGTCGAACCAATTAGTAACCGTCTTCGGTTCTATTTTGTTTGAAACAGGATCATATGAAAGAACTTCGCAGTTAATCTTTTGATTAACAAGTTTTCCGATTTCCATGATAGTGCCATCTTTAAGCGTAATTGGAGTGCTATAATCAAAACACTGTCCAACGGCTTCACGGACTTGGTTGGTACAAAGCAACGTGATCTTGTGCTTGGTAATCAAGCTGTTCAAAACACGCATAGCCTGGCTGACCATTCTAGCCTGTTCTGCCATCGTCTGATCTCCGATATCCCCTTCATCATCGCTCTTTGTAGTAAGAGCCGCGATGCTGTCAATAATAACCAGTCCGACACCACATTCTGATTCTACAGCAAGCTTAGCGATATTCAACGCATCAGTTCCCGATTCAGCTTCAGTGTGGATAATCCCTTGTGCCTTAACGCCAAGAGCTTCTGCATAGAGAGGATCATAGCTGTGTTCAGTGTCCAAAAGCAAGATTCCCTTATCAGGATATTTGTCTTGGAAACTAGCGATGATGTGATAAGCAAGTGTGGATTTGCCGGAATTATGAACAACAAAGTCGTTGGCTACGAAGTTATTGTTAGGGAAATCACACTTAATGTCATAAGTGTCGCGTTCTCCTACGTTCACAATTGAAGTAATCCTGACAGGAGCCGCTACAAAACTAAGATTTTTAAGCTTCATTTTCGAATGATAAACACCATGATCTTTTGGATTAATCACTAAAAGATTAGAAATAGTGTTATTGTTCACATTTTCATCAATATGATGGACATGTAGGCCTTCTGGAATCGTTTTTATTCTGTTGATTTCTTCTTTTGAAGCCGTATTCAAAAAGTGTTGATATTCGTCAAACGACATTTGATTCCTATCTGCTTCAAGAACCGCATGTGATTTCCTTACGCGGAAATAGGTATAACCATTCACAATCTTTGTTTTCGCGTGTGGATGATATTTAACCATAATTTCAGGATAATATTCACGATCTTTTTGCCCATGTATCCTTGTATTGTTGTGGACATAGACGACATCTCCGATTTTCAAATCAGAAAGAGGTTTAAATCCAGATTCCACCATGAATTTGTGTTCAAGAGTTGATGTAATCTTCTGTCCATCTTCTGTCGTAACCTCGAAACAAGTCTTCTTTCCTGTTTTAACAACTCCGATAACCCTATTGCGTACCATTTTCATTTCATTGTCACAAGAAATTACAAAGAAATCGCAATCTTTTTCCTGAAGATGTCTTCCTTGTTTCTTACCTGTCGCGGTGTCACCCGTGAAACGTTCATAAAGACGTTCTATCGTTCCGCCCTTATCGTTAATCTGCTTGCCATTCTTCCATGTCTGATAATGGACAAAAGTGTCCTTATCAAGACAAGATTCTCCGCCGAAGAGTTCTACGATTTTACCTATTGGCAAACCACCACCCCACGCCCAATCGATGTCTCTACATGTCGTTGAGATACGTTCCACGTTTGAGACTACGGTTCCACCAAGGACACCCGCGATATCGTGGTTTTCACCACCCCACTGACTCTTATTGATAAGGTCAGCCAATTTCTGCATGTTTTCAAAGCGAGTAGGCTTTGCTTTTGCTTCTTTAGCCATTGTTTTTATACCTTTACTTCGTGTTCTTTACACATTCGGATTTGAACTTACAAGATTTGCATTCTGATTCATTGGGATCATAATATCCCCAACAAGGAAAACTCTTGGCGACAGACAAGCCCAAAGAATCAGATGCTTCATTCGATGTTTCTACAGGATCTTCCTTTAGAATGGAAGAATCTCTTCGTCCTGCGGTTCCTGTTGTTCCTGCACAGGAGCTGACTTTACCTTCTTGTTTTTTTTTACATCTTTCTTGTCTTCTTTTTCTTCTGTAGGCTCTTCAGCCTTCTTTCCGGTATAGCCGCTGAATTCACGGAACTCTTCATCCGTCATGTCCAGCAATTCGCGGAACTCTTCATGCATAAGCGGGTAAATCTTTTCAAAGCTCCAGTCCTTCCCGAAAATTTCAGGGATATTCCAAAGCGTCCAAGATTTCTGTTCATCAGTAAGGGGAGTAAACTTCATCGCACCTTTTTCCATAACGGCAACGGCTTCATAGACAGTCTTTCCTTTTTCGTCTTTGCTACGCTTAAGGTTGAAGTCAATGCCGCTATCTACATCTGCGATATCTCCACCTGCCATCTCAAACAGACCCTTGATTCCTGTCTTAAAGACGGACATACCGAAACCACCGATCTTGTATCCTTTGACATCAGATTCTGTTCCGTCCGGATTGACGATCGTGTATGTCGGATTTTCTCTATCGATGATATTCCAACGGATTTTAGAACCAGCATGACAAGCGTTCTTAATCCTTGTATACTTGGCGATATCTTCTTTTGACAAGTCTTCTTTCTTCAACATGCAAGAAGCACGGAAATTCAACTTGCAGAAAGGACAAGATCTTTCCTTGCGGTATTCATCATTGATCATATCCCAATCCAAGCAACACACTTCCCACGGGATAAAGTCTTTACCTTTGCCTCCGAAAGCAGATTTGGGCATAACGCCTACGCTTCCGAAATCATTTGGAGAAAGTCCATGCATGTGTGTTTCAAAGAAATCACCGACAGCTCTTACTGTCGTGGTGCCCGGCTCCCACTTCGCATGAACCGTACCCATCTTCACGTAACCCTTCTTCTCTCCAGTACCATTTTTGCTTCCTTTATCGGAAGACTTGTTCTCACGTTTGTTTAACTTATCTGCGTTATTCATTTTTACCTCACTTTGCCGTAAACCGGCCTTTTTTCACTTTTACAGGTGACAAAGACAACCATCTTTGCACATCCCATAATAGATTGTTTTATTGAATTTTCTTAAAGCTTTCTTTCACTCTCGACTTGATAGAAGTCTTACCGTAAACCGAATCTTTCTCGTCAATTTTCCGGACTCCACGACCGTCATTTTCCTGAATATTGGCAAATACTTTAAGTAGCCAGTTCTTGGCGACAAACCCGTCATACCATGCTTTGATAGTGTCTCGATATTCTTCAGCAAGACGGATCTTGTTTTTCCATTCTTCATCTTCATCTATTCCGTTTTCAGAATTTTTAGCGGATTCCCTTGAATTGATAAAAACCCTTGCTTCTTTGGCAGCTTCACTCGGTTTGTAGGCATCAGGATCTTTCCCCATGATTTGAGCCTGTGCTTCTGCCTTTTTGATTTTCATCCATTTGTCATAGTCTTCTTTAAGCTGTTTAACGTGAGCTTCAGCACGTCCAAGATGCCAACCGTAAAACGTAATAGCAGGTGCTTGAATCAATACGTGTGTTTCAAAGTCATCTTGGTCCATTACCAAAACTCCAGGTTCAGGGCATTCAAGCCTAACCCCAGAGATATCAAACGACTTTAGTTTGTCAATGCCATCATTCAGATTCTGAAACAATTCCACATCCATTTTCTTTTTCTCCTTCCGTCTGTTTTTCCTGTCGTCCTAGCATCTTCTGTTCTTTAATGGTCTTCATTCTTCGTGAGAATGATTTTACCATCTCCCTATAGGTTTCCAGATTGATTCCTTTCGCCTTGAAAGATTTAGATGTCTGTACAATTTCTTCTTCCAAAGTGTTTTCGTTCAACACCCTTGCTGTTCTTACAAGTTCCCTTGCCTTATCAAGTAATGAAACGATTTCAAGTTCTTCTTTTTTCTTCTCTTTAATTTCTTCCATCGAATCACGGTTTTGGAGTTTGAAGGATTGCAAAACCCAAGCTTGGCAGGGATTCATAATGCTTTCAACCGTGAATTTCTTTTCCTGGATATAGGTCTCAAAAAACCATTCTAGATAATAGTCAATAGGGATTTCATCTTTTTCCAATTTGGTCAGGAGATTCCCTATCATCTTCGCGCTTTTATCGCCTACTGGAATTTCATAATCAATGTCATAAGTCAGCTTGTATCGGCTCTGAAAAATCTTAATGAAAATCTGGCGGCTTCTGTGTTCTTTGTAGCGTTCCGTATTGTCGGGGTTTTGACGGTGGAATACATCACGTATAACAGCTTCTTCCATCAGTTTGAAGTAATCCATCGCCTCTTGATTCTGAGTGATGCCAACGCTTTTAAGCATCGTTCTAAGGCTCGACATAAACACGATTTCAGGTGTGTTCGGATCTATTTCTAAAGCAGACATACGTTTTCACTTTCTTGTCATGTCAGAATAGTTTAGCAACATGATTTTTTCAATCATCTATTTCAACAGATTCAGTGCCTTCCCAAGACTTGTACCCGAGCTCATACAGAGACATCGCCCTGTTTTTGGACATTTGGAAACAACCGTCGAAGAATGGAACCAATTCTTTTTTGATGCTCTTTGTGACGCGGATATCCCAAACCTTGATATATTCTTCAAACTCCGGAAACCAAGATAATGCAAGTTTCAGCCGATGCCAAGTCTTTTTCAACTGTCTTACATTCGTAGCCATATTCTTCCCTGGAATTCCATTACCGAGAATGCACCACCAAAGGGAAGCCGTCAGGACTGTCCCGTCTTCACAAGAATAATCAATAGGAAGATCTCCTTTGAAGTTGGATATTTCTTCCCGATGCTGTTCTCCATAATCCCCGTTTATCCGTATGCTGTCGAGATTACCCAATGCCCAAGCCAAACAAGCATCTTGATCAAGATTTCCATTCTTCTTCAAATACAAAAAATTGTCATGAAGCAGTTTTACGTCTTTCACGGGTATAAAAAGGTGGCTGGCGATAGCCCCTAGAACATCAACAATCCAACGTCTGGTTTCGTCCGGTCCCGTCACTTCGGCAATCGCCTCGTTTTCTTCAAGATAAGAAATCACCTTCGAAATATCCATTTCCCTACCTTGACAAAATGCCAGTGTCTTAGAATACAGATTTTGAATATCAGATTCTGTAAATCTTCCTATTTGAGAGAGTCTTGGAAGAAGATAAAAACAAAAGTTCTTCATGTCTGAAAGAGTAGATATAACAGGCATAGATTCTTCCTTCTGTAAGGAATCTTCTATCACCATATCATCATATGTCAGGATGATGTCTGCGCAATAGGTTCTACCGTCCTGTGTGCGGCCTCCACGTCCACACATCTGCTTAAGTTCAGAGATACCGACAAGTTCCCTTGCTCTTCTTACTCCTGTGATGATTACGTGTTCTGCCATTTTTTACTTTCCAAGACTTTCTGTAGACCGATCATATCAGAAACAAATTCTTTCTTTTTGTCAGGTCTATTTGTGTTCAAAGGGGAAGGATGAAGGATAGGATAGACATCAACATCGTAAATTTCACTTCTAATAAGCTTCCCGTGTGCTTCCGATATCTTTGTGCGTCCTGTCAGCGCCTTTAAGGCGACACCTCCTAGCGTTACTATGACAATCGGGTTTATCTCCTTAATCTGTCTTCTAAGCCAAACGGAACAATTCTTAAATTCAGCCCCTGTCGGTTTCCTGTTCCCTGGAGTAAAGCAGCAAACGGCATTACAGATATACAAATCATCCCTTGTAAGACTTGTATTCTCTGAAAGTGCCTTGTCGAATATCTTTCCGGAAATGCCGACAAAAGGTGTTGCCCTGAGGACTTCTTCAAATCCAGGATTCTGCCCTACTACCATGATCTTTGCAGCGGAATTGAGATTAGACAAAACAGTACAAGTATGCTCGTTTAGAGTCTGGCCTCCTATTTCGCAAGACCTACAACTTTCACATTCTGCTTTTAATTCTTCGATTGTCATTCATTACACCATCAATACAAAGATTTTTAGACCCTTTTTTTTGGCTATTTCAATCATATCTTTCGTTCCTGCGCTTTGACCGTTCCATAGTGCGATAAGTGCTTCCGCGACCTCAGCCATTTCTACATTCCTGATATATCCGGCTCTCTTTCTTCCGTATTTGTCCCAATCCGCAGGATGCTGTTCAATCTTGATTCCGTTATTCCTTGCCCAAAGTTCTCCTAGTCTATCTCCTCCAGAAGCTGTTCCGGATATAACAACAGTAGGTTTCCATCCACATTCCTTGATAGCCTGAATCACTTTGCTGTAATCCTTGCAGTCTCTGCTTCCAGCGATAATTGTTCTCATATCTTATACCTTGTTAAAATTCATGAAGGGCTGTTAAGCCCTCCCAGTTATTCAGAAAACCAATTTTCGATCTCTTCCGTAGTCAGCTTTCTCAAATCTGAAGAAAGTTCAACGAATTCATTTCCAAGCGTATACTTTCCCCTGAATCCCTTTACAATACAGTAGCTTTCATTGTTGGGGATATTGGCGACAAACAAGAAAACCGAATCCGCGATGTCCGGGAAATTTTCCTTACCTTGTTCATTGAACCCGACCAACTCATATTTCGTAAACATTTCTTTCTTCCTTTCGCTAGTGTTATACACGTTTCTGAAACCCGAGAAACCATTTCCCGGATAAAATCAATTCACAAATTGACGCCCGCCGCAAGTGTAGATGTCGCAACGATCACGTCTATCCCGCTATAGATATTTTCGAATAAATCTTCATACCGCTTCCGTTTGCCTTCTGGGAGTGTGGAATTATGGAAAACAGCCCTGATTTTACTCTTTTTCAATTCATCCATAACTGATTTACCGACTAGTTTTGAATGTACAAAAATGATCGTCTTAGTGTTTTTGTATTCCCTAACAAGCTTAACGGCTGTTTCAATTTCCTTATATCTTTCAACATAGTGGTATCTGACATCAAATTTGTTAGGAGTCCATTTGCTTTCACAACAATAAGTAGGCTTGCCGGAAACTGTTTTAATCCATTTCGCCAAATCTTTAGCGTTTGACAATGTTCCTGAAAGCAAAATGATCCTTGATGCTTCAGCGGCTTTGATCACTGCGCTCTCATAGCTCTTACCTCTTTCAGGATCTCCCACAAGATGACCTTCATCAAAGCAGATGCAAGAATATTCATGACAATCTTTAACCTGCATGTCGAAGCTTTCTGTGGTGAAAATGAGAATCCTGTCTTTTTCTCCAACGTCTCTTATCGAAGTATCTGAATCTCCGGAAATTACTTTAATCCCGTATCCGTGGAATTTTTCTTTCCATGATTCGAATTTCTGATTCGCCAAGGCTCTAAAAGGACATATATAGGCTACTTTCTTATCACTTGTATTCAGATGGTAGGCAAAACACGCTTCAGCAATTACTGTCTTACCGGTTCCTGGCTTAAAAGAGACAATGAGGTTGCCATCCTTTTCGATCAAAGGTATCACTTTGGATTGGACCGGATTAAATTCATAGAACGGGAATTGAAGATAAGGAAAATCAGAAGTCTTCATTTTAGGCTTTCTATCATCTTCTTGATTTGTTGAATAGACAATGGATTACTGAACACAGAAACGTAATCTCCCGTCTTGATACGGATTTCATTCATGTCGTTTGTGAAGCTGACAGTTCCTTTCGGGTAACAATATGTTATCCTTATTCCGTCTTCTGGCATCAGCAAGGCGTGAACCCGATGCTGTTCAATAAGCTCTAACAATTCCTTGATTTCATCTATATCTGGGTTTCCGCACATTCTAAATATCCTTTGATCTGATTGTGGTCTAATTGTTTCGGGTCTACGCCGTCTGGAAGACATACGATAGAAACAGGAAACAGTTTTTCAAGTTTTTCTTTTACCGTCTTCGCGATTTTCCTTCCAGCGATATCTCCGTCGAACATAAGGATGACTTTTGAAGGTGCAAGTTCTGTTAGCAGAAGTATCTGTTCATCATTCATGTACGCACCGAGAATCGCAAGACTATCAGAATATCCCTCTTGCCAAAGCTTCATGACCTCTCTGGCACCTTCTGTCAGAATTATGTAATCAGCATTCTTCTTGCAATCATCATATCCGAACAAAACATCCTTCTTTGAAAACCCGGCTTTTTGGCCTGGATAAATCGTCTTTCTGTATTCCCGTTCTTCAAGTGTCGGATGCTGTTTCATCCATTCTTCTTTTCCCAAGATATCAATCGCCACGAACCCTTCTACTTTCCCACGCATGATAATAGGTACGGTGGCCCGATTAACATACTTCCCTGTTGTCCGTTCAAAAACGTTATAGTGTTTAAGCGTTTCCCTTCTGATATCTGTTTTCGGCTTACCTACTGGGGAAAGGAAATAGTTTATCGCGCGGTTTGAAAGATAACCGGACTTCATATATCTTTCGACTTCTTCAACATAAGTCTGTTCTTTGCTTATTGCCTTCTTGCCTTGCCCGTTTATTCTTTTCAACAGGCTTTGTGTCTTTAGGAAAGAAATATCATTTTCGCTGATATCACGTCCGGCAAGGAAAGAAACGGCACGTTCGCAATCGGCTTCAGAAATTTTAGAATTGTTGGGGGACTTCAAAAGCCTTGCTGAAACGAATAGGATGTTGCTGCCTCTTCCTTCTGTCTGACAACATGTTTCACCGGTAATGGTATTGATATACCATTTAGGATCAGAAGGGGCACACCCCTTAAACAAGAAATGATCAGGGCAAAACCCTTCCCATTCCAAGCCAGAGGTTTTCGTCATTTCTATATTAAGGCGGTCAAGACAAGTCGGTAGATCTATGATTTCCATCAACCACTTGATATCCCGATATCTTTCCCATGCCTGTGACTTTTCTTCACTTTTCTGAAACATAGTAACGGCGTCCATTTTTCACGTCATAAGTAGTGAACCCGTTTTCCCAACATTCTTCACGTTCGATGTAATCAAAGCTTTCACTAATCGCGTTGTCGATTTCAAGAATCTTCGAGAACACAATCGCTTCCCTTGTACAGGGCTTTAGATCGTTTTCACTGCATCCGAGAACGTGCATGATACGGAATAGCCATTCGCGGTTCGGAGAAGATTTAAGACCCTTCCACGCCTCGAACATACGCATCTGCATCAAGGTCCTGAAATTGATAAGCCGCGCTGTCTTCGTCTCTTCTGGGGCGCAATCCTGCATGACATAACAATCCACACATGGGACTCTTGACAATAGACAACTTGAAAGAAGAACTAGCTTCTCATCATCTTTCAGTCCGTAAGTCTCTACCAAAGAACTCGCGATCTTGTAAAGCCTGTTTGAATTCTGTATCGCGCTTCCAGACTTGCCGTAGAACACACCGAGACTAGACGGGGAACGCTTCAATGCACGAAGAATAGCCTCTGAAAAGACACCGGAAAGCACGTCTTCAATTCCAGATTCCAAATCTTCAGCCATCGACTTCACAATCGAAAGGTATGATTTGAATGTCGAAAATTCTTCTTCAATGTTTTCCACACAAGGCAAGTAATCAGTCATATCCAAAGGCGGATTCGTGGTCTTTATTTCGTTAATGATATACGAAGGTGCCCCCTTGTAATCTTCAACGCTAATTGCCGCTTCTACAAAGTCACCCTTTTTGACATTCTGGTTGTTTTCCCACTGTTTGGCGAAAACTGCACCACTCTTGTCACGAAGAGTAATTTCTGTATAGTCTTTCTTAGTGACAGTCTTCTTGATTGAAACCGCAGAAACAAAGTACGTTCCTTCAAATTTCGTTCCGGTTTCCTGTTGAGTCAATAGCTTGTGTTCTGACATTTTATTCCCTTTCTGTTTTTCCGTTCATCAGTCATTAATAGATTCTTGTTTAGAATCCTTCACCATGCTCTGATTCATCTTGTTCCAACACCGTAATTCCCTTTGCGGAATCCTTTTTCGGCGCTTCTTCATCAACGACAGAAGTAGAGAAATCTCCTGATTTAAGTGCTGCCGCCATTTCTTCTTCAAAGCGTTTCTTGATTTCAGGGCTGATTTCTATTTCTTCCATCCTTCCGTTTCTTACGTGGTGCCTGAGCTTAAAGGTGAAACAAGCTCCGTCACGGTTCTTCTTAACGTCACATAGGATAAACACATCCCGAAGATAATCAAGAGTTTCAGGACTTCCATCACTTCTTATTGTCTTCGCATCCTTTCCAAGGAATGTAATAATGAAAAACGTATTGGCATGGTGAATCTGTGCTTTTGAACCGTAAACGTCCAATTTGCTTGCCCTCTTGCCTTTGTTCTGTTTTTCTTCAACGACTGTCGCCGCCTGAGTAGGGACGACAACAGGAACCTGCAATTCCCTTGCCAATTCCTTACATTCTGCCGCGCACTTCTCTCTCTCATTGTTCTCACCGTATGCCGGTTGTACCGGTTTCATGTTGGGAAGATGGTCAATGAAAATGGCATGGATTTCTATTCCCTGTGCCTTTAGTTCATGGACTGCCCTTCTGATAATGCTGACATCTGAAAACGCAGGGACTTCCTTTGTATAAAGCTTGCCTTTGCACTGTTTTGCAATCTTTTCGATGTGTATCTCCCAGCTTTTAAGTACTTCTTCTGGAACATCTTCTTTCCTTGCGAATTTGAAACTATGGTAATCAATCCCTGTAAACACGGAGTCGAATTTTGAATCTACCTGTTCTTCATACTCTTCGTTTGCGATATGCAGAACGTTCTTACCTGGATTGTTAATCAGCAAACCGTATTCCATCTGTTTCAGAATTGTTGATTTACCCAAACCAGTTACACCAGCAAGCAAGGTCATTTCACCAGGAAACAAGCCTCCGGTCTGTAAGTCGAATGTGGCAAAGCCTGTTTTTAGACCCCTGTATTTTTCAGGGTTATCTCTCTTGTCTCTCACTCTTGAAATACGTTCTTTGATTGAAGAGAAAAATTCCTTGGTCTTTTTGATGTTCTGTTCAATCTGGATTGTGAAAGCCTTTTGACGGAACAATTTCGCGGCATCCACAAAATGGCCGCTTCCTATAAGTTCTGCTACGGATTCCAAACAAGCATTTGTCTCTCTACCCACCCACATTTCATGAAGCAACCGGATAACCGAATTGATGTTTTTGGTCGGCTTGGAATTGATGACCAAATTCTTTTCACCCATGAATGTGACATATTCATCACTGTGTTGCAAAGTGATGATGTTTTCCAGCACCTGCTCTGATAACGCACAATTGTTCTGGAGCAATTCACGATTGATTTCATTGAAAATGAACCGTCTGGCTTCTGAGCTGAAATAATCTTCCTTCAGCTTTGTCGTGTTGATCTGACAACAAGATTCGTCTGTCAAAAGACTTTTCAATACCGTCCGTTCAAGTTCTACTCCACTGTCGAATACACCCATTATTGATTACCATCCTTTTTGTTTTGCAATATCAATTGCCAACGGATCACAGAAATTATGCTTTCGATATGATCTTCAAGAGAATCTCCGATGACCATCTTAGGATAGACTAGGCGCGTCTGAATTTTAACATCCTGAACCCTTTTGTAATCCGGTTCAGAAGAGACAATAACCCTGTCTAAATCATTGTTCCTTGAACGCCTTTCAAGGTGTTTGCCAAGTTCGTACATGCAAATAGGTTGATCACTTGTGCCTCCGGCAAAATACATGGAAAAGATATCTGCCGTTTCCAGCATTCTATATTCCCAAGTGATTTGTTCCTGTGCGGCATTCGGATCATGAATAGGAAAATTTTCACGCCGAGGATTGAAAACAACAACCTGGTCTATGCTGTCAAACTTTTTCTGAAGGCTTGCAATGACTTCTTTCTGCCATTCCTTTGTGTTCTGAATGCCTCCGGCAAGAAAAATCGAAATGTCTCCCGGTTTCTTTTCGTATTGTTCTACTGCTGTTATCACTCTCATTCCTTTGACTCCTTTAAAAGTTCTTCCGCGTTGTCTTTCATGTATTGTGAAATTCCGATGAAACCTTCATCTTCTACCTTTTCAGAAAACCCCCTGAATTTTACTCTGGCAGGAAACGCCCTTGAACCGCCTGCTTCCAAATCTTCAATGACAATCGCCCATCCGAAAACGTGAATCAAGCGATTCGTGAACCAAAGCATTTTTGACTTTCTGAATTCTTCCCAACTTTTCTCTTCTACCATGTCATTTTTAAACATTCATGATTCCTTTGTTAATAGGCTATTCATCTTCTTCCCAATATTTTCCACAATCAGGACAAGACATTGTTCTCCAATATCTGTCTTCCGATGGATCGTAATTCCCAGTATCTCCGCAATGTTCGATCCTAACATTGACGTGTTTGCACCGTTCCTGAATTATTGCTTTCTTTGCTTCTAAGCCTTGTATCAATTCATTGATTTTAAGAATACTCTTTTTCATAAACCTTCCTACATGAGCTTTTCGATTTCTTCCGGACTCATCTTCAGAAGAACCGCTTCATCGGTTCCGTCACCCAAGGTATCAGAAGTGATTTTGTCTTTTGAATACAATGCGCTTCTGATCTTTTCTTCTATAGTATCTTTGCAAAGGAAATTCAATACCGTGACATTTCCCTTTCTTCCGATTCTATAACTCCGGTCTTCTCTTTGAGACATAATAGCAGGTTGCCAGCACTGTGTCAGATTTAAAACCGTATCTCCACCTATGAGGTTAAGTCCTGTTGACATAGCATCGGTTCCGATTATGGCATCAACACTCATGTCTTCGTTGAATATCTTCTGGTAATCAGCGCGTATCTTCTTGTCTGTGTCTCCGTCAATCCTGAGGAATTTCAAATTCATTTCTTTCATGATTTTATCAACAATATCCAAGAGTTTCTTGAATTGAGTAAAAATGATGATCTTCTGTCCGTTATCTTTAATAATCTCTTCTATGATTTCTCTGAAAACATCCAGCTTCGTCGTCTTCTTGCAATTCGGTTCAAGCATTTGCGGGAAGTTGACGAATTGCATACAACGGATCGCCCTTACCATAGCAGAACACGGTTGTCCATCCTTGTCGATGACACAAGGATGTTTACCCGCCTTAATCATCTTGTAGATTTTCATTTCTTCATCAGACAAAGAAATGACCTTGTTCTCATACAGCTTTTCCGGCAAATCCTTCAGCACGTCTTTTTTCAACCTACGGATAAAGAACGGGGCGATTTTTTCCTGTACTTCCTGAAGTTTCTTATACCCTTTTACGGTCCCGAAGATGTCCGTAACCATATGGTCTTTAAAGAAAATTTCTCTCGATCCTAAGACTCCTGGACATATGACATTCAAGACGTTGAACAATTCTTCAAGCCTGCCGTCCATCGGGGTCCCCGAAAGACCTATTTTAATCCTTGCTTTGAGGTTCTTCAAAGCCTGATATCTCTTACTGCCGTTGTGCTTCAAACTGTGCACCTCGTCCATAATAACAAGATCCCAAACCCTGTCTTTAATGCTTTCCAAACGTTTCTGTTTGACGAGTTTGTGGAGTTTGCGAAGCATTGCCTTTTCTTGTTCCTCTGCCGTCATGGACTTCTTGATCTTGATTTCGCGCCCAGCCCCAAGATCTTCCACTACCAGTTCATAATTCGCGATTTTGAAGAAAGCGCTGTCATCAAACCATTGGCTGATTCTGTCCTCTGGTTTCTTCCCGTTAATGACAACGCACTTTTCATTGCTGAATTTTTCTATTTCCAGAGGCCAGTTGAATTTCAAGCTTGCCGGTGTAATGACAAGGCAATTCTTTATCTTGCCCTGATTCTTCAAGGCTATCGCCGTCGCTATTCCCTGAATCGTGTTATGGGTGACGATACAGTGTTCTGTGACATACAGATGATCAGGAGCGTCTACAGCGATACAAACGGTCTCTTGCTTCTCGGGCAGTTTCTCAATATTTGAAATGTAACGCGCTGGTAAATATTTATCATACTTGTCATATACTTCCTTTTTCCTCTTCAAACGGAAGAGTTCCATCTCAGGAGGAAGTTTGATGTTTACCCGATAAGCCGTCCTTCCAGTCTTCTTTACCCCCTTGTAAGTGTATGTCGGCGTTTTGGTACTGATTCTTGCTATCCCTCCCAATGTCTGTACGATTTCCACAACGTCATCACAGAGGGTCTTAGAAACCGTACAGTACTCTGTAGAACAGTCTCCTGCACATCCATCGGTATCCATAAGGCCTTGCAGCAACCCCAGCCTTACATCAACGCTATTGTATTTGTAACATCTTGGTATAAACTTCTCCCAAGACCGTTTCCCGTTAAGACCGAGTTCAATCAGTTCCTTCTTGTAATTGTAGAAAGAGCATCCTCCGACTTTCGGCCTTCCATGTACGTGTTTAATTTCTTTATACGGGATCATTTCTACTAAATCCGGAAACAATTTCTCTATTCTAACATCCCCTTCTTTTGAAATATATCCATCTCCCAAAAAAACCCCTAGAAGATAAGGATCAATTTGAATAGTTTTCCAAGGGAAGTTAACAGGAGAAACGATAGGAATACTCCAGGAATTATTCCCGTTGTCTTTTTTATAGTAGGTGTTGAATTCATAAACCTTGTCGCTGTTGTGTCCCACTCCCTGTCTGGTAGCGACGCCATTCTTGTCTAAAAGCTGAGACATAGACAAAACGATACCGTTTCCCGATTTCGTTTTCTTTTGACTTGCTGATTCAACATACCATAAATGGTCGTAATCAACATCAAGTGAGAATCCATCATTGAAAGTAACACGATAAACATCTTGCATCGGTTTAGGATATACCCCGGTGACATTATGTTCTTCTCCGTCTCTACCGACTACCTTATCACCTACTTTCAGGTCTCCGATTCTAACTTTACCAGCTAGGCTAAGTACTTGACTATCAACGGTTAAGCCCTTTCCGAGTCCCATAGAATCCCCGATAAGCATTCCCTGTTGGTTGGTAACAGCATAGAGAATACCTAGTTTCTGAAACGGGAACGGAGTGACTTTGAGTCCTGGAACCCTGAAATTGACATTTTGGTTGTTTTTTGCCAACTCGCGGATTTCCTTGAGCTTCTTTTCCTTTTCTGCCTGTTCTTCCAAGGCCAAAGGAACGCAGGGGTCGATATCGGCATGCGGAAGATTTTCAATCAGCCTTTCGAAAGTGGAGATTGTAAAAGACATTTTCCATGTTTTAGATAGTCCGTCCCAGAAGCATCCGGCGGTCTGGCATCTTTCTTTATCTTCATAACTATCGTAAACTGCAAGCATGCGGTCAGAAGGGTCTATTGTGATTCTTGACATTTTTTCCTTTGTTTGATTAATGAAGATAGGTTTAGGCAGAATGTTTTTTGTTTTGCCATACTAATAATATGGCCTATCAAATCATATACAGCTATCCGTTCCAAATGACTGGTATCATAAACAGAACCACGACGATGTACGGCTTTCCGGGGAAGCCAAGGAGACTTTACAAGATGCCGAATAACAATTTCGAAATGAGCAAGGGCGACGACAGAATGATCCGTGTCTTTATGAAAGATGAAAATCTTGACATCATTGACTTGAATGGAGCGGAAGCCCGGTTTTATGTATCGGAATCATCTAAAAGCAGTACGTATATCATACGAAAATCCACAAGTGTCTATTCTGAGGGCGTCGTAAGGACTCCTGAAAGAGGTGAAGTCATTTTCTTCCTGACTGCGGCTGATACAAAAGACCTGGAACCGACACAATACTATTTTCAAACCGTCCTTATCCTGTCCAACGGCAAAAGGTATACGGCATGCAGCGGCTATTTCAATCTGTATACCAATCTTGAATATTCAGTAATCATTGAACCGAGTATCGAATCCCTGAATGTCGTTGATATCCCTTCTGGCTCCGATAGACTGCATCTTTCATTGCAGCCGCAAGACATCATTTTCCCTACACTCATAGCCCCTGCACAGGCTTCAGAAAACATCTGTATTTCAAATCTTGTGTATTCCGGTTCTGGGGCCATAGACATCTTCTTTACGGCCAGCATTCAGGAAGCAGGGTGGAAGCTGTCTTACTTCGTTTCTACACTTTCAGAACCTGCGGAAGAACCTTGATTATTCCTGTTTTCACGGTTTACTGGTTTGCGGTTCATTCGTATATGCCGGATGCCTGATCTTCTCATAGGAATTAGTATACCAAATCGGCTTGTATTCGTCTGGCTTATAGATATTGTCTTCGTTCATGTGTTTCCAATTCCACTTTACCATCACCCAGAAACTTACGTTCGCTGAATGTCCTTCTATTTTTGAATAAGAAACATCGTACGAGACGTAAGAATCACTTGCTTCCGTTACCCAGTTGCTCGGATCATCGTCATGCCAGAGATATTGAAGGTCTTCATGGCCAGACCAAGTTTCTTCTTTAGCTGAAACCACCTGATAATTGCCTGCCGGAATCGTCGCCCCCTCTATCCCGAAATCGAACCTTATCAAATCCACAGGATTTGCCACATGCTTGACAAGATTCAATTTTTCTTTCTTTATGGGGATATCGGAAAAGATTTCATCTTTTTGCGTAGGCGTTCTTTTAAAACCTGCCGGGAGATCATATTCACAACAATCATACCCGGCGAGATTGAACGTTTGCAACTGTGTAGAATCTGCCGTAGGGGTGACAGAATATCTTTCATATGTGGTATATTTTTCAATCGGAGCGCCTTCAGGATTGTCAAGCAATGCGGAAGAACTTGATTGTTGCGGCGCACATGTGGCCATTGGAACAATTACATCCGTTTCAACAACCGCATATATCCAAACTTCGCTGACATATCCGTTCGTCAGAGCGTAAAGGCTAGGATAGTTAAGCATCAGACCCGTAACTTTCTCCGCACTCCCTTCTGCGTTTCCGGAGAATCCACCATATGAATTGTTATACGAAGTCACTTCTTTCGTACCATCAGGAAATTCTTTTGTTGTTTCTGAAGATGTGGCTATCACGTATTCGTCAAAATTACAGCTTTCATAGAAGAACGTTCCGATACCGTTATTTGACGAAACATTGTCAGACTCTTCAAACAGTGCATCGTTATACCAATCTGAATATGTTTCATAAGGTCCGTTTCCGCCATCGCTAATGCTTGAATAATATGAATGCGTGATCGTTTTGTCATCACAAACCTGACTGGCTTGATGCAATGTCGCATTTAGTTTCTTGGCAACTTCCATCAATTCCTGAAAGGTATTCGTCACATTTATGTGGGCATTATATGCGACATCATATTTTGTATACCAGTTAGTTACGAAATAAGGAGCTTCATTTGTAAATGAAATAAAGAAATCCATAGTGTTTGTCATCGTTTCCAAACTCGGATAAACATAACAGTTGGTTTCCATCCCCAACCTATTTGGAAGAATCGACCACCAATATCCCTTGCCGTCGAAAACCTTCCCGACATCGACATCTTCAATCTTTTTACTGAAAGGGTAAATATTGGGAAGGGTAAAACAAGACATCACACATAAGTCGTTCGTGTTCCAATAAGCAAGCCATTCTTCTATTTGACTTGAATCAAAATAAGGATCATCTGGGAAAAGTTCTCCAAAGCCTGGATTCCTGTCTTGATTCCACCAGATATTAGGATAGAGAGGATATCTTCCCGTTATTGAATTCCTAATCATGGACTTGGATGTAACAAATGTCACATGTGCTATCGTTCCCGTATTGTCCATGTTAAGAGTAAACACAATTCCATTGGTCGTGGAATCAAACGGGAGAGGGCATTCCGTAGAAACAAATTCATTTGTAGACGACCATATATGATCCTGCCATCCGAAAACAGGCACCGCAGACTGGATAAATTCTGAAGGGTCTACCCAGTCATATGTAGCCGTCAATTCTCTGAAACCATTGAATAAGTCGATCATTCTTTCTCTTTCTATATGGGCAGAATCATAATATTCTGTATCTTTCGCTGTCCAACTGTAATTAGTAACAGAAGTGACGGTATTTGAAAGTTGTTCCCAATGCGTTTCAGGATGATCCCATGTCCCTCCACTAAAAGAAATCCTTTCCGTGAAGATTTTGTTATAGTAGGCCATGTTTATTTTTTTATGTTGCCTTACGATTCCCCAAGACGGAGGGTCATCTTCTAGAACAGAATCTTCCGCGCTTCCGTATGCCTTTACCGTTATCGGAATCGTAACGTCTTCCAGACCCGACCCGGAAATAACGAGATCTGCTGAAGCACTTTCGTTTGTTGGGAAATTTCTCCTGTTGAATATTCTGATGTCTGCAAATCCACCGCGACTTTCAACCTTGTCCCACCGCATGATGTTGGTTCCGTTTACAAAAGTGGCGAAAAGGTGGTCACTTTCAAGTTTCAGACTTAGATTCACGAAGTAGTTTGTGGTTGCGATTACGTTTGAACTTGAGTTAAGACCGAAGGTAACGCCATCGGAAGTCACTACATTTACATATGTTGTCTTACTCCCGTCTATGACCTCCATGACAGTCTCTTTATTATAAAAATAAGGAATCTTTGTCCGTTCCTGAAGGGCGGCTGCGGCATCGGCGAAGTCTTCTCCCATAATGTGCCTGTCATTTCTCGCCCACCAAGGATATCCTAAAATCATGAAGGCAGACGTTATAAAAATCAATCCATAACGTCTGGGGAATGTTCTTACCGGAACCGGTTTGTTGTCTTTTGTAATTGTAGGCATTATTCGTAGATGTCCTGTGTTATTGTTTTTCTCAAATCGACCAGAACTTTGAACGTTCTTCCTGTATAAATCAAGATATAGAGGGGAATGTTTACTCGAAGATCTTCATATCCGGAAATAGATAAAAGATACCGTTCGAAACGGATTTCATATTCTCCACTTGTCGTATCTATTCTTAAGCCGACATATAATTTATCTCCTGCTTGGTAGCCGGTGGGAAGCGTAACCCTTATGTCCGTGCCCTCTGATTCATGCACGACAAGGATTCCACCCCTTCTTGTATACAGATGTTTAAAAACAGCATAATTTACTACGCTGTCTCCAGAGACATCCTGTTCGAAACTGATTTGCCAAGGGTTTTCGCTAAAACTTCCTCCGTCATTTCCGAAATCTGTGATTATCGCGTCCATGTTCTGGTACTCATGCAAAATTACCGGTCTTTCAAATATCGGGATGTATTCCACACATTTGATATACGGGAAATTTTCATTCGAAGGCGATTCGACTGTGGCGCTTACACTACCTTGTATAAATCTTCCTTTGGCACAACAAAGAACCTTACGCACCGTTGAAAGGTTTATCGAACTAAAAGAGGCAGCGGTTTTAAATTCGTTAGGGGCGTATTGGAAAGCGATTTTGTCATAATCATAACCTTCTGGAACTTCTATAGAGATCGTATCAAAGATGTTTGTCCAGAAGAAAAGAGAAAGGATGTTCTGGGCTTTGTTGTAGGAAATCGAAAAGTCATAGACTTCGTAGAAAGGGTAGTATTTCCAAGGCAAGTTTTGGTCTTCTGTCGCCGCAGATTTCCAGCCTACCCATTTTAGTCCGGAACTGGCCATTCCATGTAAACTGGTTCTGCATCCGACAAGAGTCCGCATGCCTTTCTTTAAGCTGGAATCAGAAAGTTTCTTTGTTGTGACCTTCTTTGATTCTCCTCCTACGATCTTGCTTATGTCGAAGTCCATTTCTCCGGCATCAGGACACATATCGACAAAGAAAATATAGGTGTCTCCGTTCGGCAATTCTACAGGCTGTATTCTTCGAGAACAATAGCTGTAATTGGAAAAACTCAGGTTGTCGTCAAATTTATCTAGATTTTCCATTAGAAACTATACCTTAGCAAAAGTTTTACACCTAGTATATAGGCGGTGCTTCCCGCACTTTTAATCGTGAAGGCATAGGGATATCCTCCGACATTGTACTCTACCCAAACAAAATACGGATTGACAGGCGGTTCCGAAAAAGAAGTAACGCAGATGTTTACGAATTTCAGTTCCGGGACATATGTAGGCGTACCCAAGATTGTCCTTAAGTCAAGAACCAAATCTGTGCCTACAGTCAGACTTGCGTCGTAAACTGTTTCTTCCAAGAGTTCAGTACCTTCAGGGTCTATATTCAAACTTGCTATGCCTACGCCTCCCGTTACTGTTGCGATAGCCACCAATAGCCTTTTTTCTAGTTCTGCGGGAGTCCGGTATTCCACCATAGAAACCTCTGTGTCGAGGCTATCTATTGAAGTCGGGTCATACTGGCCGCTGATTTCAGTCAGATAAAGGTATGCGGTGTTGTTATTGGTAGTATCTACATTCCAGACCAAAGGATCTTCGACTTTGAAATAGCTTGAATTTATGACACCTTCAAACGCAGGAGTTATTCCTGCCATAGATAGAGTAACCGTAGATTGAGTTGTGTCTATTTGTGCTGTGGAGAAACCCCCAACCTGTTTGATATGGTTTTCTGTAGACATGGCAAGCATGGCATTTTCCACCTTTTGCCAATTTTCTGATTCCACATCTGGCCATATCCTGTCTCCATATCCGAGAGTCTGGAATTTCTGGAAAACTGTCTTGTTCAAATAATTGTTCTCTGACATCTTTTAAATCTCCACGTATTTCGTCTTGACGGTAAAAGGATAAAGTTCATCGGCCGGTTGAACGAAACATCCTTCACCAACATAGATATAGTTTGTAGATAGTTCCGGAATCTCGACCTGAGTAATAACGACCTGACCGGATTTCGACATGGGATTATTGGGCAGATTACCCCAAGCCGGTATCTGTGATTCCACATATCCTTTAAGCTGACTTCCCAACCAGTTACTCATATCTTGTGCCTTATTCCTTTTACTTTTGCAACTGTAAACTTGTTGTCCAAGTTTTCCCAACAAGGTCTATATTATGTGTTACTCCTATCACAATATATCCAAGGAATTTGTCCAAAATCTTGATATCAGCTCCAGGTATTGTCGTGCTGCCCATGATTTCATAGTAATTGCTACCCTTTGCTATCTTGTCCGCAATCTTGTCAAGTTCATTCTGAGTCGGAAATCCAGGAACGGTATAGCAAAGTCGTTTTGGCCAAGGAATATGCGGGGTTGTAGAATTGTTTCTAAGAGATGTCATTGGGAATACCGGGAATTTATCAGGGAAGTCCTTCTGTGCGTCTTCTGTAATTTTACGCATACCTATCAAAACAATCTGGTTTCTAAGGTTTTCGAAATTAGGGTTCATCTCGATATTCTGAATATTGGTGCCGTCAAAACCCGTCCAGGTAGTCCCTGTATAGTTCGGCCTTCCGTCACTTTCCCTCTGAAAGAACTTGATCACTCCGTCAATCGTAACGTATCCGTGCGCCGTGTCTTTACAGATTTCATCCAATGCCTGTCTGCATATGAGCCCCGTCGTCCAGTTGAAGCATACGGTTTCGATAGGGTCTGTTGACATCTGAAGTCTTACACCCTGATCGGCACTGGAAAGATTGTATGCGACACCCGCGAACTTACAGATATAGGCGGCCACATCCACAAATTTCCATCCGTCAAAAATCGGAGGATTGATAAGGTTGACATCTTCAAGCCGTTTTTCCACTCCTACCAGATTTACAGTAACATCACATCCAGAATTGTTTGCAGAATCACTGCTTTCGTAGGAATATCCCTTAAACAGGCAATAAGTCGTATCGTCTTTGGACGTGGATTTATTGGTATTGTAACACCCCTTGACATTGATGTTTATTTTCCCCACGCTTTGCTGAATCTGCGTTGACTGGTTTCCGTTCGTCGCCCCGTATTTGTCAAACGTAAAGCTTCCCGAATTCGAATCCAATGTGGAATTAAGGGTAACGCTCGTTATGTAGTCTTCCCATCCCGTTATTCCATTGTCATAACTTGGGGCTGAACTTGTGCTTGATGCCGGAACAGTTTCGATCATCTGAATGATTTCTCCGAAAACCTCCCCGGCGCGGCGTTGATATTGCGCGGCATTGGTGGAAAGGACGATGTTATTTGACTTAAAAACCTTCGTATATTCTGCCGGTCCCGGTATCGAAGTAGTAGAGAAGGCAATTTCATCGTCCATTCTGTAATAAGTTTCGTTACTTGTCCAGATAGGGAAACCTTTATATTTATAAGAATATCCATTAACTGAAGTGTTACCGCAGATCGTATGAATATAAGACATCTTTTTTGTGAAATAGATGGGAGCATAAGCGATGCAGCAACTGCAATTAGAAGCCGTAACGATTAATTCTGTTGCCGCTGTTCCAAGATTCGGAACTGTCGAATTGCCGCCTTTAACCGTGGTGACGAAAACTTCATCTGGATTTTCAGGGTCGAAAGGGACCTGTGTTCCGTCAGATCTTGTCTTCTGAATGGCATAATCAAAAATAGACGCTTTCTTGATAACAGGGATATATGCGGCGCTTGAAGAAATAATATTCTTACCTGTCTGAACACCGCTTTGAACAACAACACCGTCCCAAAGAGGATAAACGGTAAGCACGAATGACTTGTTTTTATCTGTAGACGCTGATTTCCCTTGAGGGATACATTCTTCTCCTGGTCCACTGACAAGGTTGACGGTTTCCGAATTCTTTTCTCCCCCTAACCAAGAGCCTACGCATTTCCCATCCATATCAACAGACAGCATCAGGTCTCCCATTTGTATCAATACTCTAGGCTGTATCTTTTCGTCCGAAACTTTGTCCAAGTCTTTCCCTTCTTTATCTGTAGGCAGATCCGTACCTTCGCCTCTAAGGGCTTTGGAAGGGATATCCGGGTCGAAGATAGATATCACCATCTGAAAAGCACCTCCGCCTATGATATTCGTTGTATCGATGTCTGTAATCGATTGAGGAACATACGTAGTGTTTTTAGAAAGTCTGACTTCAATTTTAGAATTGCCGTATCCCTTCTTTAAAACAACCGCAGACTGCTGATCGTCTGTCGTCACGTTACATCTGTTTCTGTCATCATTTGTTGCAAATTGCCAAGCGAATACTCCGGTAGAAATGCTTCCAGATATTCCGTTGTCAACGATGCTCTGAGAAGGAACGAAAAGCTTAGGCATCAGGCTTTTTTGTGCCGTAAGGAAAGCACTCGGCGTCTTCTTGAAATTGTTCTCATAGCTTTCCTTTGTCATAAAGGACGGCATTTGAGAAGCAGAAGGAAAGTCATTGCCGAGAGGGTGCAAGAAAAATCCGTTCTGGCCCGTAAGAAAAACATCGCTGGCATAAGGCGCAAGAATAAAGAACGGTTCCCCGGCGTATTGAATCCGAGTAAAGATATTCCTTTTAAAACTTCCCAAACTCGGTATCGAAAGATTATTTGTAATGATGACTTCCGGATTAGACGGAGAAGGGAAAGATACCTGCTTGGTAGTGAGATTTGTATATGTATCAGCCATTATTTAGACGCTCCAGAAGCCTTTGTGTTGTTTTCCGTTACGATTCTATTCGCCTGTACAATCGCGGCACCGAATTCCTTGTTCTTCGAAAGATTGAAAGACCAGTCTTCCATCTTCAGAATCAAACCCTGATCAAGGGCTAACTGCACCTTCCCGTTAACTTGAAGTTCTTCTTTGGGTTTCCCGCTTTCGACTCTTGAACCCGTGAAATAGTCTGCCTTCTTCGTATCTTTATTCGCGGTAATTCCGTCGATGCTGCCGCCTGTAGCCATCACCGCCATCACCTGGTCCCTTGTCATGTTCGGAGTCCCCTTGACATACATGCCGTCTCTTCCTTTTACGCGTGTTGCGGCAGTTCCCATCAAAACGGCATCATCCATCCTTCCCCTCTTGATTCCGATATCTGAAAGTTGACCGAATGCCATACCGACGAATTTTTCGTAAGCTGATTTTTGAACGCCTATGGTGTCTCTCGTCATTTTCATCTTCATGCGTTCCAAATCCGTCTGTGCTTTAATAAGTTCAAAACCTTCAAGTGTTCCGGTCTTGATTCCTGTATCGATAAAGTCCTGCTGTGCGGAAATAGCTTCCCGTTCCTTTTCTATCGCCTGAGAACGAAGACTTAGAATCTGACTGAAACCGCCGCCCATTTCTTCTAGGTAGTCTGCCTGTTCACGCATCCAATCAGAAGCGAAAGTGATTTCTTCTTTCTTCTTGTCCCTGACTTTCTTTGCAAGTTCCAGTTCCGCTTTTTTTGCATCCAAAGACTTGATAGCGTATTCCGCTTCTTTTTCTTTGTAAGCCTGAGATCCCATTCCGTGTGAAGCCGCCATCCTTTGCATGTCTTGTTTGGCGATTTCCGCCAGACGCCTCTTTGTTTCGACTTCCGCTTGCCAGAACGGCTTAAGTGCCTGAAAACTTCCGTTGATGTCCTCTACATAGGACTGCTGCGCACCGAGGCCCTTCAGATAGATTTCGATGTCCCTTGTCAGGATTTCAAGGTCTCTTGTGTCTATCATCGCGTTCTTAAGTTTTTCTTCCGCTTCCGTGCGCTGGATTTCCATTTCCGTCAATGACTTTTCAGCCGCAAGCCTTTCAGCGGCAGTATTGCCTTTTACCCTTGTTTCTCTGGCGATAGCCATAGCCTTTTCGATACCTTCAAGGAAGTTCTTGGCTTCTTTAATGTTGATGCCTCTAGCGGCTCCAGCGGCCTGATATTCTCCTCCGACGAATCTTGCCTTGGACAAAGCGGCTTCCGCAGCGGCTTTCGCCATTCTTAACTTATTTGTCCCTTTACTTCCTGCGCCACCTTGGGAAATCTGTTCCTGAATGACACTATTCATGACTTCTATACGGCCATCAATAAGAACCTTGTCAAGGTCACCCATCTTTTCCCTAAGACTCTTTAAATTGGCTTGTGCCGCCTTGTACCCTCTCGTCTTCTCAAAGCCCTTTATACCTTCCATTTCCTTCATCTTGGATATTATTCCCTGTTCTTCTTTTTCATATAATCCCATCAGTTCTGAATGCTGTTTGTTAAGGGCGTTTTGTTTTTCCGCACTGACTTGTTTGTATTCAACCATATCCCCTGATTTGGAAGCGATATCCATATCTATATCAGCAATTCTCTTTGTAGATTCGTACTGCATCTGCCAAGAATCTCTGATCAGATTAAGATTCTCCCATGTGGCTTTCATTTCTTTTTCAAAATCCAACAAAGTCTTTCTGTCAGCTTTACCCATCCTTACCGTCTTCCCGGTTTTTTCATCCTTGACATATCTTCCAGTGTTTACCGTACCGGCGATTCTTTCTTTAAGACCCTCTCCCTTGTCTTCTGAATAAAACTGGCCGTAGCCTGAAAACAAACCTTTCCCGAAAGACTTCAAAGCGCCGGGTCCAGATGTAAGGGCAGAATAAAGTTCTTTGGGGTTATAGGTAGTGCCATCGAACGCCTTAGAAATACCGGCACCCAACAATTGACCTCCTCCCAAACCAGCCGCAATCGCCCCGCCAAGAGACAAGGCTGACCCGCTTAACGAAAGTCCTCTTAATGCAAGTCCACCTCCTTTTCCTAACAATCCCTTGCCTAAAGTTTTCGCTCCTGTTATAAGACTTCCACCTCCTAAATTCTTTACAACATCACCCACGACTCCTGTTCCTTTGACAGCAGAGATTATTCCCAAAAGAACAACAGCTTTGGCGGCATAATCTATGATTGTGTTAACTCCGTCCAGAGTCTTGCTTGCCAATGAAAGAGACGGCATGAAATAACGGCTTGCTTCATCTTTAGCATATTCAGTGAAACTATCCATCATCTTCTGCACGTTTTCGACTTCCGCTGATTTCGATTTCTCGGCTTCTCCGCCGAACATGCCACCCGCCTGAAGTTCCAACATTGTCCCGTATTGTCCGCTTGCCATCAGGTTATAGACATCTCCTTCGTTGAATCCCTGGAAGCCTTTTCCTGCTTTTATCTGATTGCTGACAGTCGGCATTTTGGTGAGGATGTCCTGATAACTTCCGAACATCTTCATCGCGTCATTCCCGTAGACAGATTTAAGTTTCAAGATGGATTGTTCCATCTGTTTGGTATTGAAACCAAGGCTTTCTCCTCGTTTTAGTTCTTCGAAGAAAGAAGCCATTTCATTCTTCGTCAAAGAAAGGGACCAGCGCATACTGTCCAGACTCTTTTTCTGAATCAGTGATGATTTTGAAAACCTTTCCTGTTCGATATCATACCTTCTTACGGCATTGACATAATCCTGCATCGCGTCGATATTCTTTTTTACTTCTTTTGTCACCAATGCGACTGCCGCACCCAAAACCGCAAGTTTACCTCCTGATTTTGCAGCTTCGTCCAAATAAAGTTTTGCCTGGTTCCTTCCTTCTTTGTAAGAATTCGTTAATTTTTTGAAAGTGGATTCGTACTTGTCGATTTTGCCCGTATATTCTTCCATCGCTTTAGCGGCTTTATTTAGTTCCTTTACGAGCTTATTGATTTCCGCTACCGTCAGTTTTGTGCCCTCAAGAAGTTCTTTCTTTTCGAAATTGGTGAGTTTCCCCCAGAATGCGCGAAGATTGGCATCTGAAAGGATTTTTGACGCTCCTTCAAGGTTCTGTCCTTTAAGGTTTATGTTTGAAAGAATATCTTGTGGCATTTTAGCACCTGTTTTAGCTTATGAGGGTCTGCCTTTCGAAAAGGGTGAACACGATATCCCAGATTACGGTATGAAGCTTGTTTATCCAGTTGATCGTTTCCATAGAAAGGTTTCCGTCTTTTTCCCTTACGATTTCAATCTGTTTCCCGTCTTTATCTTGCATAGACCATGCTTTGATATGTCCAAGCAGGATGAAATTACGGAAAAGATTGGTATCAACAACCTGTTCCTTCCCGATATATCTGCTTGACTTTTGACGGTAGACACAGACATCATCAAAATTGGGGATACTGAATTCAAACCACTGTTCAGTCTTCAGAATGAGTTTTTCCATCGCCTGAGAGTCGATATCCCCTTTCTTCGTGACAGACAAGAGTCTCCCTGTTTCAGGATCGCTCCAGACATCTACATCGATACGCACAGTCTGGTCATCTTCCATAAAGAATGACGGTTTCTTAGGTTCAATCGGTATTCCTTTCACCGATTCCGTAACCGACCGGAAAGCCGCCGCCTTCATTCCTTCCTCGTCTGAAAAAATTGTTTTGCTTAAGCTTGTTGCACCTTCGGCTTCTTCTGTCTCTTCAACAGTATTTTTACTATCTATTCCCGTATCCTGTGCCTTTTCATTCATGCCTTCATTCATGCCTTCATCCCTGTCTTCATTCATGTTGTCATCCTATGGTTAGTATGTTATGATCGTTGCTTCCTATCGCCGAACTTTGGATAGAATAGTGATAGGAAGGCAATTCGTTCAGACCGCCGACCGAATAGCCTGTAGAAGTTGTTCTGCCGACGACCTTAAAGGAATCTGTAGCAATGTAAACGGTATCCGTGACAAGCGGGCAAAACGTGTTGAATTCAAGACTTACAGTGATTTCACCCACGAACAAGTATACCGGAGAACTTGCAAGAATTCCTTCTGTTGTAAGTTGGTATCGATTTAAATTTGAAAATTTAGGAGTCACCGCCTGAGAAAAGGTAAGCGTCCAATCCCTTACATAGGAATTACCGCTCCACCAATAAGGAATGACATCTCCTATATTCATATCCCTGTTGTTCGTTGCAAGGCTTGAAAATTGTTTGGTTGCGGGGTTCCTACATGAGAAATTGAGGCTTCCCGTGATGAATCCGTTAGGAGCGCCACTTACGGTAATGGTATCCACGACACATCCGTCTAAACCGACACCACCGATTTTGAAACCATATTTACCGTCATACATTTCAACGTTAAATTTTTGGTTTCTAGCCATCAGGCTTTCAATTACGCTGAGGCCGTTAAGGGTCAAATCGAAACCCATGCTGCCGGAATGGGTAACAGTTCCATCGGCATGCAAGACCCTGCTTCTGTCTGTTCCGTTCATCGGGATAAGATATCCGGACGTGTAGGCTGGAGACACGGAATTTTCAAGGCTGCCGGAAGTCATAAGGACTTCTGTCCCGTTGATAAATCCACGACCTCCGTAACCCAATCTTATTGATGTGATGGTATCCGTCATACGTCCCTCATCTTTTCAGCTTCCTTTGTAAGAATGAGTTTGATTTTCGAATATTCTTTCAACGGCATGTTTTCCACATCTTGTTTCGTCAGGCCGAACTTGTCCCATAGGCTTTCAAGAGTGAACGTCATGGAAATTCCTGGGCTAGGGTCTAAAACCTTTCCTGCCTTGCTGCCGAACAACAAAGCCGTTTCCCTTTCCAGCTTCTTATGTTCTTCTTCTGACATCGAAAAGGAGTCTTCATACAAGCTAAGGGCATAGTTCAAAACTGGTGCCGGAAATGTTTTAAAAACATCCCAGTCTTTCTTTGTCATCCATCCGTTTTGCCTTTCGAAAGTCTTGTCTCCGACGGAAATGATTGTCCTTCGCATCATAAGGTAGCGATAGATATTATAGTCGGTAAAAGAAGCGTCGAAAAAGCTGTTGAAATTACGGATCGAATAAGACAACCTGTCAAGTTCCAAACTGTCTTTGAGTGTGAATTCCTTAAAGATGAAAATTTTCTTGGTAAGGCTTTCTTTTGTCGGAATTTCAATTCCGGAATAGGAGACAAAAGGAACTTCTATTTTTACGTTCCTTCCAAGAAGACAGATATTATCAATTACATCGTCTATTTCCATTTCATCCGCCGCAATCCAAGAAAAAGTTCATTTCATCAAGTATTCTCTGAATAATCGAAGGATCGAGTTTCGTAAACGCCTTCCAAGATTCATCTGTCATGACGCCGTTCACATGCTGGATAGACAGTCTCGGATTGTCATTTGAAAACGTCCAACTTGTCAACAACTTCTGTACTTTCATCCTGTTCATCAAGTCGAAGTCAATGTTCGTCTTTCTTGACATCGGATCTACGGTTGTTGCTTTCCTTTTGATTTCAATCATTTCTTCAAAAGTCCAAAGCCTGAATGTAACCCTGTGTTCTTCACTACCTTTTATCGGTGACTGAATGACAATCCATCGTCCTTGTCTGTTCAGAACATTGATGATGATATCGAATGTCTGTTCCGGATTGGATTCGTACTTTCCCGGTTTCTGAAGACTTAATTCAACAGACTGTGGCTGTGCTTTGCTGTTTCTCGGTTCTATTTTCATCTTTGTCCTTTTTTAAGATACTCCGTATATCTGGAAGTTATATCCGACTTCATTCAGGTTCAACGTGCCGGAGAGTGGATTGTCAACCGTATTCAATTCTCCTTGGCACGTAATCCAAATCCCATCTATATTAATAGTCAGAACATCTCTTGTATTCAGCTCTGTCCCAGAGAACACGGAAGGCATAGCGGTTATCACATAAGAATTTTCTTCATGCGTGGCAAAAGCCAGAGTGCCTGAAAGAACACCACATCCCAAGACATATGGATTCGCAGGGACGTTGGAAGGATAATTCATACAGCCGAAAAATTTTGCGACTTCTTGAGAAATGGTAAAATTCCAGTTTTTGACATATTCAAATTCAAGGATTTTGGTTTTCCAGAAAGGAATCGGAGCATATTCCGGAAAGCAAGTTTTAGCGAAACCTCCGATATCGTTTGCCCAATACGCGGCAAAGGCATCAACGTCAAACTTTGTTCTTTCAAGAGCTGTGAAATCTATGCTGACAGTCACTAAAGAATCTTCTCCTGTAGATACGGTAATCTGGTTCCACCAAGCCTGCTGAATTTCCTGTGACCCCGATTGCCCTGAATTAAGAACAAGAGAAACAGGGCTTTGTCTTTTAAGAATCATTTCCTTGACTATCGCCATAAGCGTCGGCGTGGCTTCACTTGTGAAAGAAGCGGAAACATTAGGCCAGTCATATAAATGCACTTGGCCTATAGGTATATTCGTTCCTGTTATCGTTCCTCCATAAATTCCGGAACTGTCGATACGGGCACGGTCAAGGCGTGTGTCTGCCGCCGTAGCGGGCATGAATATCCCGTTTAACAATACCCAAGATTCATATCCGAACATCTCTTTTATTCCTCTTTAAACAAAGAAAGGGATGTCTGTTAAACATCCCCCTTCTGTTATGAAATGTATCTTTCTTATTCCAATGCTTATGCCATAATGATCGGGGCTTGAATAACATTAGTGGCACACTTGCCACCCATTGCTTTCAGATTGAAACGCCTTGCAACAGGTCCATTGAGATTCAGGCTGTAATCATCGCTTTCCAAGCGGATTGCCGGTAACGTGATTGTCTTGTCTGTTGTCCCGTTTTCAATCGTCACCACCAAAGAAGCCGTAGAAGCGATTATCGGGTTGTCCAGAACCGGGTCCCAAACGCCGCTGTGCTTATACAATTCGATGTTTCCTGTTACTGACATCGCCCCCATCACAACCGCCGAAGCGGTTCCGTAGGTTCCGGTTCCGGCATTGCAAGCTTTGATTATTTGAGCGTTGTTCGCCAAATCTATTCCCCAAGAAAGAGTGCTTACATCCGCGTCTGGATCGGCGTCGGCTATCAAAATTCTTGCACTTGTCCTCCAGAAAGGAATAGGTGAATTATTGGCATTCAGGGGATTCAAAGGATCTACAGGGAAGGTGTCGCAAGAAGCCGCCAAGATACCGGTTTCATTTGCGGAATATCCTAGACCTGCCGTTACTGTACGTGTCAGAGCCAAGATATTGATTGTCGCCTGAAGGGTAGAATCTGCGCTTGTGGAGATTCCAAGGCTGTCACACCAAGCCCCGTTAAGATTCGCTTCTGTTTCCGCAGCCCCTGAATACTGATACTTACAGGTTCCGTCTGGGCTATGTTCAAAATCCTTCGCATATATCCTTTTTGTGATAGCCCATTCGTTGAGAAGAGTCCACAAAGAAGTCGGAAGGTCAAAACCTATGCTTCCACGGTAATCCATGACACCGTTGGCATAATGGCTTTGGTCTGCCGCGTTCTTCCAGCCGTAACCGACTGCCGACTGAGAAATGATCGGGTTCAGTTCCGGATTGATGTTGCAACTCGTCAAAAGAATAGGTTCTGCCGCTGCATCTGAACCTAAAACCGCATATCCTGCATATCCCATTCCCATAGTATTAATCCTCCGGTGCTGTTTGGATTCTTATCAAATCGTTCGCAGCTCCATTATAAAGCGTTGTCATCCCCGAAAAACCGACAATCTTCTCAGACAGTTGCAATCCGATTTTGCTTCCCGTACTTCCTGTTAGATTCTGTTCGTGTATGAAAGTCTCGCCGTTTTTGTCTTTGCATATCAATCGAATATCAAAATTTATTGACCCGTTTTCAATATATGCTTCAACTTTGTCAGTAGGGGCGAAGTATACATATGAATCATAGGTGCCATAAGGAAGGTTTAAAGCTTCCGTCTGGTAACTTGTGACTGAAGTAAAATAAGGTACATCGCTTGCCGTCTTTCCGAATCTTACAAAAGTCATAACATCCGTGTTTTCAACAACCGCGCCTGACATTTTGAAACCCGTAACATCATACACGGCATCCGCAAAAGGTTTTTTAACCGTCATCCCGTTGATGTAAAGGTATTGATCCAGGCTTCCTGGGTATTCTATTGACCAATAGTTAGGATTGGAATTGAAATAGGTCATCAGACCCCAAACAACGCTGCTAAGTGGAGAAGCTTTAACAATTGGGGCTGTCGTCCAAACATCATTCTTCAAGAAAGGGTTCATGATGGATTCAAACCCGTAATCGTCACTTTCCGTCACTATCGGGAAGTATTCTGGACTTGCCGATGTTTGGATTTCTAAAACAGGAGCTGTAAGCAAAACATATTGTCCTGCTATCTTATCCGCGATTTGTTGTATGATTCCAGTGGCTATCATGATTATCTCGCTATCTTTGACTTGATGACCGACAACACCCGAATCCCGGCATCTGCGTTCCCGATTATTGATTTAAGGGCGGCGACAGCATCTTCTTTCGCCGTCTTTTCTTTGCCCGATTCTTCCATATTGTTGATATCTCTCTGAATCATCCCTACCAATTCATTTAGGCTATCCCAAGCTTTTTCAATCCTGACGAAATACTGCGCTGATTTAAGTATCTCATTCCGTTCATAGGCAGGATCGATTTCAGCCGCCGTATAGACTTTAGGAAGAATCCCGGCGGCTTCCTTCTTTATGGCCTCTAGGGTCCTTATGCTCTTATCAAGATAGTCTACACAGTTGTTAATCGCTGATTTCCTGAAGCTATCATAACCATCACCCTCATTTGCATAGGATTGGTAAACACGCAAAGCGACATAGGCAGATTTGTTGGCAAACAGGAATAGCCTTGAATATTCAGGGAATCTTGATGTTTTCAAAAGTTTGACCAAATTACTGAGCATTTCCTATCTCCTTTACAATCGGCTTCATGATGTTGGGTACTTGACTCGGGACACAATGGAAAAGAATATCAGGAATCCTTTCATGAATATTGACTGTCCATTCCCATTCTGATACGCCGTAAAGTCCGTCTCTCGTGCTGGAATATTGTACAGACGATATAAAGGAATCATAAACAAAAGCGTCATATCTATAAAACCCTTCCACGCACGGAATCGGGAATTGCAGATTCTGCGGGTTTTTAAAGATGGAAGTAACCGCTGAAGTCAAACGGTTTTGATAAATTTCCCTGTCTTCTACACTCGGTGCCAATACCGTCAAAACGCATCTGAAATTCATGGTGTGCCTCTGTACCCGTGTCGCATACCATGACGAATCAGAATTCATGCTTTCTATTTCAAGACTAGGGAAGGCAGAAGACGGAAGAGTTACGCGGATTCCTTTCAAAACAGATAATTCCCTGGATTCAAATTCAGAAATCACAGAATTAAGCAAAACTGAATTCGCTTTCATCACGACGATATATCTGTCTATGACTATGTTAGGGTCTATTTCCATTCGCGTTTAAGCCCGTTATGTCTGTTGAAGCGTCCATGCCGGTTGCCATGTCGTTGGCATTGTTCTTGATATCTGGGATTTCCTTTCTGATGCTGGTATCCAATGCGTGTTCCTTCTCAAATCATACACCATTCCCTTTGCCTTTTCTACAGTTAGGTTTACTTGATCGTTTGTGTTTGTCGAAACCTGCTGGAATTCGGAAGCCGCAAGCAAGGCCGCTGTCCAATATATGGCTGCCTGCCGTAATTCGCCTGGGAAAAAATCTTGGAATTTACCGTCACTACCTTTAACTTTTTTTATCCTGAAAGGCGTATGATAGAGGTCATTAAGCATTCCGTCAATTTCTCTGTCTACCCGTTCTTGAAATTCGTTGACTTCTTCTTTTTTCAAAGTGTCCCATTTGCCCTCTCCGACTTTGAGAGTCTTGAGGACTTGTTTTATGTTTACCCAAGAACCGGAATAAAATGCTTGGCCTGTAACAGTTGAAATTTCCATTTTCAGCACCTTGAGTTATTTTTTGCTGACTCCAAGAATGTCCTGTGAAAGCTTTTCAACCTTGAAGTCGTCTATTGATGATAATCGTTTCCTGATGTTCTCACAATCTGAAACCGCAGCGCATTTGATGATATACTGTACATTTTCCCTACAGATATCATTCTTAGAAACGGTAACGTGTGAACTTACACTAATCGCCGCTTCTCTGATCCTTTCAAAGAAACCTGCTTCTTTGATTATTTTCCCTATTCCGCAAAGTTCTTGTTTGAAATTCATTTTATCTCCCGAGTCTGTTGACCCGCCATCCTCTTAACCTTCCTCCGACATTCATTGTCCCTGATGTCCCGACACCAGAAACCGCTCTCCAATAATAGTTTGTCGGATAAGCCAATAAACGTCCTCCAGCCTTGAAGACAGGATTGTCTATTGTCTTGTAAGCACGATCTTCTGCGTTCTGTTTCAATGTCGTAAGCTGAGATACGATATCACCACCCTGTCCTTCAAGAAGCATGTCTGCGCCTATCGCGAAAATCAATCTCCCTTTCCACAAATCGTAATCCAATAACAGACGTTCCATGCATTGGGCGAAAGCCAAATCAGTTATGACACCTGCCCAATAATCTGGACAGTTTTCAACTGTGTAGTAAGTAGGAGAACTGTCTTGCCCGGCGGAATTGATAACATTGACTGAAGACACGATGAATCCGTAAAGCACTTCCGAAGGGAAATAGTCAAAGCTATAACTTGCCGTAACGTCGATTAACGGATTCCCTATCGCATCTACCGTGTCGATAAGGTCTGTCCCTGAAACTATCTGGAAACTCGTATTGACATCTAGGAATGTAAGCTTTCCCATTTCGGCATCAAGCTCAAAAGAAGAAGGCATCATCTTTTCACCGGCACGGACGATCTTAATCGGTGCGGTTTCAAGAATGTTTCCGAAAGCTAAAAGCCACGTCTTCCTGTCACTGTCAAGCCGTAAAGGTTCATCACTGACTTCTATCTGCCTGAAACGAAGAAGTTTCGGGGTAAGAAAATCATCGATAATCGCGTTTGCCCTGTCTGACGCGAGCGTGCCTGTCGGGATATATGTCGAAGGGTAATTTGCCATAGACTAAAACCTCTGTTCCATATACAGGGTTTTCATTATCAAAACTTATCAGTTATGGCAAATACCTTTCAGCCTTCGTATACAATCTACGAACTTGGCGGCACTAACCATGCCGCGACCGTTATAGAACAACTCCTTCTGTCTTTCAAGATTATCTTCATCAATCAGGAATAAGAAGATGATCTTCCCATCAAGTTTCTTTTCAGTTCCCTGAAGGAAGACATCCGAAGCACAAAGGAACGCACTCAGATATAAATCAGAGGTCCGATATGTCTTTGATGTTCCTTTGTGGCTTTCGGTATTCATTGTTTATTTCATCCCCGTTCTTGCGGAAAGATGACTTCCGTGTTGAACCTTTCCTGCTTCTACGTTCTTCCTGACCTGTTCTTTGTTTATCCTGTCTTTGGAAGAAGATACCCCGACAAGAGTGGGAGCCTCGATCAATTTAACGGCCTTTCCGCCACATTCAGGACAGACGATGTTTCTCTTCATGTCCTTCATCATGCAGTTGATCGTCGTTACGTTGTGACAACTTTCACACTCATAACTGTAGAACATTATTTCTTCCCCTTCTTTGAAATTACAGGATTCTTGGAAGTAACAGACCTGATCTTAAGTCCTACGTTTACCAACGGTTTGTTGGCAACATTTCCAGCCCCTTGTTCATCCGCACTTACAACCTTCATCTTGAGAGGAGATTGCAACTTTTCTACTTCGTTCTGAAGCTCGTCTATTCCGACAAGGGATTTAACGACATTTCCTTCCTCAACGACTTCCAGTTTCTGATCAAGTTCAGGAAGTTTTGCCCTGGCAGGAAGTTCGACATTCTTGATGTTCAAGTTAATGACATCCAGCAAATCAGCATCCGAATTGATAACGACCATTTTAGGAGCGGTGACTTTGGAATCTGTTTCTTTCATCCGGTGCTCAATATCTGAAAGTACCTTCTTGGCGATCTTATCAGTATAGGGTACAAGGATCGGGAGTTTTGTTGCCGAAGCGATAATCTTTTTGCCTGCACAGATTTCGCGAGCCGCATCTTCAAATACTTTCCCGTTTAATTCAAGACTTCCTTTTTCCGTGTCGAAGTTCAGTATCTGCCCGCGTGTGAAGCTTATTCCAAAACGGGAGATATTCCACGTTGTCGTAACGACATACTTTTCAATACTCATTTTTACCTCATTTTTTCACAACCGTTTCCAGGTTGTGTGTGTTTACAGAAACAATGTTTGTTTCTAAATAATCACCGCCATTCAGCGGTGAAATTCATACGGGGGATATCCCCCGTCAGCCTTTTAGATGGTTTTCTTTTCGCCAATAACACCACCGAAGTAAGGTTCGGTACCGAGTCTACGGTTATCCGTAGCGGCAATCAATGTATCGACCGCCGTTTTCTCAGCATCATTAACCGGGATCTTCTTCAAATCACGGCTTATATGTTCAAGAACTTTGACAAGTACCGGTGCCGGTTCAACCGCAGTATCACCGACGTAGTATGTCAATTTTGAAATGGCCTTGAGATTGAGCTTGTATCCCAACCAAGTCCTTGTTCCGATATATTTGTCTGTGACATCATCCCACTTGCAAATAGTATCGATGAACGCCTTGATCGCTGCCAACTGAGCGCCTTTAGGAAGGGTTACGCGGCTGTTACGGGAGATGTTCCGCACATCACGGGCATACTGCCACCAATTGCAATTGGCAACACCACGGACTCCACCTGTCAATTTACCTTCGACTTCAGGTATGATAATCTGTCCTGACATATTCTCACCTTTGAACTTTTTCCCCACTTCACGGCATTAGTTCCTAAACCGCAAATCAGAAAGACCATCTTTCTGATTCAGCCTCTTGTGGAAAGGCTCTAAATCTGAAACCAATATCAAAAATTATGACAATCCAGACTTAATCGCCTGAAGAAGTCTTGCATAAAGCTTGTCAAAAATCTGATTATAGTTGTCTTCATGGTATTCAAATCCCAAAACCTGATTTGGAATAGTCTTCAGTTTCTGAAGATCTCTAATAGCGACTTCTCTGTCGCCTATCAGATACTTTGTGAATGCCAAGGCGACATCTTGTGTCGTTGCGGCAGTCCTATTCTTCCCATGAATCTCAACTGCCAGTCTTTTAAGCTCTGTTTTGTAGTCCATTTTTGCTACCTGAATTCTGATAGATGGTCCTTGCAAGACAGATAAGCCAATCCTTCTTTTGAAAAAGGGATAAGGTTGTTGTCTGAAGCGTCTCTTTCCAAGTTCCTACAAGCTTTAACAAGATTTTCTTTATCACTAAAACTTCTCATCGTTTCGTTGATGTAGACTTTGACGGATTTGTCTTTGCCGTTAGATTCTGCTTCTATTTTGATTCTCGTTTTCTCATCCCGCAATACAAGAATGCAATGATAGTTTCCGTTTTCAGATAAGCTTTTCATCCCCTTTTTGATATATGACGAATCTAAGAAGTTCTCAAAGAAATATCCAAGAAGCTTGATATCGGCATCTAGTGAATTATTGTCGATGTCTTTATCTTCAAAAAAAGAGATTCTATTAAGATTTTGACTAGTCAGCATCTGAAAGCTCCCGTTTAAGACGGTAGGTTATTCTTCCCATTTGCCGGATAGCTGATTTAAAACTTTCTTCTGTACCGCCGCAGGGATGCTTTTCCAAGCCACGGGTTTACCAAGCTTCTGATCTTCCTTGCCAGTAGCGAAAACCGTCTTACCATTCATGTCAAACCGAATTAGAGACTTGTCGGTACTTCCAGGCTCATCCCATTCCCTACCGGTAATAACGGCGGTAAAACGCTTTAACTGATTAGGATTGTCGTAAACCCTGATCGTATCTGCCTTGTATTTGAAATTGTGATCTTTGCTATTCTTCTCGGTATATTCAATTCCTGTTTCTTCAGCCTTAATCAGTTTCGCTATTTTCATCAATTCTGTTTTGTAGTCCATTTTATCTCCTGTAAAAGTTGATTTCCATTCCTAGTTTCTGCATCAATTCTATCGGGTTATCAAACCGTTTGTCTGCGTCTAATACAACATAAAATCCAAAGCCATCACTACCTTCATCTTTATACACACTTCCCAAATAGATCTTTTCGCTGTCATCACTGAAAAGCTTGATAGATGCATATTCCGAATCTTCTTTCTCCAATTCAGACATTGCATTATCGAAAATTTTCTGTAGGCTTTCAATCCCTGAACGGCTTCCTTTGACAATAAGAAGATTGTCCCCTTTACCATTCCCATTCTTGGAAACGAGTTCAAACTCTCCTGTTTCCCAGTCCCCTGCTTCAAATACAGAATCAGATGCTTCCCCATGAATCTGCCAAACTACTGCATCCCATCCGTCCCCGTCGAATCCACCTACAGACTTGCCATCGCACTCTTCTCTTTTCTCTTTCTTGACAATCTCAAAACTATGTCCGGTGTTGGCATTAGTCCAAATCCTATCAAAGATGCGATTAAAGGAATTTGTGATTCCATAATCTCCACATAGGATAAAAATTCTATCATCTTTGTTCATATTAGTACGGCATCATATCAAATTTTATTCAAATGAAGATTCGTGAGATAATGCCTGATAAACGAATCATTTCTTTTCGGAATGATCTGTTTGAATCGGCATTTCACAAAATCATAAAGTTCCGGCTTTGTCGCGGCCTCATCAAAGGCTCCTATCATAATCTCTGACGGACATTTCCCTGTAAGGTATTCATTGATTCCGAATCTGTATCTTGTTTTGTTTTGGCTAACCAAAGCTTGAGGTAAAACGGTTTTAGTAAGAATACCGTTGGCTTCCTGCCCGAGGATACAACTATCGATATGAAAGCTGTCTAAAGGATCTCTTGAAGAAGTTCTGTGACAAGTGGCGAAGGCTTCATTCTCTAACAACGGGCACAAATCCCGTATCGGTCTTGTGTCTGTATCAACCCAAATTCCACCATATGTTTCCAGAAGCCACAGACGGTAAATATCAGCCTTGTAGACGAGATTCGGAAGCTTATCGATTTCACGGCTTAAAACGTGCCCAGAAGGCATCTTAAATTCCGTAATGAAATCATACGTCCAACTACTCCCAAGGCAATCCTGGTACTCCTGGAACGCCTTTGCGGCCCATTCGGGGGGAATACTTCCAGACCATGCCATAAACAGGTTTTTAGGGATCATAACGACGTAACCCGGCTAATTCGATGAATCTTTCTTCTGACCAGTGTTTTTTGAAGCCAGTCTTATCTGGAAGACTATCATATTCTTCATCACTGATATTCTCTATCTGATATCTCTTTCCGAAATCATCTACGTAGACACCATTTCTATCTTCTGTCCATTTCCAATACATTTCAGTGCCAGTCCAGTACGTCTATGAATTCCTGCTTGCGTTTCCTTACGGTAATTGTCCGGATCATGGATTCGGGTTCCGGCTTCTGAAGGAAAACCTTGATTTCAGGAGATACTTCAATCTGATATCCGTTAAGACCTGCATAGCGGCAAAACCACAAATCATCACAGACATAAAATTCGGGTTTCCAACTAGTGAGGAAAGAATCATCACGTATGATGTCGGTATCAAAGATCATCATCCCCGTCCCGATAGCTTTGGCTTTCCCTCTGTAGACCTTTTTACTGTCATCTATCTTGTCTGTAAAGTCATATCCTAGACAAGATTTGGCTTTCCCCTTTTCCCGTTGGTCTACAAGAGACTGTATGCTTTCTCTTCTTAAAATGACATCATCATCAAGGAAAATGGAGAAGTCGCAATCCCTTGTGCGAGCTTCCACATATCTTGCAACGGTTCCGGCATTGTATCCCTGATCAGATACCCAAATGTTCATGCAGTTAGGATTATCCCACACCATTGAAGAAATTCTTGAACGTTCCTTGATATTATTGTTGATGAGAACAACATCAAAATCTGAAAACGTTTGCTTAGACAGTGATTCCAGTATCCGTTCCACATTGTCTATACGACTATAGGCCGTAAGGAAAACACTTATTTTGTCTGTCATTAAAACCTGTTCCTTATCCAAATAACGATTTTAGAAAAGAAGTTTTTTTTTGAGGTTCTATCGCTGCTGAAGGATCAACCGAAAGTCCCCATGCTTCTTGCCAAGGATAAGATTTATGGATATATGCGATTCCGTCTTCATCCCAGTTGCCCCAATTGTTTACCATCAGCCAACAATCCCCTGTCCATCCGTAAAGCGTAACTTGATGATATCCGTAAAACTTACCTCTTGCTGTTTCAATTTTCCCTTCAACAGGAGTATTGAAAGAATCGTAAACTGGATACATAATAGAAACAGGTCCGTATTTTGTAAGGCACTGTTTGATTTCATCATCGGTCTTCAACTGGAAGAATACCGGTATCTTATTGGGTTCCGCCTTCTTCAGTAAATCATCCAGACTTCCGTTGACTCGGTTAATGACGGCCGGGACTTCTTCGTTATAGGGGAAATCCCTATGCCTGATGACGCCTTTTTTCTGAATCGTATTAAGAGCCTGCCGAGGATACATTCCTTCTCCCTGATAATAACCTGCTGGGCGGTAGCCGTATATCCAGCCTACGCTTACCCTATCGAGGTTATAATCTCCTGATTTCGGCAATATGGATTCCGCGATATAAGACATGCTGTGTGCGCAGCAGTTGCCGGAAAGTAGGACTTTCCCATTTCTTCTTGTAATAAGAGTATGATATGTTGGTACTTCAGCACAATATACATATCCATCATAGTCAACTTCTTTTATATTTTTTTTTCTGTTTAGCCCTAAACTATTCGTTTTCCATTGGTTTATAACATATCCAATATGTTTAGAAATGATAGTCCTTCCGTCTTTAAGAAAACATTTTTTACCACGAACATCCCTCGTATACATTGTGGTGGAACTTCCACTCATAACCATCAACATTCTTAATTGTTCTGCCAGAAGCTTCGAAGATGTATAATAACGGACTTCTCCTTCTTTGGTGAAATACCCATCTCCCATCGCGAAACCATAAAGAAAATCTTTAATCAATTCAGAATCAAGATCGAAAATAAAATCAGGGACAAACTTATCATATGATTTTACCTTATAAAGACCATATCCAGACAACAAAGACCATATTCTTTTATTTGAAACAACATAACGATCTTTAGAAGACACTCCGTGAATTCCCATCCTGTTAAACAAATTTTCCACAAATGAACGCTCTCGGTTTTTAAAGGCCGCTATCTGAATGGGATAATGGCGAGAAGGATCAAGCATCGTACCTTCTGCTAAATATATCCCTAAAAATTTAACCCAATCAGAAAGTTTTATTTCCATCCTCGGAAGGATATTCCCGTTAGACACCTTTTCTTCTGGTAAAATAATAACTTCTTGCTTTTTTTTGTTTTGATAGAAATCCGTTCTAAGTCCTACACAAAATCCAAGATCGGATGCATCTACTACCGAATATTTTTCAGAAAGAACCCTTTTACTTTCTTCCCATTTCTTTACAATCATTTTATGGTTCGGTGTAACCATAAAATCAATACTTCTATGTGTACCATATATCATTTTACCAATATACCTTTGACGCAATATATTGATAGGATTTTCAAAAATTAGGTTTCCGTCTTCTGGATTTACACTTGCTAATAAATCACTAGAAGATATTTCTTTAAAGAATTTCCATCCATATCTCGTCATAACCTCAGTTTGATCGTCATGACAACTTGAAACCGTTTGCTGATTCTTTAATACCGGCAATGGAAGGCAGAAAGAATTCTGGAATCTGGCTGGATTTTCGGCCATAGAAATTCCAAAATCTCTTTTATCCTTTTTGCTAGGACGAACACCGTAATATTTGAGAATCCGTTTGCCCGTGATATACGCGACAACAGATGCCAATATAATCAAGCACCAGTTTTGAAACCTGCGGTTTTTAATAAGTGAAGTGATTGCTTCTTTCATTTTGGTATCCATATGAAATCCCCCATTGTATTAGGTATCCTAGCTTATGGAAGTTTAAATAAAAACTTCTGTGAACTTTCCGCTTTGTTCTTCTGTAACATCATCGTTGACGACACGGTTTCTCTTCCCGTGTGCGAACATCATAAGAACAAGTTTCTTCAAGTCTTCAAGAGGAAGGCGCATAATCCTTTCTCTTTGTTTCTGCGTAAGTTTTGGATTCTTCAAAAGAAAATCCTTTAAATCATTCGCGGAAGGTTCTTTCTTCCTCATGTTAACAGGAAGCTTTGTCTCTCTCTGTGCAGGAAGTAATTCCTTCATCTTGATTCTGATTAACGCATTTCCCAAATACGGATCTGGGGTTATTTGAATATCTGTGATTTCATATCTGGTATCAGGCGACATAATAACTTCTTCTTCTGTAGGATACTTACTATAAGCAACTACTTCTCTTCCCGTTAGACTTTCGATTTCAAAATTTACATCTGAAGTGAATTGCTCCGCTTTTGATGCTGATTTACTAGTAGAAGTGAACGCCTTCATGTAAATCAAATCACCTGGCTTCATTGTCGCCATAACGAGTTTTGTCGCGTCATCCAAGTGAGATCCGCGATAAACCTTACCGGTATAAGGTTGTAGTTTTTTCAAACTTGTAACAAGATTAGAGGCTTTTTTACGAAATTTGGGTTCATCTGAAGGATCATCTATTTTTCCTCTCAAATACTTGTTTATTTCCATGAAACCTAATGATGTATAGTCTCTTATTGTTTTATTATCAGTGACAGTTATCTTTTTTCCACTCGGTTCTCCGACGACATAACGGGCTTCTCTTTTCAAGACATTGTCTTGAATCCGCTTAATCGCCAACTTTTTAGCGTAAGAAATAATGTATTTTTTACGATTGATCAGTCTATCAGAAAGTTTCTTAGCAAAGTCCGCTTCTTGATCTGAATTATAGACAGATTCTACCACTGACCTGATTTTTTCATCTGTCATCTTTATTTCAAGTTCCATTGCTTGTTTCATGATGTCAGAATCTTTTATCTGATCAAAAGCTTTTGCTGTCATCACATTAATTTCAGGACTTCTAAGGCTATCAAGTTCTGTTACTTCATCCCCAAAAGCGTTACCCTTTGGTTCTCCTTGTGCCCGAAACAGCAACGCACCGCCATTATCGATTCTATACGTGTTGCCGAAGGAATACAACACGTTATCTCCAGACAGCCCTATAGAATCCCAGTTGGCAAGCCAGGCGTCAGCAACGAATCCTTTGAGAATGCCTCTATCGTTTTCTATTTGCGCTTCTTTACCATGCAAAAACTTCGTGATTAGAGCGGGTTTGCCTTTGTAATATCCGACATATGTCTCTGGAACACTGACATTTAACTGACGATAAAGACTGTTGGCAAGATATTCGTTCTTGATCTGATTAATGCCGCCATTGTTTTCATATGTTTTCACGACCATTTCATTTACGGTTCCGAAGGTATTTTCTGTCACAACCTTCACAGCGCCGGTGCTGCCACCTAATTTATCAACGCTTTTAATATTGTGAAACCATTCATCCCCGACATACTTTGGAATCGCTCTTAAAGATTCAAGTTCTGCTATTTCTTTGGGCAGTCCTTCCGTTTTTTCTTTAGTCGTCTCTAAGTTAGGGTCTTTCTCTTGATATCGGTATTCATACCCTCCTTCAGGTTTTTTTCTCTTCCATCCCTGTTTTTCTGAATCGGATTCAAACTTGACCCATTTCTCATCTGAAATGATTATTTTGGCGATTTTGATAAGACATTGTGTTAAAAACATAAAGACACCCTCTCTTAAAAGGAAGATGCCTTTATCAAAAAAACAATGATATGACTTTAGGTTCCGACTCCCCAGAAGAATTCCCGACGACCCTTGTTCCTCGGAATCTGAAATTGAATCTTGTCGAAAAATTCACCGTAACATCCCAAAGCAGTTGCCAAAACATTCCAAATCTTATGATAGGGTTTGTTCCTTTGATCTGGACGGCTATCGATCATGCTTTTGAAATTAGAATAATCAATACTGTCTCCAAGGATTTCCATGATGATAAAGACTTCTTCCTTGCTGACACAGATACGATATTGATAATCAGTCAATACCGATTCTTTAATCTCTTTGTCAAAAAAACCACAAGCGCTGATAATGTTTGAGAGGTCTTTCTTCTCACGCGCCCTAACTTGATATCCGCCGTCTTTATGAACGATGCTGTAAAACCCGAACTTACTAAAAATCCACATAAGTTATTCCTTTCTTAATGTGGATTATAGGTTATCACAAAACAGTAGGTCTTGTCAAGTAAGGCTAAATGAAGATTTCTGTAAACTTGTTAGATTCTTCTTTTACCTTGTTGCCTTTCTTGGAGAATATTGCCAGAATGATTTTAATCAATTGATCCGGATTAAGCCGCATAATACGTTCACGTTGTTTCCGTGTAAGCTTCGGATTCTTCAAAAGGAACTTTCTGACTTCATTCGGGTCCATCTTTTTGTTCTTCTTAAGGTTGACGGACAACCTTGTTTTACCTTCTTCTGGGAGAAGTTCTTTGAGCTTCAGGCGGATATATTCTTGTTCGAACTCCATTGACTTCACTTCATATCTAGTATCAGGTGACATAATGACTTCTTCTTCTGTAGGATATTCACTCATATGTGAAATGTCTCTACCGGTACGACTTTCGATTTCAAACAAAACATCAGTACTGAATTCTAATGCGTTAGATTCTGATTTACTTGTTGAGGTGAAAGACTTCATATAGATTGAATCACCTGGCTTCATCCCCATAATGGAAATGAGGCTGGCTTCATCTACTTCAGAACCTCTATAAACGATTCCTTCATGTGCCGGTAGTTTCTGCAAAGCCTGAACTAGCGTCTTGCAAGCATCCTTGATTCCGACTTCTGTTTCAAATGGCGTTTCCTTTATCTCATTATGATTTAATTCTCCACGAAGATATTTGTTTATAGGCATATAATCAGTATCAGAATAGTTGCGGATTGACTTTGCTTCTGCTGTCGTCATCGTCTTTTCTTCCACAATACCGGGTCCGACAATGTATTTCTCCTTTCTCTTAAGAACCTTTTCCTGTATCATCTCAACAGCCTTGACTTTCGCAAAGTCCAACAAATATTTTTTTCTTTTGATTAGCTTATCTATTAACTTTTTGGCTATCTCTGATTCTTCTGGAGACGGGAACATTTCTGTAACAATGTCTGCTAAGACATCATCATTCAGAGCTATCGCCGTTTTTGAAATCTGCTTTATGATTTCATCATCTCTGATCTTTGAATAGAATTTTGCCAACTGCGGGTATTTGTTTTTGTCCCTGAAATCATACAGTTCTACGGCTTGATCTGAAAGACTGTCAATACCCCCTTCCCTGAATAGCAATGTGTGTTTGTTATCCCTTCTGACTACACCACCAACAATCTCTACGTTTTGGAAATTGTTTCCAAGAACGTTATTGTTACCAAGCAAAACGTCAATAATAAATCCTTTACGGAAGTTTTCACCGAATGACGTTTCGATAGCATTTTCTTTAAGTTCAGGAGTGTCAAGGCTGGTATCCTCCTTCTCTGTGAAAATCGCTGGCTTCCCTTGGAATTCTGAAAGAAAGACGGGTCCGAGAAGAACGTTCGCTGTTTTATACAGTCTATTGGCAAGTATTTTGTTCTTAATCCCCATGACTCCAAGTTCCGAATCTGAAGTTTCAACTTCATATTTCTCTTTATAACCCCGTTTTATTGTGACTTGATATATACCTTTTTTACCTGTTGGTTTAGAATCAATAATTTCTCCGAAATTATCAATATCCCGGAATACACTAGTTTTCTTTAAGTCTTCAATTGCTTTTTTTTCAACAGAACTATTTTCTTTGTTAGGATCGTTGTCTTGATAGCGGTATTCAAATCCTCCGCCGTCTTTCTTCCTTTTCCAACCCTGCTTCTGAGACTTTGAATTAAACTTTACCCATTTCCCATCGGCTGAAAGAAATTTGGCGATTTTAGATATTTTCAAAAAAATGGATTCCGACATTTTTAGCTCCAGTGTGTCTTTTAAAATATCATCTGTTTATTAAAAAAAGAACCGCACAGGTTGTACCCATGCGGTCTTCTATGTTCTATCTAAGATTGGGATTATCGTCCACGATACGCGCAACGCACAGGAATCTGCTGTGTAGCGGCCTTGTAGACAGGATCGATACCACTCATGTTAAGACCTGAGGAGAATCCTTCGCAATAGCTGGAAACGATCTGCGTAACCTTATCCTGATTGGATTTCCATGTCGGATTCATCGCAAGAGCCGTGTCGATGCCGGTAAGAAGATAGGCTGCCGACAACTTGGCGACGGGCTGTTTGTTGGTTGCGATTGATTTCTCAATATAGGCTTCCGCCAACGGATAGATTTCTGCGTAATAAGTCGAATTGCTTCCGACCCCCTGACTTGCCGTTGCGATAAATCCTGAAACCGTCTTGGCGACCTGAATGTCTTCCTGATCCGGATTATCTAGACCGATCCAAGTCACTGCCGATGCGACTCCCAACTGTTTGGCGATAGCCTTCTCTTGTGCCAGTGTTAATGTACAACCGACGATTGTGGCAACAGCCAGCAATCCTGCGATACCCGCTATGATTTTCTTCATTTCTTTTCTCCTAATAAGACCTGACACATTGAAGTTACAAGACCGTCCTGCAACCAAGTGTCAAACCATTAATAGGATTAGGAATCCCGTTTTTCAATAAACGGTTGTCGTGATATCGTATCGGCTCCAAGGATCTTTAACAGTACCGGCACAAAATGCGGTGATGTCGGCATACAAAAACTTTTCCACACCCTTATTATTGACATACTTGACTTTCAACCGCCAAATTTTAGCTTTGTCTTCGTTGAAATATTTGGCTTCAACAAGGTTAAAGTCTAAACCAGCCGCAGACATTGCATCCATAACCTGGTGTGGACCCAACCAACCGGGATCTGAATACAGGCCAGTCCTTGCGCCTGAATGCATGATGTTAAAACATGCTTTCCTCGCCTGTGCGGGTTTCATTCCATTAAGCATGAATGGCTTCCTTTGATTGATTCAAATTCTTGAATTCTTCCGGAGTCATAACCAATTCGAGTTTTCGGCGACAACGTTTGCAGAGATAAACGGCACCCTGCTTCTGAATCAGATTATGCTTACGGGTGGAGATTTCATGCGTCATACATCCGCAACTGTATTTATAACAGTTCTCATGCCGAACACCCTTGATGTAGGTTTCTCCTTTCCCACCGATGCTACGATCAAAACGTGACCAGAAATAATCGTGTCCTTTGTGTCCGACGAGGAAACATGCAAGATGACTGACTTCGTGGCTGACGACTTCCGGAATAAGATGGGGATTCAACTGCGCATTGCAAAGATTGAATTTGATTTTCATCTTTCCGGATACTTCCTGAATGGCAGTGGCAAAAGTGTGGGATTCCCTATTGGAATAAATGACGGGGACTTGGATAGGGATTTGTTTGGAAATTCCGATGTCCCGGAGTTTCTGATTTGCTTTGATGATAGTGGCTGAAACCATAGCGTTGATCGTGTCTTGAAGTTCTTGCATGATGGCAACCTTTCTTTTGATGCCGTCAATATAGCACAATCATCTCTAGTTGTCAATAGGGTTTAGTAAAAGAGATCAGGAGCCATTCAAATCCTGATGGACTTCCGTATCTGCCGTTTGTCTTAATCCGAAGTTCTTTTTCGACAGGCATAAAAGCTTTCACATCTTTGTAGATATTGAACTTACATCTAGCCGGTACATTCAAAATGATTCTTCCACCCGGATTGAGCGAATTCCAAGACCTGTCTATCATGTCTTTCAGAAAACCCGTCAGCCATAAATCATATGTAGGAAACCTTACCTGACTCTGATTCCTACTTTCCCCGTAGTATTCGGCGTCAAAATATGGAGGGCTGGTAAAAACCAAATCATATCCTTTGTCTTTGAATTCTGTGAAACTGGTTTCTTGACATCTGAATACTTTGCCAGGGAAAACGGGATTCATCTTCTTAAACAATTGTTTGAGATTTTTGATACTTTCAGATTCGACATCGACACCGGTATAGTGTCCGGCTTTTGAAGCCATAAATCCGCAAAGCCGTCCTCCCCATCCGCTACAAGGATCTAGAACTTTTCCGTTTGGCGGGCAATAGGTATCGTAGATGTATTTAGCCAATACCGGCTTGAAGTTGTTGACACCGCCGAAACTACGGAGTTCTTGTCTTAGATTCGTTTCTGTAATTCTTCCGTAAAACTTGATACAGTCACTAAGACAGTGCCTTAAGAGTTTGTCGTCTTCAAAAACATCTGTCGCAGATTTCTTACCTTTTCTCTTGGCGACATAGATATTCTTGAAAACCGACAGGCAGGTTTTAGATCCTGAAACACTGGGGCAATCCAATAGATTATCTTCCCTGCGTACTTGTGAAGACTGTAATCCCCGCATATCTTTTTGAAAAGCTTCTGTTGAAAGAACGGGATATGACATTCCGTTAGTTCTTAGAAAATAAAACCATGATTCCACATCTGTTTCTGAAATCTTTTCTTTCCATTTCCCTCCTAAACGTTCAGGAATCTTGTATTGGAAATCCTGATGGATAAGGTGTTTTGTCATGGAGAAGAATAGATCGACATTCTTGATCCGTATGATGTTAATCCCTTTCGTGGAATTGGGATAAAAACTGCTATCGGCTTCTAATCCCATTTCATTCATAACGAAGAGAATCCTTGCAATGTCCGCTTTCCAAAAACAGGAAGCTATCTGAACCCTTCCACGTCCTTCGAATCCTTCTAGGTGTCCGTCATCCATATACCAAATTGAAAGTATCCTCGGGTTGAAAACAACCTCAAAGTCAAGAGGTAATATCTTTTCTCCGTCTTTGTAAAACCGGTCGTAGAAACCCAGAAACAGAGGGTGGAAACAGGTGTTGAAATAGAAGCCCCTACTTACATATCCGCTAGGCATTTCTTTGTCAGCCGTTCCTATCGGTTTGGAAAACGGGTTAAGGATTGAGTGTTTGTATTCCAGATAGGCTTTCTGTGCCATGCAATGACATTCCCTAAACCTTGCTGAATTGCCAACAGTTGTAAGGCTTCCGTCACCTAATAGAGAACCGTAAAGAACGTCTTTCTGCAAGTCTGTAAATTGAAGCGGGCAGGTTTTAAGAATCCTGTCGGTCTTGGATAAAGGATTGATTCCTAATTCCATAAGCCTTGTTTTTATCAATTGCTTACTACATCCGAAAATCTTCCCTAATTCTCTTTCCCCATGTTTAAGGTACAAGTTCTCAAATTCCGTTCTATCAATTTCTTGGATATCCGTCAATCCCCTTTCTATTGCATGTTTGGAAATTTTGTCCCTATGGCTTATGGTGGGGATTCCCGCCTTCTTCCTGTATTGGCTTACACATACGTCTGAAACACTGAAACATTTACCGATTTCCGCATCTGTAAGACCTTCTGAAACGTAAAGCCTACGCAATTCTTCTACATCGATTTTCATACTTCGGACGGATTCCTTTGTTTTTACAATAATAGGGACAGACATCAAAAAATATCGGAATTCAACCGAACATAGGAAGGGATAAAAGAGAGATGTCTATGAATAATTCGTTTTGACAAAAACAAAACCGATACCAGAAGATAAAAAAAGAAACCCGCTGGGGTTTTATTCCCAACGGGCTTCACAAGTGATTCAAATCAAACTACTTACGTGGATTACACGCGGGTAATCTGAATCTTGCTCATTGCCAACGGATTCCACAAGCCGCAACCGATCATTTCGAAGACCGAGAAGCCGACCATGCGGTTACGAGGATCATCCGCTGAAAGGACGGTGAGGTCCTGACGAACGGGGATACGTCCGAAGAATTCCGGTTCACCGCAGACATAGACATCGCCTTCTGCGACGATACGGCTTACGATGATGTTGATTCCCCAGATGTTGGCCATGAGGCCGTTCTTAAGCAACTGAGTCTGGTACTCAGGGCTGAGGGTGTCACGGTCGAACTTCAAAAGATCGTTGTAATCCTTTGCGTTCATGAAGATATTCGCTACCCTGATATCGTTACGTTCGACAGCCGCTTTCGCGTCAATCAAAACGTTAGAAGTCAAGTTACCAATGACCTGGATAACCGGATTCGGGTTGGTAGCAGATGCCGCCAAAGCGTCCATTGTGGCGAACACATAGCGGTCTTCCTGTGCCATGATCGCGCTACGGGCGAGGTCAAGGGAACGTTCCAAAACATCGAAGCGCTTTTCACGGATCGTTGTGATGGAGATTTCAGGATTTGAAGCGATTTCGAACAAGTCGAAGAAAACACGCGGTGGTTTCTGAACACACTGGATGTTCTGTCCTTCCGCACCGATGACATATGCCGTTACATTGGCATCCTTATCCCAAATCGGGAGCTGACCGTCAAGAAGCTGTTCGACGTAGAAGGCTCTACGACCGACGCTCTGATAGTCACGACGCTGACGCAGGGGCTGCGTGAAGCTTGCCGCGATACGGGAACGGCCTTCGCCAGTCTTGATGTACTTAGCGATGGTCTGATACTTTGAAGCTGTTGAGATATCCATTTCTTTTACTCCTTTAGGTTAGTGCCTTAGATGCGCAAATCGACGCCCATTGCCGGGCTGCCTGGAAGAACCGGAACCTTTGTGAGGATACCGATAACCGTACCTTCCGCACTTTCCTCATTGGTGAGGAAACCGTTTGCTGAGCAATAAAGCTTGTCACCGATCACGTAGGTAAGTTCACTACCATACATGTCGTGAGTCTCATAAACGTCAACTTCGACTGAAGGCAAGCCTTTAGCGATGGTGAGTTTGTTTGAAGCCTTTGCCTGGTTGTTTTCCCATGCCATACCGGCCGCGTCATTTACGAACAAGCCGATAGGAGTGTTTACGCCGTTACCGGCAACAACTGTGTAATCCGCGCTCAATGCAGCAACGGAACCACCCAATACACCGTTAGGCGTAAGGTTTGAGATGGTATCATTGACGTAATCGACGGCATAGTTCTGCTTTGTGAAGCAGGATGCGGCCAATACCTTGATAGCATCATTCTGTGAACGAATAAGATACTGTAACATATCGTTATCTCCTGTTTTTGTTTACTTACCAACGAAGCCACTTAGCCACGTTGCAACTACAAGCCTTTTTACCAGCTTGTAAATCCCAAACAGAATTTCTTCTGTTTAAATCATGACGGGTATTTTTTGGATACCCGCCCATAAGGTTCAATTAACCAAAGAACTCTTCACCTGGTTTTACCCAGAGGTTTTCGAGAATCACGTCGCCACCCTTCTTCGTTGAAGCAAGGCGAGGTGTGCCACCAAGAGTCTGTGCGAATTTCGGCTTGGCTTCCGCAGTTTTTGAAGCTACGACTGGCTTGACTTCCGGTTTCGGGACATCAATGCAGGCTTCCAATTCCGGGATACCTTCAGCGTCTTCGCTTGTAGAAGTAGAGAAGTCAATCTCATCATCCTGAGCAGGAAGTTCTTCCGCAGGCGCTACTTCTGGTTCAACAGGAGCAACGGCTTCGGCAATCTCGTCTTGAACAACCGGAGCTGCTTCAACAGCGGCTTCTACCGGTTTTTCTTCTGTAACAACCGCAGGTGCGGCTTCAACAGGAGCTTCGACGACAGGTTCTTCGACGACAGGAATTTCAGCGGCAATCAATGCCTTCGCTTTGGCAAGTGCGGCTTCGCGCATTTTAGCCTGACGGGCAACGATTGAAGCGGTCATCACGTCAATTTCCTTCTTTTCATCATCGGTAAACTCATCTTCTTTCTTTTCTTCAGGAGAAGGGAGTTCTGCCGCAGCTTCCTTTACTTCGTCTTTCTTTTCACAAACGGGAGCTTCAGCGGATGCGCTGATTTCCTTTGCGGCTTCTTCAACCGTAGTGACAGGACCAGCAGGAACGACTTCTGGATTAACGGCTGTGGTTTCAGACGCATAGAGAGCTTCGGTTTCCGCGATACGTTTAAGAGCGCGTTCGATGCTAGCAAGCTTCATCTGTGCGAAGAATTCGCCAGCCTGTGCCTGAATCATATCTTCAGGAGCCTTAGAACCGAGCAAGCAAACCGCCAAACGGATTGACTGGTTAGCCGCGATCTTAGAACTTGCTTCACGGGTTACTTCGCCTTCTGGTTTAGGAATGCCCAAACCGAGTCCATCATGCTTGTCTGTTTTCCAAGGAGCCGATGTGCTCTGAATTTCAGCGTCCATAGCCGGTTTGCTGGTGTCATAGGCACCGTATTCCGCTTCATCACGAGTTCCGTCATGGCCAAGGTCTCCGCTAAACGAAGTCTTGTCGGCAACAGCGACCTTAAGTGCAGCGGCCCTACGTTCAAGGATACGGGTCATTGATGCGATAGCAGAAAGATATTTCTTGCCATTAGGATCTTTCTTTGCTTCAACTTCAAGACTTGCAAGCTTACGTGCGCAGAAAGCATATTTCTTTGCGGCTTCCGCGACAGTTCCATAATCAGCTTTGTCTTCCTTACCAAGTCCGACAGTCTGAACCTGAGAAAATTCATCCTGATCACCGGAATTGATTCCTGAAATTTCAAAATCATCCGTAGCAGATGCAAGACGGGCAACAATCGCTTCGTCTTTATCTTCTTCCGTTTCTTCGGCTTCAGCAGCGGGAGCCGCTTCGCCGTCATCACCACCGAAGTCAGAAAGAACCTGATCAAGTTCCTTTGATTCTGCTTCGTCGGCGATTCCTTCCATCGCTTCAGCTAAACGTTTAAGTGACATTATTTTTCTCCTTTTCGGGGATTGCCCGTTCTTTACGTCGGCGACTCCCCGACAGGGTTTGTCGCTGGTATAATTTGTTACACAAATTACACTACAACCTAGAGAATATTTATCAAAAAAAGTTGATTTTTATCATACTTACAAGAAATGAAAAAGGCATAACATGTTGATTTACAAACACATTACGCCTTGTTAAGATCACCGTAAGTTTTTCAAAAACGGCATCTTTTGCAGATAATTTCTACAGGCTTAATCCTTTGCCGACGAAAACTGAAGCCATTTCCCAAGCGAATTCTTTGCCGAATTCATCTTTCAATCCGTGGAAAGCCGCAAGACCTCTACGAACAGCTTTCTTAGGATTAGTGATTGCGCTTGACATATTTTCGACATACATTCTTACCTTGTCTCTATTCCCTCTTGACTTATAAAGCATTGAATTAATCCTGTCGATGTCCTTCTGTTCTACTATAGCCTTACCTTCCGTATCTCTGTCAAGCAATCCTTTTGTTCCGGCCTGCCCCAACAGAACAGACAACCTCTTTTTGTTTTCAGAAACTTCTGGGACTGGGGAATTCTTGACCTTTATTTCAGGGACATCCGATTCTTGTTCAACTTCCTTCGGTTCCGTCTTCTTAATCCTGTGCAACACGTTCGTCCATCCGCCTTCTGTCTGTTTCCAGCCTAGACCCTGTGGTTTGTTTTCATGGCGAGGATCATAACGGTAATCCGCGATAAGAAGTTTTGCTATCCTTGTCAAGTCTTTACTGTTCATATCTGTCTCCTAATGCTTTGACGAAATGATTCTGTTTATCATTCCTTCCCTTTTGTCAATCTCCTGTTTCTGTCTGAGAAGATTCAAAGACAACCTCCCATATCTGTCAGCAACCCGGACATTGAACAATCCCTGAATGGATTCTTCGATAGACGCTTCTTTAAACAGTGAAGGATTTACATTCTTCGGATTGATGAAATGGTTTACAACGGCTCCTACATATGCGGGATGTTTAACCCAACTGGCTTCAATAAAGGTGTTGGATTCCGGATCTCCTATCCATTCTTTCTTTATTGCATCCCAAATGCTGCAACCGCAGAGTTCAGCAGTAATGCGTTCGATTCCGTTTTCATCGACAAACATCTGTCCGAGTTCGTACTTTATATGATCGCAACTGTCTTCATCATCTCTGAATATCTTACCGCAATGGCTACATTGGACGGAACGGCACTGGGTTCCCATCGACAAGGTTCTCATCTTTCCTGTTTGTATTTCCTGTACCAGTTCCCAATTGCTTTTACATGTGGCAACGAGGATGTCACAGATATAGACATTGGCGATATTGCCTTTTTCATCCCTGTATTGAAAAGGACGAAGAACGGCATCAAGAATCATTCCTTTGCTTTGGCTTGGGATTTGAACATGTTCTTCGAAATTATAACCACCTACGAAAGTACGGAATGTCGCTAGAAGAACGGGATTTGTCCACGCGTTGCCGTTTAAATTGACGATCTTCGAACAGATGGGCTTGATATAATATCCGTTGGCTTCTGTTTCTACGCTCGACACGATGGAGTCATGTGTGAAGATATAGTCATTCAGGTTGAAACGCTTCCAGTCGATATCAATGCTGTGGGCGATTCTTGTACGTCCCCTGCATATTCTTTCCCATTCATATCGTGGATTCGTTAGAATTTTGACATTCTGAACTTTAATCCCACTGCCTGGATGAAGGAGTGTTTCTCTGTTCTTTACAGATAAATGCCTTGGAAAATTGTTCGTGTTCATATAACCTCTTGTTTAGGTATACGTAAGGTTATCAAATTTTATAGGCAATCAACCTTCTAATTTTATTTCAAGCTGTACCCATTCATCTACGATTTCTGGACGCAATACCAAGTTTTTGAATTTCGCCTTGACTCCCGAAATGACCTGCTTGATAAGCTGGATGTCTTCTTTACCCGGAGTCTCTTCTTCTACATCTCCGTGATCTCTTGTCGCGTAATGAAGGCTATCACTGTCTTCTTCATCTGGGGTAAGATGAAACTTGGATTTGATGAAATTCTTGACTTCCGTCATCTTGTTGTCAGTTTTCGTAGAGAAAAATTCCGTGAAATCTTTCCTCAGAATTTTGTCGAAAAGTGATTTTACCGCATAAATATTGGAAGTCTGTATGCTAAAAACTTCTTTTCCGCCTTTTACTAAAATGGAAAAGGTAACAGATTCTATCTCTTTACCTAAAAGATTTTGGTTTCTTTTAGTCACTTCGATAGCAATAACAGCATCATTTCCAGATTTCCGTGGGAAGGCATTGAACTTGTATAATTCTGGTGATTGCTTCTCTGTCGTGATTTCCCATTGAGAAACGTTGTTGTCTGCTTTTTTGGCTTTTTCAAAAATTTGATGGGCTTTGCTTTTGGCGAATCCAAATGGGTCCTTTTCTTCTTTCGTCTCTGAAACAATGACCTTTGCGACCTTCTGAATTTCAATGCCAATGTCAATACTTACTTTCTGATTCGGATATTCCGATAAGATGTCTCTACCCGTTATCTTGAACCCGCATGTACGACATTGAAAAAGCTTTTCAGATTTCGAAAGAGAACCTTTCTTCAAAACTTTCCCGCAAAAGGGGCAGACATAAACCCCTGTTTCTTTTTCCTTTCGCGTTAAAACATAAATCCTTGGTGCTTTACAGAAATACATGACAGTTATTCCTTATTGATTTGCAATCTTGTTGAAGTCTTCAGCATACCCGCCAAGTTTTTCTGCTTCTCTTTCTGACATCATCCTTGCCCGTCCTGCAAATGGACTATCACTTTTCTTATAAGATTCAGCGAGTTTCAATGCAGAATCTTGTTTTATCTTCAATACCGCCGCCATCGAGAGTGCTTCCTCTGAAGTCAAGTCAATAGATTTATCCATCACTCTTGTATGGAAGTCATCCCAACTTAAACGGTTCCTTTGAAGCTTGTTCAAACCCGACCAATATCCCGGCATTTCCCTTACCAATTTCATTTTCTTTTCTTCCGAAAAAGTCTCTGGTTTCTTTTCCGGATTGGCCGATTTGCCGTATACGATTTTGTCGATGTCGATACCGTCTTTGCGGGCTTTGTTTGCAGCATAAAGGGCGAATTGTCCCAAGTCGATCATGTCTTTCTTTGTGTATCCAAATTCTGTATATTCACCTTTCCCTTGCAAACTATCTCCCACTCTCTTTAGCAGTTCTTTAATTCCAAGTTTTCCGTTAAAAAGTTCATCATAGAATTTTTCATCTTTGACAACGCTTTCGTCACCGAATTCTAAAAAATGTCTTGCTGCTGGCGTGGAATTCCATGATCCCCAAAACCCTCCATATACGGCTGGGTCCCAGTTGTCTATTTTTAATGGTTCTTTTTTAGAAGAACCGGATTCAGGAGAAACTTCTGTCTGCCCATTCCAGTCTTGTTTAGACCAACCCTTTTCTGTACGATGATAACCACCACCAGGATTATTCTTATGTTCGGGGTCATAAACATAATCAGAATCTGCGATAATGATTTTTGCTATTTTTGAAATTTCTGATTTGTAGTTCACTTCAGTACTCCTTTAAATCGTTTCTTCTTCATCCGCGTTAAGGCTTGCCAAAAGCTTACCGAAATCATTGATATCCATTTTCTGAACCCTTTGTTTCGCGGCTTGGAAAGCCTGCATGTCCGGGTAGTTCATCGGGTTCATATTCATGATGAAAGCCTGTTTAAGCTGTGCCTGACTTCTAGGAAGCTTCATTCCTTGATCTATCCTCTGCTTGTATTCCTTGTTAGACATTTGAGGATGATTCTTGATGGTTTCCTTAAAGCCAGCGAGTTCCTGCAATTCATCCCCGAGGTCATTGTCTTTGACAAGATACATAAGGTTTCCTGAAAGCTTCGGGTCTACTTTTTTGAAGCGTGGGCCTTCCAACATCTTGACAGCAAGCCTTACGTCCGAAACCTTAGCCTGTGTATCTTTGTCCTTCTTATCCTTATTTGCTGCAAGCCAATTTTTATACGTCTGGATAACCTTCGGTTTATCAGCGACACTTATCATTTCCGGTTCTTTGAAAAGACGAGACATAACTTGAGACGGGTCAGGTGCCTTCTTGTTTGTATTTGGATTGACAAGGGAAATAATTTGATCCATCTTCTTGATACCGTCTTCTGCAAGAGTTTGAAGATCGGGATTTTTCTTCGCGTCGGCTGCCCAAAGTTGTTTCTTCATTTGGAAGAAATCGGAGATTGCCTTTTTCTCTTCTGAAGTCAGTGTGTTAAGATGTGTCGGTTCTCCCAAGACATCAATAAATTCTTGTTCAGCAACAGGACCAGGCTTTACATTCTTGACAAACTGATAGACTTTCTGAAACGGCCCTGATTTCTTCATATCCGTAAGCTTTTGATACGAAGGATAGAGTGGAGACAACCGTGAAAGGACTTTATCAAATTCCTTGATTCCATCAGAAAGATATCCAATCGTTTTCTTATCACCTTTTCCGTCTTTTAGAAGATTCTTGTGTTCCTTACTTAGTTCATTTTCAAAAGCAGACTTGTTTGCTTCAAAGTATTCCTGAAGAGCCTTGCGTTCTTCAGTTTTAAGATTCTTCGCCATCTTCGGGTTCGACAAGAAATTGACTGTTGCCTCTTCTGTCGTATAGTCAGGGAAGGCGCTAGATACCTTGCCAAGTGCCATCTTGAAATCCTTGGAGTTTTTAGCGGCTATTACCCTGTTGGTTAATTCTATGTCTTTCCCCTTTTGATCATATCCTTCTTTGCTCTTCAGGAGTTCTATGATATCAAGAGTTTCATTATTTAGACCGATAAGGTTCTTGAACACTTCTGGGTGACTGTAGTGTTTCTTCGCTTCAGCACTCAAGGCATCCGCTTTTTGGCGATAAAAAGACAAAAGGTTGTTTTTTTCTGCTTCGCTGAAATCGTTATAGTTGTTGTAAATGACATCAAGAATGTCTTTGTTATTCGGGATTTGCTTTCCTGATTTAGACTTTAGAATATCAGGATGTCCTGAAACATCAGGAGTCGAAGTCGGCTTCACAGGGGCTGAAGGAACCTTCTTCTGTTGCGTCTTCGTTATTTCCCCTTTCCCGTCTGATTTAGACCAGCCCTTATCGGTTTTCTGATAACCGCTGCCTGGATTTTTCTTATGCTCCGGGTCCCAGACATAATTAGTTTCTGCTGTTATAATATCATTCGCCAATTTGGAAATCATCGCTTCGAAATTCATGTATTTATTACTCCTTATTCTTCATCCTGTACTTCTTCTTTTTCGCCTTCGTCCCCTTCTGATTCAATGGTATCGTAATAGTATTCGCCTTCTTTATTCTTCCCTTCCCAATACTTTTCTGGTTTTTCTTCTTTGCCCGTATTCCTAGACCAACCGGCATCTGTCTGTTCCCAGCCTTCCCCTTTTGGTTTATTCTTATGGTCAGGGTCCCAAGCGTATTCGTACTCAGGCTTTGCTTTGATCAGTTTGGCGACAAAAAGAAGTTCTTTGCGGATATCCATTTTCAATCTCCTGTTATTTTACGATAGGATCTTTTTCTCTCAAAAGCATGTCGATTGTTTCCAAACCGCCACTAAGAGGAAGATTCATGACTTTCTGATAAAGGGTTGTGATGCTTGATTCTTCTTCCATCTGTTCCTTCATGAACCACTGGCAAAGTTCCGTTACCGCAACATTGTTTCCTGTTTCTGCCGATTTGGAAATGATCTGCCAATTCTTTGTGGTTTCCGTTTCTTTAACCAATGTCTGTTTGATGATGGATTTCAAATCCGTGGCAATCTGTTGATCGTTGATAACAGGGAATACAACGCGTATACCGGCTTCTGCCAAGAAGGTATAGACTTTCATCGCATGTTCTGCTTCACCGTCTCCTTGACGCAGGAAATAGGCTTCAAAGCCAGGATAGCCGTTATTCCCAAACCAAGATGCGCAACAACGGTAAAAAGCTGAATTTGAAAGCTCTGCGGCGAACTGCTTGTTCAATAAATCAGAAGTAACAGGATCGATGAAATCCGTAGTACTTATGTCTCCGACCATCGCTGCCGTGATTTTCTTGATTTTGACACTTGCCATCTTATTCTTAACAGCCTTTTCCTGAAGCATGGTAATCTGCAATTCTTCCGGATCGTGTTGATGGATATTGCCACAGCCACCCCAATCAACATAAATCTTCCTAATCTTAGGATCGATATCTACTACTATCCCGATTACCTTATGTCCTGTCGGGGCATAGCTTACCAAATCGTTAAGTCCAAAGCCCAAAGTTTCTGAAAACTTTTTGAGAAATCTGTCTACTGATGACCTTCTTTCTACCATATTGCACCTCATGTTTCAACTATCCTTTCAGTGGATTATCAAAATTTATCTGACAAGGGTTTTCGTCTGTGAAATGAATCTTCCTATTTCTATCGGGAATCTCGGGGAAAAACGTTTTTCAAGCTGTCTGATTTTCGTGATGTTTGACAAGGCATAAGACTTGATCTTGTTCTCCTTTATATCCCATCCGAAAACCATCTTGCGTATTCCGACTTTCAATCTGAGATAGCGGTAGCTGTATGGCTCTATGACATATATTTTGAGTTCAGATGTCGTTGTTTTCCTGTAGGTTATTTCCACCGCTTTTTTCGTAAGGGCGGCATCACGCAGCGTAAGTCTGATTTCCAAAGCTAACGGCATTTTCTTGTTTCTATATGCCTGTTGTACAAGGTTCTTAAGAGGTAGCTTATTCCTTGTCGTAGAATAGGCTTTAGAAAGACCGAGTTTCCTCATTTCCTGAAGGAACAGATTATCTTGATAGTCTGTAGGCATGGTTTAAATAATCTCCTTGATGGATAGTGAAAATTTCCCTTCCCCGAACTTGATGATTTCAGCACTTTTCTTCTGTCCAGAAGTGCCTGTTAAGAAAGGCTGTTCTTCTCCTTCCCAAAACAAATTGGAATCAGAAGTGAATTCCAGATATAATCTGACCACCCATTTTTCTTTCGCTGGTTTAGAAAACGTAAGGTCTCCTGTTAATGTCAGAATGTTTGGGGTTGTTATACTTAGTTCTCCGTCACCAGAAGCTGACGGGATATCTAAAATTTCTTCTAGTGCCGCGATTCTGTCTTCCGCCTCTGTACCCGCCGCACGTCCAGCCATTGCCGAAATCATAACAAGGTATTCGGAAAGCTTCTGTGATTCACCGTTTTCTGAAACAATCACAATGTTGTCAAGAGACGTGAGATTGAATCCGTTCTTTATCCACGGGCTGCTTCCGTCTGTCAAAAGATGTTTAAACCTTCTCACGCTCTTGTTTCTCCGTTTTGTATTGCTTCCTGTGCGATATTGTCATTGTTAAGTTTCCAGTTCTGATAGAGCTCTCCTTCTCCCTTCGGATCTCTTTTGTCTGAAGGGTTTTCAGAAAATGCGGTGCAGCTAGTCCCGAAATCCTGTGTAACGGTATCCAAACCTTGGAATCTGACAAGCCAATAGAACTCCGTACAGTTTTTCTTGCGCATACAATTCAGGCAACCCTTACCACTAGCGCGTTTAACCGTTCCAAGGGTAGGATAGTAAGAAAGTTCAGGTATGTATCCGTTAGTATTCATGTCGTAAGCTCGTAAAAATCATCTGTCTCTGTATTGTGAATTTCCAATACTCCGGAATCTTGATTTACTTGAATGACATATTTCCCTATTTTTAACGCAAAGAGTTCTGTTATGTCGGTAGGTTTTTGGGTAATGACCTTCTTGGTTCCGAAATATGTCCCGGATTCAGTAACATAAATGGTGTTGGCATCTTTGTTTACAAGTCCTTGATATTGGGCTTCTGATAGATGTACTTTGGTCTTCATTATTGGGAAATCCCCCTGCTGAAACCATAGAATGACCAATTGCCTGCACCGGAAGTAACGATTTGAACTTTGTGCCCGTCTGTAATAATGTCGATATTCCTATCTAGCATCTCAGTATCTACAGAAAATACTTCTTCGACAGGATTCACACCTATGATTTTAGATCCTTCAAACTGTGTATCCCTTACGCTGAAGTAAACCTTTCCTGATTTTACTTTCCCTTCATGTCTGACACAATATGTCCATTCATTTACAGTTAATTCCGTCGCTGAAGTATAGACATCGTTCGTAACCGTCATATTGACAGGGACATTATTCGACCACGAAAAATTAACCATCGAATTCCAATCGAGTTTGGAATTATTCAGGATCATGTTGTCTGTCTTCAGTGTAGATATGCTTCCGTTTGTAAGACTCGAAAACATCAATGAATAGTCATTCGTATCTATTCCTGAATCTCCCGTCTCTACCCAAAGAGTTCCATATACCGTTAGGTTTGATATAAACGCTTCTGGTTCATACTGCCTGATAAAAGACGTATCTCCTTGAAGTGTGACTTCCCGCATTCCGTTTGTCGTCACCATATAGGGTCTGGCATTGCTAACCACAAGGAATTCATAACTTCCGTCTTTGTTGATAAGTTTTTTTGACAAGCCTTCAAAGAAATACAGAAAATTAGACGCATTGATATAAACATTACTACCGTTATCTGCAAAAGAGATTGCCTTTAGGTTTGTAATGGTATTGAAATCAGCGTCTAAATCGTTCCTGAGCTTTCCGTTTTGAATAGGGAATGTCCTTGTCTGAGCTTGACAAAAGAATGCCGCTAATACAAAGCAAAGGAAACCCAAGACAAGTTTACGGTTCTTCTTCAAAGCCCCATCCACCTGCTGTTTTGGCGATATCATTGACATTTGTTAGTTCCGTTTCTTTCAAAACGTGAGTACCTTCCACGCCAGCTTCGACGATGGTAATTACAGATGTTTTGGTAACAACAGGTTCAGGGATGCTTTGTGCCGTCAAGACTCCAGTTCCATTATCAATGCAGGTATGGATATTTCCAAAACCGTTTCTTGATAAGGTTTCGACTACGGGATTCGGACAAGGGACATGCACGTCACGATACATTATTCCTTCTCTGGGATCTGAATCCACATCCCTTTTCCCAGGTTCCCAATACACACGTCCGGGATTAGTCATCTGCCCGTGGCTGATTTCATGCGTTTTAATTACAGTTGACATTCTGATTTCCTCTCTGTTTACCTATAAAACAGGTAGGAATATCAAAAACTATTCCGTACCTTGTTCAAAGACGTGCGTACATTGTGCATATTCTTCAAGATAAGGATACATGGCCTGTGTAAGGATTTCAATCATTCTGTCTTTCGCCGCCTGCTGCGGCACATTGACGGCATTGAAAGCAGAAGCGTCTTTCAGCATTTCTGAAAAGATGCCCCAAAGGTTTGCAATATTTTCATCTGTCCGTTCCACCGCTTCCATGTTGTCTTCCATTTTACACTCCTTTGAATTTTTCAAGGATAAGTTTTTCAGCCGTTTCTTTATCAAGGACTTTGCCTTTTTCAAGATATTCGTCTTCTTTCCCTTCAAGAAAGGACATAATCTCTTTGATTTTGGCACTCGGCTTGATATTCAGAATCTTCATGATTTCGATACCGTTAAGTATGGAATCATTCTTCTTGACAGGCTTGATTTTCCTCACTTCTTCCACCTTTTTCATAAGAGATGGAATATTGTCACCTTTAGGCAGCTTTCCGATTTCATCGGCTCTTGCTAAATCAATTACGGCATCTACAATCTCATCCCCGACTTCCCGTATGAATTTCCGTATTCCTGCCGTCCCGGCATCCTTAAGTGCGTGTGGACGCATATGGTTCTCTACGATTTTCCTGACATTGTGGATAACTCCGGTATCGAATTTGAGCCGCCTGCACACAGCTTCTGCTATTTCTCCACTTACCTTTTCATGACCGTAACTATGAATAGCACCGTTAATCAATTCCGTCGTTGAAGCCTTACCGGCATCATGAAGCAAAGCAGACAATTGGCTTTCAATACCAGGCTTGGAATTCTGCAAAACCATCATTGTGTGCTTAAAAGTATCACCTTCGGAATGATGGATTTCATTCTGTTTCACTCCCTTCAATGCTTCGATCTCTGGGAAGATAAATTTCAAAAGTCCTGTGGCATCAAAGAATTTGATCGCTTTTTGAAGCTTGCCGAGTTTCATTATCTTAATGAGTTCATCCCGAATCCGTTCTTCAGAAATCGTCTGAATCCTTGCGGCATTAGCCTTAACGGCTTTCAAAACAGAAAGAGGCACAGTCCATCCGTATTTACATGCGAATCTGACGAGTCTCATCATACGCAACGGATCTTGGTTAAGAATCATGTTGAAATCAACATCAGGATGACCTCTCAAAACACCTTTTTGAATGTCTGATTTGCTGACGCCAGTGAGGTCTATAAATTCGCCGTTACTCAAATCCTTCATCATCATGTTTGTTGTAAAATCACGACGTTTCACATCAGAATCCAAATCCGCGAATTCCGTGCTTCTCTGTCTGCTGTTGGGATCGGGATAACTTTCCTTCATGGTTTCCGCGAATTCAATTACGGCACCTTTCGTCCTGAAAGTTTCTCCTTCCCAAATTATGTCTTCCTTAAAGGTGATTTGCCATATCGGATAATTGCCCATGTTCACTGGGAATGTCGTTTCCTTTGAAAACAGGGCGTGAAGTTGTTTGGTAAGCTTTTCTGGCCCGCCTTTAATGTCGATCACAACGTCTAGGTCTTTGGCATCCAAACCCAAAATTTCATCTCTGACATAACCACCAACTGAAAAAACGTGGTTCTTCCAAGAGGTCTTTGGCAAATAGGATCTGAAAAAGCGTTCAGCTTCCTTCTCTGCAAATGAAGAAATAATTTGTTTCGCCATTCTTTCAATGTTCATTTTTTTAGCCTTTCTTGAGCCATTCATGTCCTTCTGGCAAACAATTTACCAGAAAAGCCATTCCATTAGCTTTCATTTCGTTTACGATAGGACCACCCCTTCCTTTTCGATTTCAAGTGATGTTTTAACCGTCTGAACGACTACGGACTTTCCACCAAGTTCTAGTTTGTCTCCTTCTTTTAGTGGCTTTATTCCTGTCGGAAGATACATGCCGTAATATTCTCCTCCATTGGCAGGAATATAAGAAAGATATTTGTTTCAATCCACAGAAGACGTTTTCACGTCCTTGTCATTGTCGTTTTCAGGGTCCCTATCAGCTTCATTCTTTTTGTATCTTACTGCATTCGGGTCTCTCTCGTCAAGCCTTGGCGCACGGATTCCTTCTCCTTCTCCATATTTCGGTTTTGTGACACCATCAGCCATCAAATCTTTATCTTTTCTATTGAGCTGTTGGCCCTTGCTTGCGGTTTTAAACTTGTCAGGGCTGAATTCATCCTGTTTCAGGAGTCTTTCAGTAATCTTCTCAATCATTTTCTCTGTCTTATCATCTTCAAACCTAGTAACCAAAGAATCTTGACCCGTTGTTATTTCCGGAACGTCTAAAGATTCTGGTTCTACTGAAGCATTGACTTCTTGTGGCTCAGGATTCTGTTCGGGCGGCGTTTCCTGTACTTCTGGCTTCAGTGCTTCATTTGATTCACCCAATTCCGCTGTTTGAGGTTCTTCATCTTCGTCCAGCCCCAAATCTTTCAAAAGGTCATCTATGCTGTCTTCAGATGAAGTGTCCGTTTCTTCTTGCGAAGGCATCTTCTCTTCTTCAATTTGTTCAGCGGGTTCAGGTCCAGGTGTTTCAGGGATAACTTGTTCACCTGGTTTGCTCTGTCCCTGAAGTTTTTCCTTTACGGAATGATACAGACTAAGGATTTCTTCATCTGTCAAATCTTTAGCCTTTCTAACAACCGCCGCCAAGATCATCTTTCTTACATCTCTTTTCATTCCTTACAGGCCTCCTGCTTTAATGACAATCTGTTCAAGTATTTGCTGCGGAGTCGCGTCGGAAGGTAAATCCCGAATACAATCGTCAATAACGACTTCTTTCTCATATTGAGTCAAAGTATCCCATTGCTTTTCTTTAGAAATCAATTTTTGAATGATATCTTCTGGAGAAGCATCTGAAGGCAATTCCTCCGCAACGGCATCAGATATGGAATCAATATCTAATTTTCCTTCTTCTGGTTCTTCTTTTGCGGGTTCCTGCTGACCAGGTTCCGGGACGGTTTCACCTAGTCCCGGAGCCAAAGCCTGTTCGAGGAATTTCTGAGATTCATCACTTGTTTGTTGTGCTTCCTGTCCACCGGTTTCTTGATCGCCTTCCTGCCCACCTGCTTGTCCACCCAATAGAGAAGGCAAGTCTGGCATTCCACCTTCTCCACCGCCTTCTTGCCCACCTGCTTGTGGTTGTTCTTGTACCTTAAGGTTAAGATACTTTGCAATGATTTCTGAGAAGTTTGATTTCTCTCCGAGATTACTTGCGGCTTCACTTAGAAGGCTACGGATAAGTTCATTAAAACTGCTGTCTCTGACAGTGAACAAATCTTGGTAAAGCTTTTCACTGACTTCAGAAGCATCAAGATTGAACAGCTCATAGATGATTTCGATCGGAAGACTTCCCTTCTGATAGAGTTGGAATAGGTTCTGAAAGACTTCATCGTTATCACGAATCGTAAGCCTGTTGAAACCGACTTTAGGACACCAGTATTTCTTGATGTTGTTCTTTCCGATTGTATACCATCCTCTGGCTTCACAAATAGGGATAAACAGTTTGTTTTCAAAGAAGTCGACAAGCGTTTCACGTTCCTGCATAAACATCGTATTCAGAATGTCAGTCGTTGTCTTGCTTCCGGAATAACTTCCTTCTCCAGTCAACATTTCCTTCGTAATTCCCAAGCCGACATAAATTTCATTATCCAGACGTTCAATTTCTGAACCGATATCCAGAAGCCTGTCCCTGCTGTCAAGTTTGTCGATGCTGTATTCGTAGTTTCCAGCGATTGAATAGTCTGGTTCATTATAGCTGATATCCCACTGCATACGCAAATCTTCAAGTTCTTCTATTGTGGCATTCGGAGCCTTGAGAAGATATTTCGGAGACATATTGCGGCTTGCAAGTGCCAACTGGGTAAACTTGTAGAAGTCCTTAAGTTGTAGAGGCGTCAGGATTCTGTCAAGGATAGAAGGGCTGACATCCATATACGGGCTTTTCCTTCTTGCGATGCATTCGCAAAAACTTCCGTTCATATGGTTCCAATCCAAAGCGATATACCCGTCTTGAGTAATGGCATCTACAATTTCTTTAGGAACGTTGTCGATTATTTCTTCTTCAAGATTGTTGTTGTGGTTGCTTACGCTGCCCTGAAGCATTTGAATATAACGTCTCGGACGGTATTCAATCCTTTTCTCTTCGCTGAAACCGATTTCGAAAACAAAGACTTCTTCAGGAGGAAGCATTTGTATACGTTTCCAAAGTCTGTTTTCTTTATCCCATTCACAAAACAGATACACCATTCCTATGCAATTACGTTCATACAGGATATCCCCGCTTTTCTTGAAAAGTTCAAGTGTTCTTACTTGGTCTTCAAATAATTCCTTAACTTCGTCTCTTCTCTCTTCAGGAACAAATTTCGGAATCGTCAAGGTTATTTTGGTTCTAGGAAGGTCGGTAAGAAGATCCAAAGCCCTGCCGACAAGGGAATCACTTCTCGCGTACCAGCGAAACCATGAGAACTTCTCTTGAAGGCAAGACGGCCATTGAATGATTCCTCCGTTTTTAGAGTTCATCAATGTGATGAAAGAAGGGATATCGTAGACGCCGGACTTGATACCCAAACCGCTGGCATAACTGTTCCTATAGCTTTCAAGAACGAATCCAGGCGTGTAATTACTGATTGTTGAAGAATATCCGTCGATCATCATTCCTGCCGTTCTTGACATCCCGGCGATCATCGTCTTTTTTGCCAAACGACCTTCGATCTCTGAAACATTGCGTTTAGCTTTGCTTAGCATTTCATCTTCTGGATTTCTCATAGGAGAAGTAACTGCTGGCATCTGCGGGATACTGGCAAAATTCATCTCTCGCATCTTTTTACGCAATCTATTCTTTTTGCTCATTGTCATTATCTCCCGAATCTTTTCAAAATGGATTTGTTGTTTTTCAAATATGATCGGATTTGCATGAATTTGCTTCTGAATTCATAATCTGATTGCAATTCCATGCGGTGCTGTTCAAGGAAGTACCAAAGCTTGTCATTTTCTTCTTCCATTTCTTTAAGAGATTTATCAATAATATCAAAAAGATCGGTATTCTTGTTGTCATCTTTCTTTTCCTCTTCTCCGTAAGCCGATTCTTCTTTTTCTGGATCTTTCCCATTTTCTTTCGAAAAAGTCTGTTTTTGGTTCTTTCTCTTTTCAAAATCAGAAATATATGAAAAGACTTGATGGTTTTCTGGTATCGGCTGGTGATAGGTTTTTATATATGAAGCCACCTGTGCCGCCATAGGAACATCTTTGATATATGGCTCGATTCTTTTCAGTTGTTCTAAAGCGCTTTTTTCTTCCAGCTTTCTTTCTACAGAAGCGACCGCCTGTAAAGCTTTAATATCCATTAGTAAAATCTCCTTACGTTTCCTGTTCTTACTGTTCTACCGTTTCCTTCTCTCAACATATTGTACCGTACGACTGTCGCCAACCTGCTATTAACAAACGGACTTTTGACTGTCGGTTTATGGATAGTCCTTTTCACATCATTGTAGCAGCAATATACACTTCGCGCCCATGCTTCACTGATATCATCATGGCATCCCGGACGTGCCGGTGCACAGACATCATATCTCGTCTTGCCTCCGTCTACGAGTGTCGCTTCCAACATCAGAACTTCAGGGATCAAAACAGGGTCTTCATAAAGTCTTAATAGTTTTTCCGTGTAAAGACTTTTGACTACTTCATAAACCTCAGAGTTGAAAGAAAGACTTGTCGAAACGGCTTCGAAATAATCAATTCCGTTCTTCTTCATTATTTCAGACATTCCGTAAGCTTCTTTGCTATCCATTATCCCTGAAGTTATAGGAAACCGTTTATTGGCATCTTCAATCTCTTTCGCGATATCTTCCATCAGAAGCCTGTTCAAATGCTTGTACTTGTCACATTTGGAATAGATCGACTGTTCGGCTTGCCATATGTCTGAACTAGCACTAAACCAAACAGAAGCATAGTCAAGCGTTATTATCCCTTCTTCATCATGGCTTATGGCTAATGCCGCCCCGTCATTCTTGAATCCGAGGTCAAGACCAGCATAATACCTTACTTCTCCCTTCCCTCTGGTCGGTTTGATATAGAAAGGGTCGACACAAGAACGGAATTCATCAGGATCGTCCACCCAAGCAGAAATACTATCACTGAATTCAGCTCCGAATTCCGCCATAAATCCATTTCTGTTTCTTCTGCGTTCTATCTTCAAGTCTTCACTTGTGATAAGGTCTGGATTCATCATCGCCGTATACATCTGAATACAAAGGCTACTGGATTCCTTTTCTTCCATACCAGCAAGAAACTGCCTGTAGAATTTGCCGTATTTCGCTTTTGGAGAACTTATGCAAATGACTTTGCCGTCGCCTTTAAACCCTTTTACGCTAGGCGTAAGTCCCTTGTAGACTTCTTCTCCACTGAATTTAGACGCTTCATTACTGATAAAGAAAGCCATTTCGTCCATACAAACGACAATGGCATCGTGTCCACGCAAACCATTGGAACTGCAACCGCCAGTAATAAAGGAAAGGCTGGCTTTGTTTTTACCGTTGGCAATATCTTCATCTGTAAAAAGACTGAAGTACGTCTGGGTCCTGTTGCAAACCCTGTTCTTAAGAATCGGGCAATGGTCAATCGCCGTACTTGCGACATCGAACACAACTCCCGCCTGTTCATCTGTCGGTGCCACGTTCAAAACCTTGATAGACGCTTGGGAAGGTTTGCCGTAGTGTTTGGCTGGGTCCCCCAGAAGGACAAGCTTATAGAGCTCGTAGCCGATGATACAGGCTGAAATCATGGACTTGCCGCTACGCCTTCCGGCAACAAGCACAAGTTCTTTAATCTGCTTACCTGGGGTGTCTTCGTAGTTACACCTTTTATTTAGATGAAGCCATTTTACGAATGTCTTTTCAGTAAATTTCCCGATGACCTTTTCTTTGACAACATCATAAATGGGGAATTCTTCATTTTCATCCAGAGGAAGCCCGTAGAGCATCTTCAGGATTACCCTTTGTGCCGGTCTGAGTTTGATTCCGAATCCCCAATTCGCTTCAACAAATGTAATAATGTCGGCGCACCTGCTATTCGGATCTCCACCGACTATAAATTCATTTGCGATTTCATTTATGAGGTTGTCTTTTGCCATTGTTACACACAAAACTCACGGATAAAGTTACAACAATCATTCTGAATCATATGTTTAATGTCTGATTTTTGAAGGCATCTTGGGTTCATCAACGTGGTATAACCGTTAAAAATAAATCTTGGTTTGCAATAACTTGTCATCGGATTTGAATAATTTGCCTTGGACGAAAAGGTAAAACTAAGATTCTCTTTAAATCCGAACAAAGATGGGGAAACTGACTGAAAAGTCTTCTTAAAATCAAAACCAAATTCAATTTCTTCCGCTATGGCCATATAAACATTCTTTCCTCTTGTTGATGAAGAGCCAAAAGAGCCAGACATGACAATAACAGTTCCATCCCTTCCTTTTTCTATATCTTCATCCGTCTTAAATGAAATTTCATATATCGTTTTAAAGCATATTCTTGAATTTAAGAACGAATCTCTTGCGATTAAAGTATTGAATATATCTAGCCCATGTGCCGCGCTATCTTGTGTGGGAGCCAAAAACAAAAAATAAAATTTCGTTCCATTTACCATTTTATTTGATTCACAAGGATTTGGATTCTTCAAGAATTTCTTCAATTCATATCCCATAGCAAGAGCGCCTAACAGCGTCTTTCCAGACCGTCTTCCACAAACCGCTGAAACAAACCTTCTGTCTTTTTCTCCGAATTTGATATTGTCTTCAGATAAATGTTTAAACAGTTGTTTTTCTGTCATCTGACGGGGTTCATAGAATTTAAATGGATCTTCCACCGGATAAATATCACTATCATCAAATTCCAATCCGTAAGCCAGTTTGAGAAAGATGCGCTGTCCGATCTCCAAGTTTATCCCAAGAGATTCTGTAAACTCAATAATGTCCTGCATGTGTACCTCATGTTTTTATTTCGGCTATCTGCCGTTTTAGTTCCTTCCGCCAATCCCCCATAACTTCGGTTAGATTTTGGAAGAAAATGTTCGAAATTTCTATGCTGAAACCGGATTTCGCAAAGCTTTCCTGGCACTTCGTCATGAAGAATCTCCAAATTATTTTCATTGAAGGAGAGTTCACGTCGATGCTTGAACTTGCGTCAAATTCTTTTCTGGACATAAAGGCTTTCAACATCTTGTCTACTATTTCAGCTCTTTTGGTGGAAATGACAGAAGAACTTTCTATATTCCCGACTTCATCGGCCATCACAATGTTACCGGCTAGATTGTCGATTTCCCTTACATATTCAGAAACCAGGGAATCAAGAATGTCTTCCAGAGACATGTCCTTAGACGCAAGTTTTTCTGTAAGGGTCTGCCCGTTATAAAACTCTCGTATCTTCTGTTTCTTATAGGAGAGTTTTGATGCACTCTCTTCTGTCGCTACAGGCAACTCTGAATTTAAGACCGTGATTTCTTGACGGTCTTTGTTCTCATCCATATTGATTATCCTTAAAACTGTATTTCCAAAGGTTCTTCTTCTGACACCTGAATGTCTTCTGAAAGCCCTTCAGAAAAGCCTACCTGGATATTCCCTTCTTGTTCTGGAATATTTATTTCCTTCGGGCTTGAAAATCCCATATCCACATCTTCATTACCGATTCCTTCAAGACCAGATTCATTTTCAGAAATGTCAATTTCTATTGAAGGAATATCACCACCTGAAAGAACGACTGGTTCTGCTTCTCCCGCCAAATCTATGTCCATGCTGTTGCCGTCCATATCTCCGACTTCAACCCTTTCTAGATCATCGTAAAGGTTGATTTTGTCATTCCTTACAGGGATTTCAATGTCTGGAATCTGTACTTCTGATTCAGGAATTTCAATTTCTTGCGGTGTGGTTGTGAAGACATCTTCTGGATTGATGATGAATCTTTCTTCCGTCTGGAATTCCCCCTGTTCAAATGCGATGAAAAACTTTTTCAGCTTGTCATACGGCTTGTCACAACTTGCCGTTATCTTCTTTACGGATTCTTCATTGCCTTCATTATCACCAGAACAGGCATTCATAATATCGATCATCGTATTTCCGGCCCACTTCTCGTCTATGTCACCGGCACCGGCTATCACGACTAGGGAAGTTGGAATGCAAGCCTTATAGGACTTATGTTCCGTATCTGACTCCAAGCATGAAGCCACCATATCACGGCTTTCTGAAAGCTTGAAATCCTGATTTTTATGTCCTGGCATCTGATTGAGTTCCGCATGTTCATGGCATCCGCATCCCAAAACATATCCGAAATACTTGCGATATGGGTTCTTGACTGTAGAAGCCCACGCTTCTTTACAGGAACCATAACCTCTGGCATCCAAAATGAATCTGCCGACAGACCCGTACAATTTCAACTGCTTGTCGATGTCCGGCTGAAACAACGCAACGATTTCTTTCTTGTTGTTCTTCGCGATTCTGGCTTTGATGACATCAATCCGGCAACCTGCGTTCATCATGTTTCTGACAGACTGAACCATTTTCTGTTTAGCTTCTCTCATTCTCTTTGTAGAACCTTCTTCAGGTGTAGAAGGAACTAATTTACCGTTCCACTGTTTTTCAAGTTCGTCTTTGCAGTCATACGGATTACGTTCATTCTTCTCTACGTCATAATTTTCATTATCTTCCGTCCATGAAAAGTCCGGCTTCAATTCGTTGATTTTTTGTATGAAATTCATTGTTTATGCCTCGTTTTCAATGGTTGTGATATCGTCTTCAAGGTCTTGAAGTGTCAAAATGTCTGATGCATGTACTGGCTTTATAAAGGTATTGTCATCACTCATTTCCCAAAGACAATGACGGAGTTTGTGAACCAAGACATTGCCGCCGTCACTTCTACACCCGGCCGCCACGAACATCCTTTTCACGTATTCTGATTCTCTCGGAAGTTCCTTGACAAGTCTCTTGTTGTTGCCGAGAACACTATCAATTCCGAGACTCGCATGCCAACGGAAGTTTTCTGACCATGAATCGTCTTCCGAAACGGAATTACTGACGCTGACGCTAGCTATGCGCTTCTTGATTTCTGCCAATTCTTTAGAAAGTTTAGACATATTTGACCTCTTCTTTACCTATATCCTTGTTTTAATATCAAAAAAACTGTCGGTATCAATCCATGACTTCATCTAGTATTTTCCCGTTCCGTCTATATGTTCTTTTGACGATATTCAGATTTTCCTTTATCGTGTAGAAGATTTCATACATAGGCCATATCTTTTGAGACAGAAGCCGTTCTAGACATTTTTCGAAGGTTGAAGATACTTTGACCTGAGACATCTTCAATGTTTCTGCCGTACAGATATAGGATGTTGAGAAAAACAGCATCGTAAGGATCGCCTTCTCCTGTTCGTTGAAATACTGTGAAGCTTCTTTTTCTATGAATTCGACGAAGATGTCCGAAACAGATTTAAGATATGAAATACATTTCAAACGTTTACGTATTTGCTTGATGTCATAACAAAGACTTGACTGTCCACGTTCCAGAATTTCCTGGACTTCCGTTTGTTTCTTTCTGGAAAGGAAAATAAGGTAAAGGATATCACGGTCTTTCGGATTTAAAAACGAAAACAGGGACCGGAAATATTTGACGTTTTCAACTGTAAGGAACTGTTCTGATTCTCCTTCTACAGAAATATCCTTAAAATTTTCGACATCGCCGCCGACATAACTCACTTGAATTGCCACTTTTAAAGCCTCCTTAATCAAACAAAGCGCTTGAACCAGTCCTGGTTGCTGATGTTACAAGGCATATCCTTAAAGATATTCTTTTCTAGTCTAAGGTCTTTCGGATTCAATTCTCTGATAAAAGAACGCACATGGAACTTAAACAGAACTTTTATTTTTGACCCGTCCCTGTTTTTCCCAGTTACAAGCCCGTAAAGGTTTTTCAGATACCCGTCTCTAACAAAGACGACATCTCCTTTCTTGAAACGCATATCCGCACCGTTCTTTTCTATAGACTTGGTGAATTTCTTAACTTCGGAATCCGAAAAGCGGTAACTTATACCGTCATTCTCAATTATTCGAACGACAGAAGAAAGTCTGACAATCTGTTCCTTCTTGCTTTGAAAATCAGGAGAACAGACGAAAATCATATATTCTCCGGTCTTCTTTATTTCTTTATCTTCTATGACAATAAACTGCGGCTTTTCTTTTGACTTCGAAAATATTCCTTCAATTTCTTCTACAACGATATTCGATTTGCCGTAATGGCTAGTCGAATTTATGATCAAACAGTACCATTCCATGTTATCCCCTGACAATATTTGCGATCCTCTTAAGGAGTGTAGGCTTTTTAACGTTTTCTCCGTCTATGACCCATTTAAGCATAGCTATTTTCGGATAAGCTTTGCCACAAAGACTTGGATCTTTAAGTATGTTCTCAAAATCGGCTTCTATCGATTCTTTTGTGTTCTTGCACTTGTAATGCTGACACTGCTTACAGAATTCTTCATTATCACAAATAAAGATGTGATCAAAAACAGATGTCATCACTTGGTTTTCACAAATGCTTATCTGTCCGTTATCATGAATCCTTTTCTTGACGTTGAATACGCAATTCATCGGAGAACGGCGTAAAAACTCTTTTCGTCTCTCTTTCAATGCTTTTTCCATCATCTTCAAAAGTCTGTAATTGATTTCCTCTCTTGACTTCATAACCTTCCTCCAGTAATTTAACCCGCTTGTTTATTTCGCTTAGCAAGACAAACTTGCGCAAAAGAATATTAACGTTTACACCTGCCGCCCGATAGTCTTCGATTTTAGGAGCCTTCTTTATCGCAAGTTTAACTTCAAGACATTTCATCAATTGATTCTTGATGTCAAAGTGTTCAGCAGCCTTGAAAAGATTGGTGAAATTCTTAAACAGTTTTTCTACGACATTTACAGATGGGAATAGTTCTGGTAGCTTTTCCCTCTTTTCAAGATATTCCTTCTGATTCCTAACCTTGCTTTCAATGATCAGATTAACGAAGTAGACTTCATCATAATCCATATCTTTCATCTGTCTGCCGTATATCATTTCGACTGCATTGTTAAAGCTTCCGAAACGTTTCCAGAACAAAGTAGTAGAAGGGTCTCCTTCTTCTTTATCTTTCTTGTATTTAGATTCTGTTATCGGCTGACCTTTCCCTACTCTTCTGATAACGTCCAATAGTTCAGAATCTGAAAATGGCCGATTGATCTTCATAACACGTTTCTGTTTGTTTTTGTCGATATTCTTTTTAACAAATTTCTTGACATCTTTAAGTTCTGTCATATTCCCCTCTAAGCTTTATTCCTATATAGATTAAAGGGAGTGGAAATTTCCACTCCCTATAAAAATCTATTTGTAAGCTTTAGTCTTCTTTCTCTTCTCCTCTCAGAGGATCAGCAAAACTTGTGTCGTGTAGCCAATTCGGAACATTACCTGAGATGTCGAGAAGTTCCATGTAGGAAATAATGTCCGGCTTAACGATCTTGCCGAAGGACTTGCTGTTTTCAACGAAACCATCCTTATGCAAGGAACACAATGCCTGTGCTACCGCGATGTTTTTCTGCTTTGGTTCCAAAGTGTTCCAGCAATCCTCCATCACCACGAAAATGTAAATATTGTCATTCCAAACGGAATGGGGAAATTTCACAGCAGAGATTTTGATCGGTAAATCTGCTTGCTTCCTGAGATGCCTCAAGAACCCGATTTTGTCGATGTTGATATGACCGAACTTGTCAGGATATTTTTCAATGAGTTTGTTCGCCAATTCTTTCGCTTCGATTTCAACTTCCCAATTAACTTTTGCCATCTTTTCTCCTTGCTTTATGAAAATTCCAAAGTCAACACAATCTGTTCTTCTTGAAGCTTTACAGTAAGATCATTGAAAAAGCTAAGATATACAGGATTGCCAACGTCAAGAAAGATATAGATTTCCTTGTCCACTTCTTTCCACAAACTACGAAACATGCCGGTGAAAAGATATTCGTATTCCTGAAGCAATTTGGAATTTGTGTTCACTAAGACTTCTTTTACATCATCCCATTCTTCTCCAGCATGGCTATCGAAATGATTGTCATCTGTTACGAGAATTCTAAACATCTTTTTCCTCCATAACGACTACCCTTCCCTTTTTACAAGGATAAGAAGCTTTGTCTATTTTGCCAGTAAGCATCCACAGAATCGGAGTCTTGAATTTTTCTGTTACCTTACCAGCAATGAAATCCGTAAAATAGACATGTGCGTCAAATCCGTTTTCTTCAACGAACTTGATCGCCGGGTTAAAGTCTGTTCCACCTCTGCCGTGTATTTTCGTTGAAAACTTACCGGAATATCGATAGTGGTTTTGGACGTCAATGTCAGCTTCGATTATCGTCACATCAACATCATTCTTACATATGCAGTTTATTTCATTGATAAATTTTTCAATTTGACGGTCTGATATGCTTATTGAAGTGTCTATTGTACAGGCTAGATTAAGCCGACTTCTGTTTATCAAACCAGGACGGGTTCCGTATCTTTTAGAAATCCGCATCTTGGTGGTTTCCAAATATGTTTCGGTGCTGTTTGCAACGAAAGAACGCAGGAGCGCTTTCCAATTCTGGGTGTTGTTAGGACGGATCATGAATTTCTCAAGTTCTTGGACAATGTTGAAATTCATATTTCCGTACCCTGTTTGTTTGGCATCTTCTACGGAACGTCTGATAATAGCATCTACAATTTCTTTCGTAATGGATGAACTGGAAGCATCTGTCTTTTCTTCTGAACCCGCCCACAGGGAATGTTCTGTCTTTTCTTTCTTTCCGTTCTTCCCGTTCTTTCCTCCTGGAAGGTGGTTATAATACCATTTCCATGTACGGTTTGAAGGGAAATCGAAATCATGATAACTGTACCAGGTATTTGGATGGTTAGGAATGAATTGGTTACAGGAGATATCCATTGCGATATTCACTTTTTCTAAGTTCAGGTTTCTGACATCATCAAAAATGTGTTTAAAGATAAGGTGAATGATTTCATGCTCTATGGACTTACAAACAATTTCCTGATAGTCGACATCGTCCATTATTGTCTCTACATATCTTTCATTGACATAAAAGACGATTCTTTTCTTGTCTGCATTCAGACCTACAGCCATCGTCTTTATCGGGTGGTCATTTCCAACATAAACTTTTTCAAGCTGTTGAAAGATGTGGGCGTAAAGCGGCTTTTCTTTGAGAAGCGATACCGTTGCCTTGATTATTTCTTTTTCTACCGTATTCATCTCTGATGAATAGGGTTTTGGAATCCGATTTTCAGTCAAAGATAAAAGCAAGCTTTTCTGTGCTTTCACATATGATTTTTACCGTCTTTTCTTCTTCCTTTGTTCCTTCTTTCTTATCTGAAAATTCAACCAGCAGCAATCCGAAAATTTTACCTTGTGTACTATTTAGTGTCGCGATGTATGCGGTTTCCGTTCCTCTCTTTTGGAGAAACATTTTTGAGTAGCCTGTCATTTCTGAAACTTGGAATTTTACGGTTCTTGCACTTCTTTCCTGACACAGCTTTCTTATGCACCTCTTACAGGATTCAGGAATTGAAACACCGTCATAATCTGTTTCTCCTGTGATAACGGGATCGATAATCGCCGGGATTCTTGAAACCAAGACATCCTGAATGTCTTCATAGCTAACGCCGTCAGCTTTCATCTGACTTCCTGATGTTATCTTCCATATCGGATTGTTCGGAAGGAATTCACTGCCGTTATGAAACCGAATAACCGTCACCCGGTCAGCTCCTGTTAAGACCCTTGTTTCACTTGCGATAACATCTGAACGTTTGTTCGCTACCATTTGTTTCGGTAAATTAAAGTCATGTTTTTTGTTTACTATTCTTACCATCCTACGATAAAGAACATACGGACTTACGAAGGAAATACACAGTAAAATTAACACCAACAAAAGGTAAAGCGTCTCACGTTCCATTTTAGATTCACTCCTTATTTAGATAGATCTGCATCAAAGTCACTTCCGGTAACAGAATCCTTATCTATGACCGGCTTATTGACTCCCAATACATTCAACATCGCGACATCATCTATCAGATACCATTGTTTAGCAGGAGTCTTCAGCGCCGGAACTGTCAAGACATCCCCAGGTTTCGGCATATAAACCCTTTCTCCTATGATAACCGTGTTCTGTGTCTTACATCCTGAAAACATTAACAGAATGATGATTGACATAAGTCCTGCCGCCTTTTTGGCTTTGACAAGCTGTTTCCTTAGAACCATAAGACGGATACGGATATTCGGAACATCGGTGATACTGTTTTCCATCGCTTGTATCAGTTGTGTTTCCGTGTCTGCTATTTTCTTTTCAAAATCTTTGACTGTCTGTACAAGCAACTGTTTCTTGACATCTGAATTCTTGTCAGACTTATATTTGAAGACGGCAACCAGAATCGTTGCCAGAGATCCTATTATTGCCGCAATCCATTCCATTTTCTTATTTCTCCTGTTTTTCTAAAGGCTTTACACATGCGCTAGGCTGCTTCCAAAGAAGTTTGTATCCGAATACACCTGAGACAACCGCGATTGCAGCCTGCGTCATAGAAACGATGTCTGCGCTTGAAATATTGCCGTCTTGCCAGACTCCCGTATCAATAACGGCATAAGTGATACCGATAGCGACAGTAAGCAACTGAGACTTTACGCCACCTATTTCAACCCTGAATTTTTCCATGATCTTTTTAATAATCTGTACCGCTGCGACAAACCCGGTAGACATTACAAAAGTCCCTGTCACAAACTTATCTACAGTCCCGCCGATCAATTCAGTAACAGCTCCAGGGACTTCAATTTCTGTTTCTGCCGCCATAAGGAGTACAGGAACGGATATCGCCAATATCGCAGTAATCATCTTTTTCATTTTATGCCCTCACTTTTTGCCGAATTTTACTTTAAAGTAAATCACAATACCGTCAAGATAAAAACCGATCCTTGTGAAGAACCCTGAAGTTTCAGAAATGAACCTTTCGTATTTCTTGATTGAAGTTTCAATTTCAAGAAGCCGTCCCTCAACCATCTTTTCAAAATTATTCAGTCGGCCTTCCTGTAAAGAATTCTGTTCAAGCTGACGGTTTATGGATTCCATAACTGCAAGACTTTTATCACTGTATTCTTCTTCATCCATACCGCACCTCTCTTAAAAAGAGAAATCCATCCCTTATTTGGGATGGATTTATCAAAAAAACGTTATCTTTGGTTTTTTAATCAAGGAATTCCCTGATTCTCTGGAAAGCGCGTTTCCATCTGATGTGTAGAGAACCAGAACTTAATGTCTTTTCCCCTTTTTCTATCAGCATAGCTCGGACAACAGGATATACTTCTGAAGACATTCGTACAGGAACAGAAAAATCCATCCGTTCTTCTTTCTTTGAAAACCAAACCTTGAAAATCATTTTTGAGACTTCATCAAGGTCTGTCTGATTCAGAACATAATCGTACATCTCATAGATGATCTTATCATATCCTGCCATTATCCCAGTCTTTTCATCTGTGTTCCTGTCATCCTTAACGGTTTCAATATACGAAAGGTCATCACCTCTTTCAGTTTTCATCATAAAATCATTGGTTTCGTGTCTTTTTCTGGTTTCCAGTGTTTTGGCCGCTGTCTGAACCGCCCGAAAGCATACGTTTGAAAATGAAGTTGAGAAAGAAGAATTCTCCGGATTCAAGCCGAATCTGTCTTTCCAAAATCCGTGTGTTGACTTTTTGAGTTTACGGTATCCGTTGGTTTTGTCCTGAATTGTGGCAGAAACGATATCTGACATCATATCATCCAAAATATCCTGCGGATAGCCACAGAATGTCTTGTAAATGAAACCACAAGTTTTCATCGAAATGACTTCCAAAGTGCTTTCATCTTTAAGCAGATTCAGATAATAGTCATAAGCGTTTCCCTTGTAACTTTCAGTTTCTGGCAAAGCCTTGATCCTCGGAATAAGAATTTCCCTGATGATATGCTTTTCGAGTTCAGTCATAACGACTGTAATGTTTTTTATAGACACAGTTTCACCTTCCTTTTCATTTAAACCCTACTTAATCGGTAGATATTCTAGTTTCAAGTCTGTAATCACGGCATCTACACGCGGGGAAAAGTATTCTGACCCAAGGCAATAGGCATCCAGATTCTCGTTATGCCATTCTGATCTTTCGTGAGTATGACCGCAAATCCATAAAAATTTTGTTTCCTGATGGTCTTTTGCGAAATCAGCAATGAACATACCCGCCTTATACCATACATAAAACGGAGCGGCGTCACTACTCTTTTTAGTATCCATGCAACCGAAAGGCACTGGATGACTGACGACGATAACGTTTTTGTATCTCTTTACAGCTTTAGAAAGCCTTGTCTTCAAATCTTCCAATGCCGTTTCAGCCCTGTCTTGAAAAGTCTTAACGACTTCTGATTCACTTTTGTAGAACAGGCATAGTTCTTTGATATAACGGAAATCATTCATAATCATTGGTAGATATGCCCCTTCTGGAACAATTTTGGCATCATACCAAGAATCAACCCCGACAACACAGGTATCCGTGTCTAGGCTGATGATGCCTGAATCTGTCAAATAGACAAGATTTGGATTTTCGCTTACGGTTTTTCTGATAATATTCGTTATTTCTTCAAAACCAGAATGGTAATAATCATGATTGCCTGTTATGAAATAGACAGAAGATTGACAAGCTGATGCCAATTCTTCTAGATTATTACGAAGAGAATGACCGTCGCCGATATCCCCTGCAATGATAATCGGGGAATTTGATCCCTTGATCTGATTAAAAAATTTACGCCTGACACCTGGATTTATACCGAAATTAAGGTGCAGGTCTGACATCGCCAAAATTTTTTGCACATTTACCCCTTTTTATAATGAAAATCATAGATTTTCATTGTTTTCTTCTTAAGGATTCAGGAAAGCATGATTACCGATAACCATTTTACTCTTGCCTTTTGCCCATTTAGGATTGCAGTTCCGAAAGGCGTAGTAATGCGTGTAATTGTGAACGGATTTGAATTGCCCGTTTACCATTTCTCCTGCAACCATCCGGCAAACCAACCAAGACTGGCCTTTTCCTGTTTTCAAATTGGTTTGTCCGTTCCAACAACTGAATTGATACTTCTGACGGACAACTTTCGACAATGCAACAGGGGTAACGGCTCCGTCTTTCTTTGCGCGGTTGACGATGATGCTGGCAACGGCACGGATTCCCGTTTCCCCTTCTCCACGGGCTTCATGATACAAGGTTTTGGCTAAATCATCAATCGGAGCTGCATATGCGGAAACTACTGACATAATAACAACGAACATGATTTTCTTCAACATAACAGATTCCTTTTGTGTTTAAGTTATGTGAATACTTTATCATACCGCCGGCTTCCTGTCAATAGGGTAAAATGAAAGATCTATGCCTTTGATGAATAATATTCAGACATGAGAAAAGAGAAAGAAGGGTTATTCATCCAAGGTAAACAAGGCAGAAGGTTTTGTGGACTATTCATTTCAAGTAGCGCCGACATGACGATATCCTGCGGCAATCCAGATTCAAACAGGAAAGAATGGAAGTTTACTGCCTTTTCTTCTGTAAACTCGATGGTTTCAGAACAAATATTTCTGACAAGACGGCTAGAAAAGATGCTGATGATATCCAACCTCTTGACGCTTCCTGTCAACAACTTGCTGATCTTCTTCTTTGTTGATACAGAATCAGAAAGAATGTCTTCAGGACTCAAGAAAATATTATCTCCTGAAACCACATAAGAAACAAAAGCATTCACAAAATCTTCATCGACAAGCATAAGGAGTGAATCTTTCAGGTTCTTCAATTTTCTTTCATCCACACATTCCGTAGACAATCCGTTGGTTTTAAGCAAACGGAAGGCTTCTGAAATCGTCCTCGGGTTGGTAAGAAGCTTACCGAACATCATTTCAGGATAATAGGCGCAGAACCCCAAAAGATTCTTGTCAAGACCTGCCGTATCTGCCCAATTGATCCATTCCTTGATATCAAAAACGGAAGTGATGTGCCTCATTCTTGTCAATATCGCGGGATCGATATCCGTAACTTGATAATCCTGCTGGCTGGGATTCCCTGTAAGTACGATATGGCATCCTTTTGGAAGTTTCCATCCGATTGTTGCATATGTCTGGAATAAAGGCATACAGGCTTTCAATACCCGTAAATTCGCACGGTTGAAATCATCTACGAGAATAACAGTCGGTTCGGCATAACCTTCGGAATCCGGAACCGGCACCCATTCAGGAGGGGCAACGAATTGTTTGACACCCTTGTCCGGCAAAAGCGAATATCCGAATTTTTCCGTATAAATCCCGATACAGGATTCCGGTACCCATTTTTCTTTCTGTCCGTTTGAAACACAGACATGTCTTTCCGGCATGCCGATGATATCCCCGACTTCCTCGATATCGGCAAGAGGAACAAAAACTATTTTGTAACCCTGATAGGTATTGCCCCTGTAAGAAACTTCTCGGTTTTGAAGACTTCTGACAAGACTTGTTTTCCCTATTCCCGCTCGACCCCAGATAACTGTAGAAAACCGTTCTCCTGATCTCTTTTCTTCGGCTTCGGTATCTGAAGCGAATGCCTGTATGAGTTTTTCGATGATTCCTGAAACAGTCAATTTCGGTCCGTAACAACCTTCGTAATTTTCTTCTGACATATTTTTCCCTTTCAACAGAACAAAGCATGTGTTTAACGGATATAGACTTTCCCGTTTCTGTTTTCCAAATAGAATCCCCGTTCCGCTTGTTGAAGAATATCTTCGTTGTGGCTCAGCATGATAATCTGCATCTGCATCTTCTCGCAAAGCTGACGCAAAAACAGACCGACATTCTCTGAAATGCTGGTATCGACATGTTTGTAGGCTTCGTCTAGAAACAAGATATCCCCGACATCCTGACTTCCTTTAAGAATAAGCACACGTAAAGGGATGCTGATACTGTCTGAAATCCCGCCACCGTGTCCCGACATATCCCTTTTAACGGCATAGTCTCCGTATTGCTTCTTGACTTCGATATCCAGAAACGATCTGTTGTTCTTGTCTCCGTAAGACATTTCAAAACTGTATTCTTCTCCGTATAACGTTTTCAAAACTTCTGTAACGACTGTCTCTATCCTGTTTTTGTACAGATTCCGTTTATTAAGACTCAAATCTTCAATCGTGTTGAAAAGCGTTCTGACAACATTCAATCTTTCTGTATTACCGACAATCAAATCCTCTTTCTCTTTGATCTCTTTCTTGTAAACTTGATTTGACCTTATTCTCGTTTCTATACTTTCTTTCAATTCTTCTTTTGTCATAAGTGTTCTTTCCTCTATCCGACATATAGAAAAACAATTTCAGCTTTTCTAACGAAAAGGCTTTAAAAACCAATACCTAAAAATACCTTAAATCATTGGCATCTTGAATATTTCAGAAACCGTGAATACCCGGTGTTCTGATCCTGATCATTCCCTTTCAGTACATGAATCAGGATTTAATTTTAGTAATTTTTGAAAACAATGTCTTTTCATTGGAATCACACAGGGGATCAGGGACCAACAAATTGTTCGAAGAACATTTGGGGAAATCCCCGTATGTGTGATATCGGTCGGTGAGTTTGAGGGAATGAAGGAACAGATTTTCCCCCTTCTACAAGGAAGAGGTATAAGAACAAAGTCTTATCATATCTGTTCCATTCATTCTTTTTACAGGATTCTGTTAAGGAAATCCTGATGTGCTAATCGTATAGGTTGAGAATCGGTATACGCTATCGCAGACTGAGAATGGAATTACGCCATATCTCTGTATGCCCCTCGTGCAGCGGGTGTCCCCCACAAACCTACACTAGTCTATTAGGCAGACTAGGCATACCTTCTCTATATCCCCACAGGTGTTGTTATTCCCTGTCGCTGGTCAACGTCCCATAGATTAACGGGTTGGTGTTCCACCATATATCCATAGGCTATAGAGTTCATTAAGCCAACCGGGTTATCCCTTTTGGCTCCGCTCCTTCACGCGAAGGCCGTGTTCCTGCTATCTTCACCTTATTACAGGGTCTTGTTTGAATCCGACATGTTTCTGTTTTTAACAGTGTCGATTACAGACAAGAATTGCGATACGGAAATCCATAAATGCTTCCTTGACGTTACGCCCCCGGAACTTGTTATCAAGGCCGTCCGGGATTCCTTTAGTCACTTAGTTTTAAAATCACTTTGGGTTTAAGTTCGTTTTGGTTTAAGAAATAGCCTTACAAGATTTGATTCAAATGCTAGAATTTCACTTGATTGCTTTCCAATAGAAATTGGTTTCTGTTTTTTGTAATCATCGATAAAGAAATTGATTCTTATTTTAGAAGTATTCCAGTCCGAAAGGGAAGGGAAATATGCCAGAAGGATATTAGAAATATCATTTTCTTCAATCACGGTTTTATCTATGTCCAAAAGCATGCCTTTGGGAAGACGGATATCTTTTATCGTCAAAGCCTAAAGAGTAAGCGGGTTTGAATCTGAAACGATGCTGAAATCAAAAGGCCGTAGCATCCTTGTAGAGATAAAGGTGTTGAATTTTAAATCTGTGACATTTGTAAAGCTGTGGAAACTGAAAACATTGGTTCCTGTAACGGCGGTAAAAAGTGAATCCTGAACCTTCCCGATACCGTTTTCATTAAAAGGTGTTTCTGCTGTTTTAACCCGTTTCTCTAGTACATACTTTTGTGAAGAGAAAACCGTAAAAGAAATGTTTTCTACCTTTTCATTTCTGCTTATCGGCTTGCTGAAAACGAAACAAGGCAAAACCGGTGAACCAGGTTCCTGAACATTAATCCCGTCTTTTACATCGACAGAAACAGTTTCTCCGGAAACCTTGAAATCGGGATTGCTGAAGTCCTCTCGGAAACGGATTTCTCCACCGAACAGAAATAAAGGAAACAGAAAAAGAAGTCTAGTAAGTATATTCAATCCACCCTCTCCAGGTTTGCCCGCCGTCTAAAGATTCGAACCCGAACACATATGTTGTCCCTTCAATGTCCAATTCCGGTGGTTCTCCGTAGATCCAGGTTATATTCGGGAAGAAAGTAACAGTCCCGCTTCCTTTTGTAAGGTGTATGTGGAAACTTGAATACTTACCTGATACTGTTTCAGGAGTGTCAAAGATGATATCCTGGGTCAGATTTGAAATGCGGTATACTGCATTTGAAGACAGAACGAATTTGTTTGTTTCTGAAACGGAAGGCAAAACATATTGATAACTGTTGGTTACAGAAACGGCACCTATCAATTCCGTGGTTACGTAATGGGCGTTGGTTTCTGAAATATGGCTGTTGAAATTTGAATTGATGCCGGAAATAATTTGTTCAAAAGTGTGATTGTCTATAAATTTACAGACGACATTCGTCTGTACGATAGGGACACCTTCTATAAGCACGGTTTCAACCCCGAAAAGTGTAAGGTTTGTCATCCCGAATCTTGTGTCTACTTTCAGAAGAAGATTCGTTAGATTATCCGTCAGGGCTTGAGAATAACCTCTGTCCATATAAGAAACAAATCCATTGTTGAGCATTTCCTGAGCGCCGGATTTGCTTTCCAGACTAAGGATTCTGGAGTTAAAGCTATTCAATGCCAGTCCGACATCAATTTCTACTGCTTCACTTCTGAAAGAAAAAAGTGAAAGAGAAACAAGAAGCATCGATTTTAGGAAGAAGTGGTTCATTTTTACCTCAGCTATGTGGATTCTATCAAAAAAAGACAACTTTACTATATTGACAAATGCGTCAAGAAAAGGTATATTGTTTGTTGATTATTTCAAAAGGAGAAAAAATGAATTATTATGATGCTCTACGAAACTGTTTTTTCAAGGGAATTACCGGAAGCCGGGCTTACGGCACGAATTTACCGACCAGTGATACGGATTACCGTGGAGTGTTTATCCTTCCTACATCTGAAAGGATCGGATTGTTTGATCTCCCGCATGAAACCGTAAATCCGGAAGAGGAAGATGACAAGCTGTATGAGTTGAAGAAGTTTTTCGATCTTGCGATTAAAGCAACTCCGAATATCATCGAACTTCTGTGGTTGCCTCCTGATTGTATTGTCAAGACCTCTACTGAGTGGGAGAACATCCTAACCAACCGCAACATGTTTATTACAAAGAAGGCGGTGTTCACCCATAGCTGTTATGCCATTTCCCAATTGAAAAAAGCAAGAGGCCAGAACAAACTTATCAACAACCCGATGTCTGTAGATCGGCCGTCCCGTTTGGATTTCTGCTGGGTTGCCGTCAAAGAAGGCAGCAAGACAGTTACAATCCCGATTTCTGAAACCGGAATTGATCTTACGACTTGCCGTGCGACTGCCGTTCCACACCTAACCAATTGTTACAACCTTTATCCGAATGGAAGCGGTGTCTTCAAAGGGGATATGCTTGTCTTTGAAAGCGTTCCGAAACAAGATTCTGACACCTGTATCGGAATGCTTACCTATCAGGAAGACGGGTTTAAGACAGCTTTGACCAAGTGGAAGGAATATTGGGATTGGATGAAGAACAGGAATCCTGATAGATGGAAAAATCAAGAAAAAGGTCTAGATTTTGATGAAAAGAATATTTTACATTTGATCAGAATCCTGATGTCTGCCAAAAACATCGTAGATAACGGGGAACCGATTGTCAGATTCCAAGGTAAGGATTTGGAATTCCTTCGCAAAATTCGTGAAGGAGCCTTCACATATGAAGAATTAATGGATGTCGCAAATCCAATTTCTGATTATGTCGAAGGAAAGATGAATGGTGCGATCGGACTTCCGGATTCCTGCAATATGAAGGCAGTAAACCGTCTTTTCATGGATACAATCACTTCGTGGGAAAGGAACAAGTAAAATGAGCATTGGTTTAACAACGGCGATGGCTACGGGCGGTATCGGTGCCGTTTTAGCTACTGCTTTTTCCCAAGTAAGGAATATCATTAACTCCTTTCGGTCTGTTTTCATCTGTGTGACTTCATATGAAGACTTAAGCGCTATGGCGTTTTTTGAATGGATCAAAAGCAAACGGATTTACTGTTTCGGAGACAGTACATATTTCTTAGAAGAAATGCATGAAACATCCAAAATCAGATTCAGCTTACTAAAATCAAGGTTTCGGAACAAAATCTGTATCGGGTTTCTCCCGTTTCCGGTTATCATAAAGTATGATAATATGTTAGGAAAAGCACAGATAATTTATGTCAGGTTCACCCTAAATGCCATAAAAATAGGAAAAGAACTTTTTGACATAAACATAAAATGCAGTTTGGGACGAAGAGAAGAAGATCTAAAAGAAGAAAACATATATAGGAAAGAATATTCTAACATCGTTTTCGTCAACGGTTCACTTGGAAATTCTTCATCTAAAAACGAAGGAAATGCCGATCTGAAGATGGTAACATCATCTTCAGATTCTCCTTCCAGTGAAGCAAAGAGTGCAAGCGGTGGAGGAATTGGTGGCGGCGTAAACCTAACTAAGTATATAGACCGTCAGTATTCAGAAACGCTCAAGGGTTTTGAATACCAATTGAAGCAGAAGACTCCTTTTGACATGTTCTATTATGGTGAAGACTTGCTTCCCGTTATTAAAGAAGTGGAAACTTGGATGAATATGCGGAGTTGGTATAAGGGCATGGATATTCCTTGGAAAAGGGGAATGTGCCTTTATGGACTCCCAGGCACGGGGAAAACAAGTCTTATCCGTAATATAGCGAAGATGCTCGGAATGGACATTTATGTCTTCAACCTTGCTTCTTTTAGGGATTCTGAATTTTTGGATTCCGTTTTGCGCTATGGGAAAAGCGGAGGAGTGTCTGACTATAATCCTTCCTTTTTCCTGTTTGAAGATATTGATGTCGTTTTTAACGGACGGGAAACAACAAGCAAAAACACGATGCAGAACCCTTTGACTTTCTCTACTTTCATCAATGCGATTGACGGTATCAATGAAATAAACGGGGTCTACTTTGCCGTAACGACTAACAACATTTCCAAAATAGATCCTGCTCTTTTAAGGCCGGGGAGGATAGATGAATGTCATGAAGTGAAGCCTTTTGGCCGTGAAGGACAGACAGCTCTCGCTGAAAAAATCCTTTCCGAATGGCCGGAAGAAATTCAGAATGTCGTTACGGATTCCCTTGTAACCGGGGCTGAATTTAAAGACAAGTGTTTGAAAATCGCCCTGATGAAAAAGTGGGAAACTGAAAGTCAGAGGTTGTTGAATCCGAAAGCATAGACGGATTTGACAACAGGGTCTGAATGTGGTATCTTATTTCTGTTTCTGAAATGAAAGGGAACAAAAATGGGATACAGATACTTTACTCAAACAATGGAAACGGTTGTCAATGCGATATGCAAGGACAATTCTATCCGCGTCATTTGGGAAAAAGAAGGGGCAACTCCTTTCGCACGGATCAAAGAACGGGAAATCCACATTCCTGTAATCTGTTGTTCTCAGACCTTGGATGAAGAAAGCAAAGAAAACCTTAGAGCCGATTGCTTTCATGAACTAGGGCACATCCTTTACAGTTCTGACATAAAGGAACAAAGTTGCATTTTCAAGATTTGGAATGCGATTGAAGATCTGTGGATTGAAGACAAAATCAGTAAAGAATATGTCGGAATCGGAATCAGCATCAATAATTCAAACCGAAACATCTTCGTTAAAATTTCAGAAAAGAAAGACGGGAAGATAAACAGCGGATTTAGCGATGCTATTTTGTACCTGATGTTTTCTGAAATCAATCTCGTTCCCAAATGGGACATTGATGAAAAGACGATCAACATGATTGAATCCGCCTATCCGATTTTCTCAAAATGGAAAGAGTCTCTGTCTTCTGAAGACAACTTAGCTCTTGCCAAACAGATTTTTGAACTCTGGAAAGATGAGATTAAAGATCTAGAAAGCAATGATAATGGGAAAACTTCAAAAGAAGGAACAAAACCCGATTGCGAAGAAGGGGATGCTGAAAAAACAGACAATATCAGTGGTTCTGAAATCAAAGAAGAACGGAACAATAATATCTCTTCAAAGGTTTCGGCATTAAAGTTATCAGGTGAAGTATATACCGCGTATCGAGACGAAGATGTCTTTGAAGTCGTTAATCCTTTTGCCTTTCTGAAAGAGAAATACCGCGAACGGAAAGCCAAACTCGGCAAACCGCTTCTCTCTTTGGTTTCTTCTATTCAGGAAAAGATGGAAGCGGTTGTCAACAATTCCGTCATTTCGGGGTTGGAATCCGGGAATATCAACACAAAGATGCTTCCTGAAATCGCTTTTTCCTTGAGGAAAGACGTATTTACTGATATCCATGAAGGTTTGGATTTGAATACGGCGGTTTCCATCTGTGTTGATCAAAGCTATTCTATGTGCAATGTTTCCAAATACGTAATAGACACGATGATCGTTTTGGGAGAAACGCTTCACAGGATTGAAGTTCCTTTTGAAATTTTCGGTTCTTCTACAAAAACCCCACGAAACAAGAACTTTTGTTTTACAAGATGGAGAAGCATGGTGTTTTCAATCTACAAGAAGTTTGAAGACAACTGGAACAGTGTTGGTTCTACCGTGATGAATTATCACGGGATAGAGAATCATATCGACGGTGAAGCCATTTCTTATGCAGTTTCAAATCTAAGCCTACGTAAGGAAAAGAGGAAGATTATCTTCGTCATTACTGATGGGGAAACTTTTAGCGGTCAAGATGAAAAGTCAGATGAAAAAGTTTCCAACAACCTCTCTCGTGTTCTTTCCGATGCAAGGAAGAACGGGATAGAAGTTTACGCCTTATCTATCGACTGTGGAAACGCTGTTGCCGTCCATTACGGAAAAGAATATGTTTCAGAAATCAATTCCTCTGAAGGCAACGCATTTTCAAAGACGGTTTTGACGAAAATCGCCGATATCGTTACTCGGAACAGGGGAAAAGCCTAGACCTATTGACAACAGCGAGAAGTAATGATACAGTTTGATTAAAGACAAACGAGAAAGGCTATTTATGACAATCACGAACAAAGATTATTCTAAGCTTGAAACGTTGTGGAAAACGGGAACAGAAGGATCTCTTGTTTTTGAAAACGGGATTTCCAGTAAAGATCTCAAGGCAATTAAGATCAGGGCATTTAAGAGCGGATATCTCCTGTATTACAAGGATAATACGGTTTCCTTAAAGCCTATTGCTGGGGCTTTTCATGCCCCCAAACCTGAAGCTGTTGCTATCAAACAGGAAAAAGAAGAGGCCCCAGAAGATGTCTTTGAGAAGATTCCGGGGTTTGAGAATTATCATGTGCCGGCTTTCCTCAAACAGGTTATCACGATGATGAAAGCTGATCGTGCAATGAATTTTTGGTTTAGCGGACCCAGTGGTTGCGGTAAAACTACCGCCGCAAGGTATCTGGCGACTGCCCTTAACCGTAAGCTTTACAAGTTAAACGGTGACGGTGGAACCACACCAAGTAACTTTTTCGGTGCGAATACCGTTGTGATCGACAAAGAAACAGGAAAAAATAAAATTGTCTTTTCTGACGGTATCGCCGTCAGGGCTATGCAGGAAGGGCTAGACGAACAGGGAAACATCTGTGGAGAACCTGGCATTCTGTTTATCGATGAAGCGGCAAGCCTTCCTCCGAGCGTGGGAATCAGTCTTAACGCGCTCTTAGAGACAAGGAACAAGATTCGTGAAATTTCCCTGTCAGAAGATGGCGGAAGGGTCGTTAAAAGTCATCCCGGTTTTGTCATCGTCTTGGCTGGAAATACCAATGGCCTTGGAGCGTCTTCGAATCAGCAACAATATTCGGCACAACGTCGGGCTTTGGACGCATCCATGATTCAGCGTATTACCGCAACCTTTCGGTTCGGGTATGACAAGCTGGCAGAACGTGAAATTATCAGCAGGAACATCTTTGATTGCGAAACCGCAGTGAAATTTATGAATTTCAAAGATTGTCTACGCAAAGCGATGAAAGACGGAGAAATCCTTACTCCGTTTTCCACAACAAAGGTAATTGACATCTGTGATGCCTTTCATATGTTCAAAGCCGAACAGGAAAATAATGTTCAGGCATTGGCGAATGCCGTCAAATTCTGTTATTTCGAATCCGTGTTGCAAGACGAGATGGCGGCGGCTGACGAACTCTTCCGCGTCTGTTTCGGGAAAAAAGCAACAGAATTCACAAAATCAGATGATGAAAACTATGATTATATTTAAAGGGGAATTTTCTTGATGGAAGACAACAATCGATTCTCAATTTATAGCATGATCGGCAAGAATGTCGGGTTTACAAGGCACGGGATAACGGTTTCTGGTGTTTGTCAGCACGTTATCCGCAGACCTTTGAACAATATTATCCTTATCGTCATTGACGGTATTGAATATCAATTCCCTGAACCGACAAAGATTGATTCTGTGGACGGAAAGCTTTCTTTCCTGTACGGGACGAAATCGACAGACATACAGGAAGGTGCAGACATGTTCGAATTCTGCGGAGAAGAGCTGAATATCGAATGGGGTGAAGATATCAGGAAATCAATCGGAAGAGAGAAGGCCTGTTTCATAATCGAATTCAATGTAACCTAATTTTACAGAAAGAAGGCTAAAAAATGGCAAGCGTTAAAATTACAGACGAAATGCGCAAGAATCTTCTTGACATGTTGTTTAAGAACACATTGTCGATATTGAAAATGGGCAAAGAAATGTTTGAAATTCTTCAAGAGATAAGGGAAACGATTAAAATCTCAGAAGACAAAGACAAAGAAAATCTGTTGGAACTTGCTGAGAAGTATGAAGAAAAGTTGTGTTTTTACTGTCTTTCTCGGGAAACACTGAGATGGTATTCCCAAATCATAGACAAACGAGAAGAAACGGATTTGGATGCGGAAAACATCCTCCGGTGGTATGCAAAAGTCGAACCTGTTTTTAACAAGGAAAATAAATGAGAAAACTTGCCAGTATTCAGAAAATTGTTTCAGTTGAAGAAATTCCAGGAGCCAATACCGTCGTTAAGGTGAAGGTATTGGGATGGGAACTTGTCGCAAAACGCAGTGATTTCAAAACCGGTGATCTTTGCGTTTTCTTTGAAACCGATTCTTTGCTTCCGAAAGAAAATCCTGTTTTTGCCTTCATGGCTAATCGGAAATACCGTGTTAAGACGGTAAAGATGGCTGGTCAAGTAAGCCAAGGTCTTGCTTTGCCTTTGTCTTTGTTCCCTGATGTAGAATCTCTCGGATTGACGGAAGGAGCGGATTTGACAGATAGGCTTGGTATCGTCAAGTATGAAAAAGAAGAAACTGATCCTGAAACCGTTATCAGTAATAAAAAGGATTCCAAGATTCTGAAGTTCCTTTTGAAATACAAGATCATGCGGACGCTTATTCTTCCATTCCTGTCCAAAGAAAAAGGAGGATTCCCTTCGGATATCATTTCTAAATCTGACGAAACCCGGATTCAGTGTATGCCAGGAATTCTTCAGACAGAAGCCGATTCTAAGTTCATTGCCAGTGAGAAAATTGAAGGTTCTAGCGCAACTTTTTCTATCAGCAGAATCGGATTGTTCGGGACTTCTTTCAAAGTCTGTAGCAGGAATATGAAACTTTCGAGAAGTCAAAATGTTTGGTGGCAGATGTATGACGCTTATCAAATCAGAGCATACTTAAAAGGAATCCTGTCCCTTCTTGGAAAAAGTGTTAAATCAGTAGCGATTCAGGGAGAAATCATCGGACCAAAGATTTGCAACAATATCTATTGTCTAAAGGAACCAGATTTGTATGTCTACAGAGTGAAGATAAATTACAGGGACGGAAGCGTTAGCTTTTTCAATCCTTACAAAATGAGAGAACTGTTTGATGGTGTTCAGGCGAAATTTGGAATCAAAGTAGAACTAAAAGTCGTTCCTGTCATTTGGGACGGATGGCTTACTCAGTTCCCGGATGTCAATTCTATTTTGGAATTCGCAGACGGATTTTCCAAACTCAAACCAGATCAGTTGCGTGAAGGATTGGTCTTCTCAAAAATCAATGACCCGAATGTCAGTTTCAAGACTGTAAGTCGAAAGTATTTACTCCAAAAAGGCAAGAAAGAGGATGCCGACTGAAAACAAAAGCATAGACGAAATCATTAAGGAATACAGCGATGTCATTCATTCCAACGCGATTCTCCGTGAAGTCCCGCTGAAAGACAAATACTTCGAAGTCAATACTTCAGGCAATGGAAGTCAATTTGCATTTTGTAGGGACGGCGAAAGGATATACGTTCTTTCACATCCGTTAAAAGGGCGTGGATGGTATTTCCTGACAGCATTCGAAGGTTTGTTAATCAGCGCAATTAACCATTGTTTTTCAAACAAGACGAGAAGTATTTTTGGATACGGCATTGACTTTAAATGTATTTAATTCGAATTCAAGACATAAGGCATGAAGATAAACGTATATACCTCTTTGAATGGAGTTGGCCTTGAAAAGGATGCCAATCTTCTGAAGAATATGTTGTCTGAACATGAAATTTTCATTCTGGATTGGCAGAAGCATCAACGCGGAGGACGGGCTGATATCCAAATACATCTCCAAATCCCAAGGTATGACTGTATTCAGTTGTCAAACCGAAATATCTTTGTTCCTAATCCGGAATGGTTTTATCCAAATTGGACAGAAGGCTTGCCTAGATTTAAAGAAATCTGGTGTAAGACAAGAGATTGTTTCAGCATCTTTGGGAGACTCCATCCGTCTTGTGTTTTTACAGGCTTCATCAGCCAAGATTTTTACTCACCTGAAGTTAAGAAAGAAAAGAAGATATTGCATGTATGTGGATCTTCTAGAACAAAAGGGACTTTGGAAATTATTGAAGCATATAAGAAGAACAAAGACCTTCCAAAATGTTTTTTTGTCGGGGCAAACAAATGGGATGTTTCGGGGTGTAATATCAAACAGTTGGGAAGGCTATCAGAACCTGATCTAAAGCGTTTGATGAATGAAAGCCTGATACACCTATGCCCAAGTTATTATGAGGGCTGGGGGCATTATTTACACGAAGCCGCAAGCACGGGTGCTGTCGTCATTACAACAGATGCCCCGCCGATGTCAGAGTTTTTCTCATCTCGCTTGGTTTTGACAGAAACGGAAGAACGAATGAACAAAGGAACTCTTTATAAAGTGGATGTCGAATCACTTGTGCAAGAAATAAAAAAGGTTTATTCAGTTCCTTTAGAACAACTGATTTTAGAAGGGAACAAAAACAGAGAATCTTTCCTTCAAAGAAACAAGGCGTGTTCAATGGCGATATTAACAGGAATTTAATGTATGAAAATTATCATTCTATGGGCGACATGCAGACCAAATGTTTTAAAATCTACACATCACCATTGGATGGATAATTCTTCTGGTCTCTATGAAATTGATACTCATGTGGCCGTCGATACAAAAGAACAAAAAGAAGAACTTGACGGATTTGATGTCATTGTAACAGAAGGTGGACCCAAAGGTGTTTGTTTCCCCGCCTATTGTCTCTCCAGAAATCTCGAAGCAGAAGATTCAGATATTGTAATTCTCGCTAGTGATGATTTCTTTCCTCCGAAGAATTGGGATAAAACAATTGTTGGCCTTGTTGGGAAAGATAAAAATTGTGTTTTGTTGGTAAATGACGGGATACAGAAATATCCGGCGAGGGTCATTACCTTTCCGATAATGACATTTTCCGCTTTGAAGAAGATGAAGAAGATAATTTACCATCCTGTTTACAGTCATATGTCAAGTGATTGCGAGCTCTATATAATCGCTGAAAGAATGTGCATATTGAAAGACGTAAGGAAGACCTGTAAAACGATATTTGAACATCGGCATTATTGCAACGGGAAGAGGGAAAGAGACGAAGTGGACAAGGCTCTTGATTATTCCTATGCGTCTGGTACGGAATTGTTTCGTTCAAGAATGAGGAAGAATGTTTGTCAACTTATTCAGGTAGATCCTTCCATAGAAGAAAAGGCGGTTCGCTTTTCCTTGACTTACAAAAAAGCAGAAGTATTAACAGGAAATGTAAAACAGTCACAAACAAGACTATCTATCCTAGTTTGTTCAATTAAACAAAGACAGGCATTGCTTCAAAGACTATTGTCCGTTATACAAAAACAAAAGACAGAAGAAGTCGAAATTCTGACGGAAGTCGATGATGGAAAGATGAAAATAGGAAGGAAGAGAAATAAACTATTAGACAGGGCCAAAGGGGATTACGTTTGTTTCATAGATGATGATGATGATTTGGTTAGTGATGACTACGTTTCTAAAATATTAGCGGCGATTCAAAACGATCCTGATTGTTGCAGTCTGGAAGGAATTTATACCGTTGATGGAAAGAACCCCGCCAAGTTTATCCATTCCGTAGAATATAAAAAATGGGAAACTATCGCTGAAAACGGTAAGACGATTTATATTAGGTGTCCAAACCATCTAAACGCAATCAAAAGGGAATTGGTTCTTAAGACAAGATTTAATGACGCTCTTAGCCAAGGAGAAGATAGGGATTTTTCAGACAGGCTGCTTCCTTTACTGAAAAAGGAATCAAAGATCGAAGGGAATATTTATCGATATCTATTCTTATCACAAAGGGGAAAATAAGATGTATTCACAAAACAACGAAGAACAGATCATCACAGAGTTTTACCAAAATAGGGCGATTGGTAAATTTTTAGACATAGGTGCGTTTGATGGAATAAATTTAAGCAATACTTATCGATTAGTAGAACTTGGATGGGAAGGGACGTGTGTGGAACCGTCTAGCGTCGTTTTTTCTTCTCTTTTAGAAACTCACAAAGATAATCCCAGAGTGAAGCTCGTTAATGCCGCGATAACTTCAAAATCAGAACTCCTGAAGTTCTATGAATCAAACGGAGATGCTGTCGGATCTTTTGATGAAAAACATAAAGAAAAATGGGAGGCTGGATCAAGTATTAGATTCCGAGAAGTCTTTATAAAAACGATAACGATGGAAGAATTGTTTTCTGTTTCTGGATATGATTTTTCTTTTTTGAATCTAGATGTAGAAGCATTAAATTTAGAACTCGTCACGCAATTGCCTCTTAATAGGCTACCAAACCTTAATTTGGTTTGTGTGGAACACGATGGAAAAATAAATGAAATTGTTTCATATTTCGGAAAAGGTTGGACAGTTCTTCTGACAAACCCCGAAAATATAATATTAGGCAGGGTCTAAATTGGTTGCTTTTACACATTCAAGACACTGGGATCAGGGCTTGATAATCATAGACCTGTTCAAGTCTTATCTAAGAAATAACGGATGGGAAGTCATAGAACTTAAAGAAGATGATCCAAACAACGTCCCAAAGCTTAAGTATGATCTTTGTTTCGGATGGGGACTAAGCGATACCCTTAAATATGTACGGGATGAATTAAATACAAAAGCTATTGTTTTCGATTTGGGAATGATAAGGAGAACTGAAATCGCCACACGCCTAGGATATTTCAGATGTGGAATCTATGATGAAAAATGGGTTTGTCCAGAACTTTGTGATTCCATAAGATGGCAATATCTTAATATTCCTATTTCTGAAAAAAGAAGTAATCCAAATTCCACAATTGCATTTATGGGACAGGTCCCGAATGATGTTTCCCACGGAATGGGAGAAGACGAACTTTTGAAATGGACATATGATGTCATTCAAAAATGCAAGAAAGATTTTCCATGCGATATTACATATAGACCGCATCCATTAACTACTTTTCGAGAAAAACAAAAGGGTTTCTGTAATCTATTGGCGAGAGAAGGGCTCAGTATTGATCTAAGAGATGAAAGGATAGAAAATCTTCCAATTGAAGAATTCCGTTGTGTAATCACTTATTGCTCGACATCGGCACTTCATTTCATAATAAACGGTATACCAGTTTTATCGTCAAAAAACGCTTTATATTCTGAACTTACTAGTCACTTGGAAGATGAAAAATGGGATGTCGATTATTTACCTTCTGCGTCTAAAAGATTAGAATGGCTTTCTAAAATTTCTTATTCGCAATGGAATCAAAAGGAAATTGCAGACGGAACAATGTTCCAATTCATTAGAAAGTATTTGAATCTATGAATACTGTCGTGATACCTTGTTTCAATCGTGCGGAATATCTTGAACTCTGTCTAAACTTTATAATGGAAGCTGACGGTTGGCATGACTTAAAATATGTTTTCGCTGCCGACATCGGAGTGACGAAGCAAGTGTTCGGTGTAATAAGCCGGTTCAAGGCGAATAGGGTAATAGTTACTCCCGATTTACATAATTTCAAAATCGGCAAACAATCTAAGAACGTCATAAACGGCTTGCTTTCTGAAAATAGCCGGGAATCAGAAAAGGTGTTTTATATAGAAGATGATGTATTCATAGGAAAAGATTTCTTTACGTTCGGGGAAAAAGTTAGCAGGACTTCAAAAGCCTTTGCTGTCATTTTATCCCGGAACGTGAATGATGCTGATTCTACCTGTGAAGACCTTAATTCCTTCTATTCCAAACCAGACAATAATCAGTATCAAGGTATCGGAGTTTGTTTTGACAACGAACAGTTGAAAACCCATTTGGGGCCGCACAACAACGCACATTATTTTTTCAACCCTCTTTTGTATGTCAAAAGACATTTCCCGGAAAGCAAATTGAACGCTAGTTTTTGTGAACAAGACGGCCTGATTCGCAGGATCATCGAAGCCAACAAACTTAAAGTCGCCTTCTCACATGTTCCACGCTGCTTCCATGCGGGATTCTATGGCTATCACAGGCATCCCAACGGGATAGATATCATCAAAATGACATCGGAACAAAGGAAAGCCTTCATCCTAAAAAACGCATTTGACGTAGAATCCCTGAAGACAATCGTGAAAGAAGAAGGAATGATTAAAGACAGCCTCCCTTTCGATTTGAACACCTCACATAATGACTGCTATGAAGTTAGCATTTAACTTTTCTGAGATGTTTCTTCCGGAAATTGATAAACAACCTTGAAGTCAGGGCTTTCCAAGAAAGAATCTGCGAGATACGCCGGTTTCCCCTTAATGACTTTACAGACTACCGGTATCGTCTTGGCGATTTTCAGTTCATTGTAACACCTTGCGGCAAGTTCATGGCAATACATTTTATTGTTCCATGTTTCAAAGTTGAAGTCATACGGTGTGCCTAAGTACTTGTGGGCGCGTTCTATTGCCTGTTCCTGCCCTCCGGAAGGCCGAAGGATACAGAAGCAGTCACAACGAAGGAAGTCTATCACATCGATTTCTGATACGCCTTCCGCGACGGCGTGTATCATCTTGCCATCCCCGACATAAATCCCGGTATGACTGTATTTCCCTGGCTGGAACCTGCCGTCAAGATAATCGGTATATCCTCTGAGAATCAAGTCCCCTGGCTGAAGAACGGAAATAGCATCCCTCGTCTGTTTACCCTTCGCTTGGAATGATGTCGGGCAATAGATGAAGAACATCGGGTATTTGTAGATTTTGATGTCCCCGAAAATAGTAAGGAATTTGGATTTCAAGTTGTAAAAGTTCATAAAGTGGTCTCCTTTACTTTCTTCCTTTATCAAAATACATTCAACCCATTGACAATCTAATTAAGATGTGATAAAGTATATGGTATGAAAACAAAGACACAAAAGGATTCTCCCGTAAAACACATCCGAAAGACATGGGTGGTGAATCCTCGTACACGGGTTAAGGAATCGGAGAAGAAGTACAAACGGGATAAGAAAGTGGAGATTGAAGAATGAAAACGATTTACGTCCTTTCTCGCAAAGAATTCGTTGAAAACTGCTTAAGACTTTCCTTAACACAGGAATATGTCGATTCCAGCAACTTTGCTGTTATCAGCATTGAAAACAGCGGGATGGGTTGGAATCATTTTCTTAAAGACGGCAAGAGAGTCTTGAATGTTGAATTTGATGACGTAGACAAAGATAAAGACGGGGAAAAAGTCATTTCTCCTGAAACCGCTGTGAAGATTTTCAATTTCCTTGACGGGTTAAATCAGAATGTAGAAACCACTGGGGAAGACCTGGATCTAATCGTGCATTGTGGTGCCGGTATCAGCAGAAGTGGAGCTGTCGGTCTTTTCGCTTCTGAACTGTTTGGAATAAAGTATGAAGACTTCAAAGCTATTAATATGAGAGTGAATCATAACCGTAGGGTCTACACGGAACTGTTGAAGGCTTGTGGAAGACATTATTCAAATTATTCAAATCTTGAAACGCATTAACCAGGAGAAAACAGAAATGAAAGAGTTTAGCAACACTGTGATCGGTTTCTTCACTGAAGTTAGAAAAGCGAATGCAATGCTTAAAACGATGAAGAGAAAGCAGATATGGGCGAAGCGTTGTTTCAGCATCCCTTCTCCCCTAAAGCATCCGATCATATGAAATTCATCAAAGTTAAGAATAATAAGACGGGGATATCTTATCCTTGGATGGCAGATGTCACGAACACAGAAATACTTCTTGTTCTTGAAAAATGGTTTTCGTCTCGCAATGCAAGAATGATTATGGAATTTGTATCGTCCAAGGACTTTTCTTGCAAAGGGGAATATCATTGTAAGCCGGGAAATAACATCGTGCCTTTGTTGAAAGCACTGGCAATGAATCTTAAAAAGGGCGATATCCCTGCAATAGTCTTCGCCCAAACAATGGATAGGATAGCCGGGATAAGAGAAACTTTTTTAATCAAATATGGAAGAATCCTGATAAATGAAAACGGCGGTTATTTTCAGTGGACAAATGATCTTGAAACGATAGAAGAAAAAGAAGCGAATTATTTCCCACAAGAAATCAATGATATTAAAGTTTCCCGTTGGCCGGACTGTAAACACTTCTATATTGTTAAAGGCTATGGAACACTTGTTCTCGAAGGCAGGGAAAAATGGAATACGGAAAAAGAAGCTTGGGAAGCAGTTGAACGCTTTAAGAATGGAGAAAAATGCTTAGGGTGTTAAAAGAGGTTCTTTGTGTAAAAACAGAAAAGATTTTCGCCGTCATTGTTAAATTTCCAGGTAAGCTTGGAAATTGCGATAATGTGTTGTGTGAGGGAATCCTAAAACGGATTTTCAGCAAGCAGATTTGTTTTAGTTATGAAATCGTAGGATTCAAAAAGAAAGTAGGAGAACTACTTATACAATTCCGATTTGTATGTTGGAATCGTGAAGGGCAGATCCAGAGATATAAAACTTTCAAGAATATGGATCAAAGCAAGCTTAAGGAAAACGTAGACAGGCACAGCAACAAGACTGTTGAAAATTTCGTGGGGGAATTCTTTAAAAGGCTGAAACGCGGGAACTATACGGTGTCAGTAAACAATAGAAGCTCAATTATAGAAGAGGTGAGAAACGAAGTCATTTAACTATAAGAAATTGGAAATTCCCGAAGAATACGTTTGTTCAAAATGCGGAAAACATCATGTAAGGCTCTATCGGCAATATCAAACTTGTGCCGTAGCCGTAGAACTTTTATGCAGGTCCTGCGCCCTTGAAGATCAAAAACAGAAAGTGCCTGATTCTGAATTTGAACATTCTATAGGGTGGTTGGTCGCTGCTGTCCCGACAGAAGACGGGGAAACGTATTGGGGATATACAAGTGTCCCGCAAGACGGAGTTGATTGGTGGAATAACTTATCAAAAGAAGGAAGTGTTTAAAAATGAATGCTTGTGTAAAGATTAAAGGAAGTGTCCTCTTTGAACTTTGTGAAAGAGCGAAGAAGGGCATTTATGCCAAGAGGGAAAAAGAAGTTCAAGAAAAGATTCTTGATTGTCACAAACGATTTAATGAAGAAGTAAGAAAGTGGAACCAAAGTATCTTTGTTCGTTTTTTCGGAATGAAGCCGAAGGAAATGTTCCTAAGTACAGATTCAGTTTGCAAAGAAATGGATTTGCGTTTTTCAAAAGAGAAATATGATGAATGGGGTGAAGTAAGGACAACTTATCTCAGGAAAAGTTTTTATGGAGAACGTTCCGGTTGGGAAAACCAGATTAATAGACTCAGCATTCTAGGAAAAGAATTCCCAGATATGGATGTTGAAATCGAGACCCAGACATTAAGTGATATTTGTGTAGAAGCGGAAGTGAAATAAAGAATGAAAGTATTGATTACAAGTGGTGGAACAAGAATAGCGATTGATAGCGTCAGGCATATCGGAAACATGAGCAACGGGACTCTCGGAACCCGTCTTGCCAAAGATTTCCTGTTGTCTGGAGATGAAGTCATTTTCTTCCGTGCGGAGAAATCGAAATCCCCGATGAAAGCAGAAATTGACTTTGCTTCCGAGTCAATCGATGAAAACCTTAAGTGTTTTGAAAACGCAAAAGGCCGATGGGAAGCTTTTTCCCACCACTATAAGGAACATACCTATAAGTCTTTCGAAGACTATCAGAGTGGGCTTGAACACTTGATTGCGATTTACAAGCCCGATCTTATTATTCTTGCCGCCGCCGTGAGTGACTATGCACCGGAAACAGTTGTTAAGGGTAAAATCAGAACAAAGGAAAATCTGAATATTGTTCTTAAGCCTTTACCCAAAGTCATTTCCAGTGTCCGTAAGTGGGCAGGAGAAAAGGCTTTTATCATCGGTTTCAAACTGCTTGTAGACGTTAAAGAATCTGAACTTTTGGAAGCCGCAGAAAAGAGTTTTGTAGATAACAGTCTTGATTTGGTATGCGCGAATGATCTCAGGAGTATTTTGAACGGCAATCATGAAATCGCAATTATCAATGGACGTACAAGTCCATTGATAATTTCCCACAAAACGCTGAAAGATGAAATAATGAAAGAGTTTGTGTTCAAGAAAGGAATGGATCAATGAATATCTGTATTGTTTTTACCGGAACTGTCGCTTCTAAACTAGCTCCTAAAATCTACAAAGCCTTTTGTGGTGACTATAATGTTACCCCCGTCTTTACGAAGAAGGCAAAGTATTTTTACGCTCCACAGGGGATCGGTTCTCCTTTCGCTGAATCTTTCTTGGACGATGACTCCGAATGGCCGAGACCTCCGATTGGCGGCTATAACAAGGAAGATGAAATTCCGCATATTCAAATCGCTAAGAACAATGATGTCTTGCTTGTTATCGCAAGTGCAGACTTCCTTTCTAAAATGGCAAATGGAATTTGCGATGATCTGGCCTCTAGTGTCTATCGGGCTTGGCATAGGAATAAGCCAGTCATCGTCGCACCTGCAATGAATTCCTATATGTGGGATCATCCCGAGACGGATGAACACCTGAAAAAGCTTGAAAACTGGAATGTAAAACTTGTTCCGCCACAAGAAAAGGTTTTGGCATGTGGGGATAAGGGAATGGGTGCCTTGGCGGAAATCGACACAATTAAAGAAATCGTGGACGAATGGACTGCCCCTTCTTTCCCAATGGACGTTGAAGATTGTGCGGGTATCCCTATTGGGGAAAATCATCCCGGATCTTTCCTCGGGGAACGCAAGTTTTCACCCCATACCGGTGTCGATTTGTATTGCGAAAACGATACCCCTGTTTATAGCATGGCACCCGGAATCGTGGTAAGCATTGAAGATTTTACGGGCAAAGGAGATGATTCCCCTTGGTGGGAAGACACGAAATGCGTTTTGATTCAACACAGATTCGGAACCGTATGCTATGGTGAGATTGAACCGTCATTTGGGATTAAGGTAGGAATGGAAGTCTCTTGCGGAGCTTTGATCGGCACTGTCAAGCGGGTGTTGAAACCCGGAAAAGAACGCCCTGATATTCCTGGCCACAATACTTCAATGCTTCATATCGAACTGTATCCATGTGGGCAGAAGACGGCAAGTAAGAGTTACGAACAAGACAAGGATATTTTACTTGACCCTACGCAGTTGCTCATAAAATCATGGGGAATCAATCCCTTTATTTTAAAGAAATGGAAAGAATAGTGAAAGAACTGTATAAGATTGTCAGATACGAATACGGATGGCTACTTTGTGCGACTCCGGGACAGTCTGGAATTCCTTTAAATGCTCTTCAGGAATGTCTTCCGATGTTCCCTAAAGATTCTGTAATTGAGGCCGGTATCGTGCATCATTACAACGTCTATGACAACCCCGGAGGAGAGGTTATTTTCGCCGTCACATCAGTCACAGAAGCCCCAAAATGGAAAAAAGAAATTGAAAAAGATTCAGAAACAGTTGGAAGACGCTGGTTATGACAATGCGGTTGCGATTGCCACGAAGGCCGAGGTTGAGGCCGGTGCGGCCTGCGGCCAGCTTGCCATTATCAATGAACGTGCAGACGAACGTGGTGCGTAATTCAAGTAGGAATAGACGAACACTTTTTTAGAGAAAAAAAGATTCTGCCACTTGACAAAGTGAACGAACTTTGCTAAAGTACCGGTATCAAAAGAACCAAAGGGGTTTCTTATAAACCCCAAATGGTTCCTAAGAAAGGTCTGGTGAGAATATGGCTAAGAAAGCGAAAGTCGTTGAAGTCGCAGTCAGTGGCAAGTATGCGGATGCCGTTGTTAAGGGTTGTGAAATCGGGCGTAAGCTTGTCAAACTGTCGGAGGAACAGAAGGAGTTCCGTGAGACTATCCTTGATAAGACCGTCAAGATCCCCGAAACCGCCCAGAGCGCCCGTCTTACCGTCAAGGGAACAGAAGATAGTGTTCTTCTCAGCCTTCGCCGTAAGGTGACGGTTGAAGCAACGGAGGACCTGAAGGCCCGCGTACTTGGAGGCAACTACATCGGCCTCTTGGATGTCAAGCGGAATATCGGAATCGAGAACCCCAATGACATTGCCAAGGCTATTGCTGTTCTTACGGCGGCTGGCATTCTCTGCAAGGAGAATTGGGAAGTCAAGACTACCGCAGACAAGCTAGAGAAGTTCCGCGATGCCAACGGCGCTGATGCCGTGCTTGACGCCGCGATTCATCTCGAAGAGGAAGAAGTTGTCAAGTTTGAGGCGGAAGCCGGTGTCAAGGCATAATGTCCATATAGACGGAAAACATTAAAGAAGGAACGGGAAAACGGACACAATGTCCGTTTTCTTGTCCTATTAGGGGAAAAGATGCAAACTAAATCAGGGAAAAGGGTCATCAATTTCAGGACGGTAGAAGGAGAAACAGAATATCCCTATCGTGGTCAGGTTGTTATCAAGGAAGTCCCTAAAATCAGAATCAAGAACCTGATGTGGGATAAAAACGGACGATCTTTCTATAAAATGGGAGATAGTCTTGATTTGTGTCTTGACGGTATTGACAAGTAGGATAAAATTCTATATAGTATACGGCATAACAAAGGAGATAAAAGACATGAAGATCAAAGGCGACTTTTTAATCACGTTGGGAATGCTTCCTGATTCTTATTTTGGACGGCTTCTAAAGATTATCAACACAAACGGAGATTTTACAGAGCAAGGAATCCGTCAAATCTGTGAAGGCTTCCTTAGCGGTAAACTTCCTAAGAAAATCAACACTTGTCACGGAGATTGCCCGGCAAGTTTGGATTTGATGAAAGTGTTCTTCGATTACAAAGAAGAAAAAGAGAAGAAGAACATTCAACTCAGGAATGAAAATCTCCCCTTCAATATCTTCGGCAAGGAACATATTGAACAGGGTGCGATTGATCAGATGATTACCGCTATGCGGCTACCTGTCGCCGTTGCTGGTGCCCTTTCTAGTGACGCGCATCAGGGTTATTCTTTGCCGATTGGGGGAATCCTTGCTACTGCAAACCAAGTTATTCCTAATGCCGTAGGAGTGGATATTTCCTGTTTTCCTCCTGAAACAAGAGTCGCGATGCTAGACGGGACTCAGAAAAGTTTTAAAGAATTGACCAATGAAATTGAAAGTTTTTGGGTATATTCTATTAATAATAGCGGGATGATTGTTCCGGCGAAGGCGAAAGCGTTTAAGGTGAAAGAGAATGCAAGTCTAGTTTCTGTAAGAATTTCTGGAGGGGAAGAAATTGTTTGTACGCCAGATCACTTATTTATGCTAAGAGACGGTAGGTATAAAGAAGCGCAGAACTTAGTATATAAAGATAGCCTTATGCCATTTTATCGTTCATACTCAGATAGAGATGGATATGAATACATCTATCAGCCTAATGTAAAGAAAACGCAAAGAACACATTCTTTTGTTTCTGAAATTTATAACGGAAAACTTGAAAAAGGATTTGTTATCCATCATGCAAATGGAAATCAATATGATAACCGTCCAGAAAATTTACGCATAATGTCCACTAAAGATCATTCTTCTTTACATGCGAAAGAAAGAATCGATTTTCTTAGGAGTAAAGAATTTAAAAACAATAGAATAAAAAAGCTTAAAAAAGATGGGTTTTATGATCAAAGATTTAAGGCTAAAAAACAGTCTATTGCGAGGGAAAATTCATTAAAGTTCCAAAAAGAACACCCAGTAGAATTCAAAGAAATTGTCAGTGGGAACGGACAAAGGGGAAAAAAGTATTTAAAAGAATTCCTGCAAACAGAAAGAGCGTCAGTTATCCGGAAAGAAATTGCGAATAAACTACGTGCTTGTGATATTTGCGGAGAACTTGTTAAAAGCAATATCGGCTTATATAATCACAAGAAGCATAAACATAACAACCACAAAGTTATTTCTGTAAATAAAATCGACAGAAAATCAGATGTATTCTGTTTGGAAGTTGAAGATTTCCATAATTTTGCGCTTGCGAGCGGCGTTTTTGTGCATAATTGTAGCATGAAAATGTCAGTGTTCGAAGGAGTAAGTTTCCCTGAAAGGAATAACGCTTTCAGAATGAAGATGAAGGACGCTTTGCAGAAACAGACCTGCTTCGGTGTGGGATTGAATGAGAAGAAGGGCCTCATTCCCAGTGGATTTGAAACCACAGTTCTTGAAAGCAGTCTGTGGACTGATATCCCGATGTTGAAGAAATACAACATCAAAAAGCTCGCCGAAAACCAGATCGGTACTTCGGGAAGCGGGAATCACTTCGTAGACTTCGGAACACTTACAGAAATGATTGACGGAGATATCCCTAACCTTGCATTGCTTAGCCATAGCGGTAGCCGTGGTGTCGGATATAAGATCGCCAAACTTTACCATGAACTCGCTTGCGAAAATTTTGACAACAAGGATTTTCATGGTTGGGCGTGGCTTGATTTGGACACCGATAGCGGTAAAGAATATTGGGCGGCGATGGAATTGTGTGCGGCTTTCGCAAGAGTGAGCCATGAAATGATTCATTACCGTATCAGTAAATTCTTGGGATTGAGTCCGTCTTATACCGTTTTTACGAATCACAATTTCGCTTGGAAAGAAAAACACATTATCAATGGCAAGGAAATGGATGTGATTGTCCATCGAAAAGGTGCGGTTCAGGCCCAATTGAACCAAGAAGCCTTAATCGGCGGAAGTATGGGAACGCCTTCATACTACGTCAAAGGAAATGGAAATGAAGCCAGCCTTTGCAGTTGTAGTCACGGAAGCGGACGCACGATGTCGAGAAAACAGGCAAAGGAAACTTTCTCGAAGAAGGAGATGCAGGAATTCCTTAATGCCAAAGGCGTAGAACTCCTTGATGGTGGGTTAGATGAATGCCCGATGGCCTATAAAGATGTTGCCGGTGTGATGGATGCGCAAAAGGATTTGGTTGGGATTTGTGGAATTTTTCAACCGAAAATCGTGATGATGTCAGATGATCCCGACAACGATTGATTTAAGCCAAAAGGAGTTAAAATTCAATGAAATTCAGTAACCTTCTAAAGTCCCTGTCGGATACAGAGTATCGCGGGACGTATTGTATGACAGTAGCAAATTCAGGATATAACGGAATTACAGAAGACAGAATGAATCGGTTATGTGAAACCGTGGATGTCTGTATGACGGATTACGCTTGTTTTGGGGATTCCAAAGTTATGGATTTTCAAGGGAAGTCAAGTTTTGTCGTTGTCGTAACAAAAGTTTGAACCAAGACAGTTGACAACAACCCTCTTTTGTGATAATGTATTGACATCTAATCGCAAAGAGGGTTTTTTGTTATGAAATATTACACAAAAAAGAATGAACGTTTTAACACCAGAGAACTCGGTTCCTATGGTTGTTATCCGATTTATGAAAAATACACAGAGATGCTGGTTGCGATTCTTGAATGCTATTCCTGTGATGTTGATGGCTTCCTAAAACAAGCAGATAAGATCGGTAACATAGATTGGTTTCCGTTTTATACAGTGAAAGCAGGTAAATAATGAAAATTCAAAGCCTTAGTATTTGTGTACCTCTTCCAGAAGGTGAACGGCGTTGTGTAAACGCTTGTCGATTCTGTGTTTCCAAGATGCATCATGAAGACTATCCGTGCCCACCGACAGGGACTCCATTTCAACAGGAGCGGTATGAAAGTGAATTCAGAAAGCGTATGGAATTCGCAAGGGATAACGGATGCAATACCGTTATGCTTACCGGTCAAAACGAACCTCAGCAGAACATGCCGTTCCTGCGTAAGTTCTCGATTATTAACCAAGCTTTGCCTTCTAGTTTTAAATGGATTGAAATTCAGACGACTGGGGTCGGCTTAGATAGGGACAGATTGCTGTATTTACAGGACTACGGAATTACGACGATTTCTCTTTCAGTTTCCAGTTTAGATTCAGGCAGGAATGCCGAGATTAATTGCAGCCCGGATTACCTTAAAGTAAATCTTCCTGATTTGGTTTCTCAAATAAAGGACATCGGCTTTAATCTCCGGCTTAGTCTAAACATGAATAAGTCAATTCTTTCCGACTTCGATAAAGACGGTGATTCAATGTTTCAGCAGCTTAAGACTTTCCAACCGGATCAGGTCACTTTCAGGAAACTTTACGTATGTCCAGGAACTCCTCAAGCCAAATGGGTAGAAAAAGAAGCGACTATAGAATCTGAACTGAAGAAGATTGAAGACCATATCAAGGCAAACGGAAAGCTTCTGAATGTTTTGGAATACGGACAACTTCAATATAGTCTGGATGGAATCAGCTATGTTGTGGATAATGATTGCATGGCGAAAGATCAAAAGTCGGGTGTCTATAAGTATTTGGTATTGCGTCCTAACATGAAACTCTATTCACAATGGGATGAAAAATCGAGCCTTATTTTTTAAACGAGGGAATGATATGAGCAACAAAACCGATAAATTGAAAGCGATAGAAGCCATTGATTTTTTGAAAAACCATCCGGCTTTCGCTTGTGAAACAGACAATCCGATATGTTCCGGTTTCTGGTTCGGAATGAATGATGTCTGCAAACACGGATATACTGAATCCGCTAAAGACGGGATTAGCGTTTACCCTAGACAAAAGAAGAACTGGGAGCGGTTTAAACACCTTCTTCCTGAATATGAAAAGGATGATGCTTGTCCAAGCGTAGATGTCAAGTATTCGGATCTTTTCGGCGAACCGTGGGAAAGCCACCATGTCGAATACTGGTGGGAAATTTCTTTCTTCATCTGGAAAGGCCCACACATATCTGAAGACAACTACCTCGAAATTTATGACAGGAGAAACTGGCGGATGTTCAGTGGTCCGGAAGGCGGGAACCGCAGTTTTGAAAAATCCATTATAAAGGCCGCAGAAAAGGTCAAGAAGATTTACGGTAATTTCTGCTGTGAAGATTTCCTTACGCCTGAAGAAAAATTTAATCATGAAACGGAAAACGCCTTTCTCATAGGAGCGCCGTATATTAAACACAATCCCAAATACATTGAAGTCAATAATGATGTCTTGAATCTGCGTTGGTTGAAATGGTTTATGACAACGGAATATGCTAAAAAGAATTGGGGTTTTTATTTCAAGGAATGGGAAGACTTCCTTCAAAAAGCGAAAATCTGATGAATGCCAATTGACATCTTTACCATAACAAATTATGGTAAAGAAAAAGGCAGAAAAAATGAAACTCATTTCAAAATTCAAAGACGGATACGACATCTATGCAAGGAATCCATATCTCAGCGATCAAAGCTGGAATAGGGCATGGCAGCGTGATAAACAAGCGGTTAAGAATCCTTTGGCATACCCGCAACAGATAAATTCATGGTTTTGGAAAATCAAAATTCCAGAGCAAGAAGTTTCGATGTTCACGATTTTCTTCTGTGGTATTGAGATACCAGTGATCATGGTTCGTCGTTATGTCTATTCGAATTCCGATGTCGTTGGACAGTATGAGACTCACTGTTTCTACAATTTCGCAGACTTTTCAAAGAGTGAATTTTATCAAGATGGTTTCCCGAAGTCGTATTTCGACACACAAAACCGTATTTGGGAAAGGGTTGATCTAAACGGGAAAATTCTTACGCGGTTGCCTCCGAAAGATATTTGTTTGTTTTTCAGAACCCCGATTGTCATTTTTGGCTGTCTTCCATATTGTAAGAAGGAAGAATTTGAACGGGTTGTGGAAAATGGAACCTTTTGCCACGTTGCTTATCTCAATCCGTGTCTGAAAGATTTTGAATTTTTCACGAAGTATATGGATGCCTTCACTGCATTCCAGATGCTTGAACGTTTCATCTGCAATGACATGGTTGTTACCGACATGAAGGACGTAAAGATTAGCGATGTCCTAAAAGCAGAGACACATGGGTTTAACAAGTACAGTTTTAGAAAGGACAAATTGATTGAAAGTTAAGTTGACGGTTGTTGACGGAAAGACGAACGGAAATCTTCCTGTTATTTCCGTAGAAGGAGAAACGGAAGTCCTTCCGTCTGTCGGAAAACGCTTTTCGATGAAAAGCAATGTCTTGGGTTTGGAGATTACGAGGTACGTAACTACTTCCAAGGTGACAGAAACAGATGTTTTAGATGACATCCTTACCTTCTGTACAGAAGAAGGAAGCATCTATACTCTTGAAATCTTAGGACAGGATTCTTAATCCCTATTGACAAATCCATCTCTTTGTGATACCTTGTGTTTATTCAAACAAGGAGAAAAGAATGAATGCAAAGACTTTGACAAAAGATTGGGGATGTGGCCCTTGTGTTTCCTATGATGACTTCACCAAGGATAAGTTCTTGCGTGAAACCAAAGCCTTTCTTAAGGCCGTAGGTATCAATCTCGCGGTTTGGGGTTGGACTAACTCCCGTGATCGTGGGGATTTCGTATCCGTGAATCGCGGCGGCGTTGCAGTCAGTGGAGAAGTGACTCTGACAATGAAGAAAGACGGACGCTTCCTTTATGTTCAAATCGGGAGTTCTTGTATCGGACAGGTTTCTGGTAAACGGCATCCGAATAACGTATATATCCTATACCGGCATAGCGATGGTGAAAAAGATGTCTATGCCTGTCAGGGGCAAAACCGGTAGGCTGATCCAATGCTTGACAGCGATACCCTGTCAGATATCCTCGGGAAGTAAAACATGCATAAAGAAATGAGATATTTTTGGAGTACGGTTTTCGAAACCGGAATGTTTGATTTTTGGGAAGCCGTAGATGAAGCGGATGTCAAAAGGAAAATCGCGAAGAAATATTGCGGCAGGGCTTTTGATTTCGGAGAAACAACTGCGGCATCATATCTACGTTTTAACAGGAAAGAAGGAAAAAATGATTAAGCTTGTCGTCTGTATCCCGTTTTTTGTTGTTTCTGCCATCGTCCTTATTCTGTCAATCCTGTCGGAAAAAGAAGGATTTGAAAAGTATTCTAGACAGGCGGAAGTCCTGTCAACGACATTCCTTCCACTGTCAGTTTTGATCGCCGTTGTGTTTTACTTCATTGCAAAAGCAAACGGCTGGTAAGCATATTCAGTTGCCTTAGTAGACAATTTGTGGATAAGCATTCCAAGGGGCTACATCAAACCCGGTAGAACCAGTGTGTCGGTAGATAACAATACCATTGTCGCCACCGGGAGTCCCTAAACAAGAAGGAGCGTTACCTTCAAAAAACATGGCAACTGAAACAGGCGCATTCCATATACCAGGTTCAATTGTTTCTATACTTGCCGGAACACTTATGTTTTTTATCAGAGTGTCTGAAAACCAGGGTTTAAACAATGTTATTCCCTCATTCAAATACAGAGTCTTCATATATGATTGAGGGTTAATAGTAATAGTTGTTACAGATTTCCCGTCAATTGTAGATGGGACAATAACATTTTCATTCATTGCAAAAGAATCCGTTATTTCAATATAATCACCGACATCTACGTAAGTAAAGTCTGTTGAAGGATTTGGATTGTCAAGATATCCCCAATAATATTCATTGGTAACGGTTCCACCTAAGTCATTATCCGCTTGAAGCCAAAAACACTGAGCGGCAGCACAAGTTCCACCACTATTTGAAGGATAACTTCAAGAACCCAAACTACCTCCAGGATAGAAGGATGCCAGTCCTGTTATGTTGCCATTGTTTGTTGCAGATTCTCTAAATATCGCTGAAGAAAAATTTCCTGATTGGTTCAAAGAAGAACAAGCAAGAGTTCCCGAAAGTCCAGACGGCTGTCCGACTGTTACTTCTACAGTGTCTATAGATGTCGGTGTTCCAACAGGAGTGTAATTGTTTTGGTTTTCAAAACTTCCGTCTACGGTCCCGGTGAAAGACTACGCTACAGGTCCACCAGGAAGAGGCGCTATTTCTAATGACTTTGCCTGAACATTGACAACCGCTGTCGGTGTTATTTCTGTCGTGGAAACATACCAACCGGTTCCATCATCCGTTCCTAAATTAAGCTGTGTGTTTCCTATAAAGAATGTACCGTTAAGGTCTCCCAAAAGAGACGGCTTTATCCTTAGATACAGTTGTGCCAAAACGTTCTTCGGAACGAATTGGGTATTGCCGAAAAACAAACGGATACCGTTGACATCCGTTAAATATGCTTGAATCATTTCTTCACCAGGATTGCACCATCCCAAAGGTGACAAGAATTTTACGTATGTGAAATTCGTATAGAAGGTCAAGCCTATGTTTCCTATAACTCCCGAAACCAAAGCGATTGACTTTATTCCGGAATGATAAGTCTCTACATAATAGCCGGATACCGGGAGTGTCGTTGAGGAGAAATCAAAAGTCGTGGTTGTATCGTCACTCCATGTCAAAGTAAAAACAACCCCTGTAAGTTCAGCAGACGGAACTATTTTTATCGGGAAAGGACTATAGGTATTACCCGTTACAGAAGTAGCGACATAACTTGTGTTGTTGAAAACTGAAGTTTCAGGTAATGAAATCTGCCATATCGGATCTGCGCCAATGGAAGGGATAACGGAAACCGCCGAAGCGAAAGCCATGTCTTCAGGAGGCAATACGTTTCTCGCCTGAAGGTAATTGCCCGTTATCCCTTGGTAGATCCTATTTACTTTGTCTGAAACCTTAAGATCGTTGTAAGCCATGAACCCGTTAATTGTTTTGTCGGTAAGCACGGTCTCTGTTCTGAAATACGTACTGAATGCTGTGAACATGGTGCGGAATTGAGCATACCTTGAAAGGCTTGTATATCCTGTCGTGCAGGTCTTGACATAATCCCTGTAATTTTGAAGCGCTAGCATCAACGGTGCTTCTATGTCCGCCTCTCCACGATAAGAAAAATGACTTGCCAAGTCAATATTGCAAGTCTGTATTGCCGTGAACAGAGAATCTTGTTCAGATTTCAAAGTGTCGAAGATGTCGAGAACCCTGTCAAAGATATTCGCTAGATTCTGTTTTGTAAGTGTTGTTGCCATATTTTCTCTCTAATTAAATGTTTTCAATCAATAATCCGATTGTATGATTTGCGGAAATAGCAGTCATAACAATGTCATATGTCCAGGTGTTCGGATTGCCGGATTCTGTATGGATGACATTACCGTCAAGACTGATTGTGAACTTGAACATTTCCAACCCAGAACCGCCTTGTGACACACGGAACAGGATATTGGCACCGTGATAAACGGCATAAGGAATTTCCGGATTACCACCTATCGTTTTTTGGAGTTCTGTCGGAGAACCGCTACTATTCAAGTTGGTATAGTCATAGACCTTGAAATTCGGATATGTGTTACCGGCCGTCAGAACAATCGTATGTTCCACAGGACTTGCCCCGAGATTGACCAATTCGACTTGAAAACTGTTTTCAGCCGTCAGGGTTTGGGAAGCTTTGATCGCCGAATAATTGCCGGCTTCTGCATCTGACCATCTGTTGAAAACATAGATAGAAGAAGGAAGGTTTTCTGCAAGCCACGCTTTGATGTCTACAACGTCGCCTACGGCATTCGAAGGCTTATAGCCACCACCATTAAGGACGTATGCCGCTGGCAACGTGTGAAGGTTGTAGCCGTCAGGGATTAAAGCAGGGGAAGACGTAATGGAAACAATCGCCGCTGTTTTGAAGGTAAAGGTGAAATCAATCTGGGTCTGTCCTTCTGTAATTTCAAAAGATTGTCCGTTGGTCAGGGTTCCGCTTGCACCGAGATTGTCAGCCCATCCGATAGATACAACGATGTATTTGGTATCATCGTATATCGCCGTAGGATAGAAGGTACAAGGGATGAATTGCTGGGTTCCACTTGTCTTTGGTTGTTTGCCGATATAATCAATAGAGATATCTGAAACCGTTCCCGTTGTCCCGTCTAAAACGGTGCTGGATGAGACATTGACATATGCAGAAAACAAAGGTACGTCCTCAGCATCAGGATAAGACTGATATTTGGGATTGGCTCCGCCGTTTGTCCAGCCAGTAAAATAATATCCTTCAGCAGGTTCTGCAAACAGAAGGTATTTAAAATCCTGGTTCTGAATGATGTAAGATCCTGTGCTCCCCTTTATCCGTGTTCCGTGGGTAAGCGTTGTGGAAGAACTTGCAACCGTTGTAAAACTGTCGGATAGTTCGTAATCGGTTGTATATTTGACTTGAATGTTGCAACCGTCAAGAAGCGCGATATCTTTTAAATCGTTTGTCTGTTGATTCAAGATTTCAATGGAAGAAAGTCCAATAACTTCTGTTTCAGTAGTTACGGCGGTTCCGTCACTGTCCAGGAAAGCAATCATCTTGTAATCTTCACCTTCTGTTTCAAAAGTAGCAAGGACCAGAAGGTCTGAAAGACTTGCTGAAAGTTTCATTTTCTGAGGCTTAGTCATCAGACCGGAAGTTGAGGAATGAGAATAAACGGTTCCCGTATAGGTTCTGTTTGTATACGCACCAGTCCAAGAATCTGTTTCTGTATCATATGTGTAGGTATAATGCACCGTTCCTTCTGGTTTGAAAACTGTTCCGGAATAGAAATGCGTACCTACTATGTCGTAATAGAAACTGTCAGTTACTTGGTTGACAGAAAGGTCATTCGCCAACATAAATGTTCCTATGGATGTGATTCCGTTTCCAAAATCAGAAAAATATGTCTCGAAGGCATTATCAATCGCTGTAAGATATAGGGAAAAAGAAGTAAGATCGTAGACATAGTTAATATTGTCACAGGCATTTGTTGAATTTACAAGAGGAACACAAACAGATGCCACTCCGTTTTCATAAATACTGTCATAGAATTTTTTGGTTGTCATCCCGCTGAAATCAAGATCGGGAGCGGTGGCATAGGCAGAAGAAACTTGTTTTAACATAAACAAGTAAAATCTGAAATCCTTTTCTGTTATTTGTAATGACATCCTTTTCTCCGCTTTGCTGACGGCTGATCTGAAAACTTAAGGTTTGCCGTCTATAATGGGTATGAACTATCAAAAAAAGGAAAGGTCTAAAATGCCGAGAGAACAAATTGAAGATTGTGCCTGCAAGAGGAACGGAATAACGGAAATAAAAGTAGCTAAAATAGGAGAAGGTGCCAAAATCCCTCTTCAGGCGCTTCCGGGGGATGCAGGATTTGACATCTTCAGCAATGAGGATTCCGTCATCATACCTGGAACATCTGTAACAATCGGATCTGGATGCCGTGTGAAAATCCCTTCCGGATGTGTCGGCTTGGTTTGCCCGAGATCGGGATTGGCCAGCAAATATTCCTTGACGGTAGGAAACGCACCGGGAATTTTGGATAGCGGATATACTGGCGAATTGAAGGTAATCCTTATCAATCACGGAACCAGTGTTTATACCGTCAATAAAGGAGATAAAGTCGCGCAATTGGTCGTCGTCAGGTTTGAATCTCCTTTGACTATTGAAATAAGCGGGGAAGATATGGATGCCTTGAACACCATCAGAAGCGGCAACGGATTCGGAAGTACGGGTAACTAATGCAGATTCCCGTAATCGCGATAGACTTTGACGGCACAATTACAAAACCAGGATGTGGAAACCTTTTCGTTTTCAGACCCGGTTGTAAAGAAGTTGTTTCTGAACTTCACAGGCTGGGTTTCGAACTCAGGCTTTGGACCTGTAGGTATGGAAAGTCGTTGGAAGAAGCAATGGACTTTCTTAAAGAAAACGGGATTTTGTATTGCTTCAAAGGAGTTAACACCAATTCTGAACAGATTTCTGAAGGTTATGATCCGAGGAAAATAGTCGCGGATATCTATATCGATGACAGGAATTTCGGTGGTCTGCCTAGCTGGTACGAACTTCTTGCCGGAATAAAGAAAACCTACTGTCCGTCAATGATAAGCAAGTCCGAATTTCTTAAAGACGGAATTGTTTCTAAAGAGTTGTTCGAAAACAAACTAAGGCCTATTTTTGAAGAGAATGGCTTTGTGATAGGAGAATGATATGCAAGTTGAAAATATGAAATCTAAGGGAACATGGCGGGAAGTGGCAGATGCAGCAAGAACGACTATTCATATGGAACCAGGAACAAATGAACCGAGCGACACTTGGAAAAGGAAAATGTTGCTAGCTGAACATTCTCCTATCCGTAAGCTTGTTTTTAATTGGAAGTGGAAGGACTTGAAGTATTGGTGTTCGACGCACATTGTCAGGCATAAATTCGGTATTGAACACTGGGTAAGAACACAGAGAAGTGATAGGACAGGAGTGAATAGAGACGAATTGCCGCAAGGCGCTTTGGTAGAGCATGAATGCGAAGCCAATGCACAAGCAATTATGTTCATCAGCCGCCGCAGGCTTTGTAACCAAGCTAGTCCGGAAACCAGACAGGCATGGCAAGCCGTTGTGGATTCTCTTAAGACGGCAGACCCGGCACTTGCAAGCTGTTGTGTACCAGAATGTATCTATAGGGGTTTCTGCCCTGAATTGAAGCCTTGCGGATGGATCAATACAGATGAAGCACAGAAGAAATTAAAGGAATATCGTAATGTCTAATTATTGGCTAATCGGAATCTTGGTATATTGGTATGTCGCAGACTGTTTCTGTTTTGCAGTAAACTCCTATGCATATGAATTTACCGGCTTTGGTAAAACGATGAAAGCTTCCCTTTTTTCATTTTTCTTTTGTCCGATAGTAATCATTTCTAGCGTTTCAAAGAAGAAGATAAGGATTTCAAAAAGAGGCGTGAAGATGTCCATTTTTTATCCCGTAAGTTTGACAATCTTCCTTTCCCTTTATAGCTTACAGCGGGTTTTGAATCTACTGTCAGAACTGTTTGATGTGCTAGGTGAAAAATCCTACCGAGTGTACGAAAAGTTCATTTCGTTTTCCGGTCGGTTTTTAAATGAATAGTGATTAAATCGCGTAAAGTTCTAGCAATTTGACATACCAATTTTCAAGACCATCGGTGCTCCGTACTTCGATATCGGCGACTTGATAACAAAGCATCTTCGCGAAATCTTCACATTTCTGTTTGGATTTGAAAAACGTCGGGTCTGTAGCATTGAAGATAATCTGCATATTCAACTTGAAAAGGTTGGTAATCCCGACATATCCTCTCGTCGGTGATTCAAGATAAAAATACTGTTTTATATCCTGTCCCATGCATCACCTCCGTCTTCCATTTTGAGCTGGAAGAAACAATACATAATGGTCTGAGTAAGCATCATCGCGGTACCTGCATCTGTTGACATCGCCTTGATAACCGTGGTTTCATATTCAGTGTCTTCAAGCTTGTCTTTGACTTCAACTCCTGCCAATTGACAAAGACTGTGGGTTGTAGAAACATACTTTGCACGTAAATCCAGAACTCTCTGTCTGGTTACAGGGACGACTTCCGGCTGTTCTTCCCAAACGATTTTAATCCGGCTTCCATAGACGGCATCTGGGATTATTTCACCCTTTTGCACATATGACTTTCCATCGGTAGGGGATTCCGTTTCTTCAATAAGAATCCATCCGTCTTCCATTTTTCTACTGTTGGGAAGCCTATCATAATTGCAGATGATAGAACCATTGATCTTTTCATTTTTTGATGGCATTATAATGTTGCCGTCAACAAGCTTCCCGACTCTTCCAACCGGTTCCGTTATGACAGTTTTCCAAGACTGGACTATTTGTTTAGGTTCTCCGAAATTCCAAGAAACTAGGGAATAATGACAGACGTAATCTTTGAAGACACTGACATCTGTAGGTTTAGAAGATTCAATGACTTCATACCATAGGCTTGGGTCTTTAAACGTAATGCCATCTTCAAGATAATCTTCTTCTATCGGTAATTTTATTTCTGTGCCTGAAACGAATTTAGCGTATTGCATCTGTTACTCTCCTTAGAATTTTATTTTCCACTTCTTAATCAAATAGTTATTTACCTGTTGAAGTTCTTCATCACTTATGTCTCTGGTGTAGATTATTTGTTCATAAACGAATCCAGTTAATTGTCCTCCGAATGACTGAAATGCGACAACCGCGTTAGCAAGGGCCTGCTGCTTGTCAGGCGCACCATTACAGGCGTACGACGTAACCCTGAGCATTTCCCGCGTCGGCTCGGTGTGCTCGTCGCCAGGCGGCAACGACGCCCGGAATTCGTCTAGTTTCTGTTTGGTAGATGATGCCTCGCTCATTTTCAAAATTCTCCTGTTTAAACAGTCCTCACCGCCGCATTACTTCCACGCGCTTGGCATTGTCGCGTAATCGTTCAGCCCGGTCGCGTTGTAATAGCATCGCTGACAGTCAGTTCCGCTGGCAGTCGGAAACTGCTCATATAAGTGTGTTGTGCCGTCTGGCATCAAGGCGGATTCACCTGTCAGATTTGGGCACCTATAGAAAGTGCTATTGAACATGTTGGCCGCTGGCGCACCGGAGATATTACCGAACAAACCAGATGGAATCGGACCTGTCAGCCTTGAGCAGTCAGTGAAAGTGCTATTGAACATGTCGGCCGCTGGCGTGCCAGACATATTGCCGAACAAACCAGATGGAATCGGACCTGTCAGCCTTGAGCAGCCAGTGAAAGTGCTATTGAACATGTTGGCCGCTGGCGCACCGGAGATATTACCGAACAAACCAGATGGAATCGGACCTGTCAGATTTGAGCACTCATAGAAAGTGACATAGAACATGTTGGCCGCTGGCGCACCGGAGATATTACCGAACAAACCAGATGGAATCGGACCTGTCAGCCTTGAGCAGCCAGTGAAAGTGCTATTGAACATGTTGGCCGCTGGCGTGCCAGAAATCGCGCCGAACAAACCAGATGGAATCGGACCTGTCAGATTTGAGCAGCCATAGAAAGTGGATTGGAACATGTAGGCCGCTGGCGCACCCTCAAAATCAAACCCACCTGACATTGTGACATAATGTCCGCCAATGAAAGTGCTACTGAACAATTCCATGAAGTTTCCTGCTGTATTGCGCCAGTCACCCCTAAATCTGATCTGCTTACCTTTGAGCGTTATCGTGTTGCTTGTCCACGGTACAAACACGCCGTCACCGGCGTCTACCAGAGCTTTGGACGGATCGGCAGGCTGTCCATACGAACCTCTACCAATCGTTATGGCCGCTGGATATGTGCTGACATACTTAAATGTCAGCGTGACCGGCTCGATATTCTCCGAAACAGTATTCGGGTAATCCTTCTTCAACGGATTACTGACCAATGTATTTCCACTATACACTGCTACTGCTGAATCCTTAATCGGTCTAGCGTTATAAAGTTCTTGAACTTCTTTATGAGACAAAGCACGGTTATAGACGCGGACATCATCTATAGAACCGTCAAAGCTATACTCAGAAAGAGTCCCGATAGTGCCAAACCCAAATATGTCGGGAGACACTATGATACCCGTCAGATCAACCGATTGAAAATCATCATCTACGAAAAGCACTTGCTTCGCGCCGTCATATGTTCCACATAAGAAATGCCATTTTCCATCATTTATTTGGGATTCTTCAATCTGTATTGTTGAATATGGTGTTGTGTCTGTTTTCAAAAAAAAACGTAAATATCCGCTTTCAAGCCTTATGCAATTATCATAAGAACACCACCATCCCAAGATCAGTTTACGATGCTGGACTTTAGATGTTTTAATCCAACAAGAAAATGTAGCGGCGGATTTTGTGTCTAAATAGTTGTCAAGGGCGGGCACATACACTCCCGTATCTAGGCCATCGAATATCCCGCAGCGTTCAATCTTTCCTGGATTGGTAATTACATGTCCAAGACTTGTCCCATTATTTCCGTTTCCAGAACTATCCTTAACTTCTCCCTGAGTTCCATTATAACTCGTTTCATCAAGCTTCCAATGGGCAATCAGTCCATTTGTGGGAAGACATTCATAGGGAATAGTTTTAGGACTATATACCACTATCTGTTTCTTAGGAAATCCTAGATTGTAAAGTTTAATGACTTCTTCAGGAGACAGTGCTCGGTCGTAAATACGGACATCATCAATAAGACCATTGAATTTTTGGGAATTATCATCAGTCACTGAACTTAGACGAATCCAACCGTTTAAAAACGAAGGACAAACAGCATCAATCAATGGCATATTCTTAGTCCCGTCTACATAGCATATAGAGTTTGTTGATGATAGTACTAGTGTCATTAGATGCCATTTATTATCCCCTATGCTACCTACTTTAAATATAATATCTCCGCCTAGACTTGAATGATATATTTCATACGAAAGATATCCTCTATATGTCGTAAAACTGATTCTTGGCCTATACGATTCAAAAGAAATAACGGTTGAAACTGATGTGATTAATTTATTTTCTTCAAAATTAACCCATAATGATAAGGATACTGGCATTTCCAATACGGAAGGTAACATGGCATTAATATGACTTACACTATCAAAATATCCCGCTCTGCCTATTTTCCCAGGGTTGGTAAGAACGCCTCCATAACTAGTCCCATTATTCCCATTACCACTACTGTCTTTAACTTCACCAGCGGTCCCATCATATGACATTTCGTCTAATTTATAATGAGCAATTAATCCATTAGTAACATCAGTATTAGGCATCTGATAGATTTGTCCGAAGACAGAAATACATGATAATAATACTATAAAGAATATATTTTTAATAATCATGATTAAGGTCTCCAGCCAGCATTGTAAGCCTTGATTTCTAGTTCGTTAGCTCTACGAGAAAATGGTGTATATAACATCCAGTCACCATTGGATATTGCAGGTTTCATGATAACTATTTTCAATCCCAATTCAGTGAAGTCCTGATCAACATGAGGAACGAACATTTTTGTACCAGTATATCCAGAACTTATTCCACTCTGATTTGCACTTGGAACATAATTAGTTATTGGATCTTGAAAAGTAGAGTAATCAGATAGCTCAGATCTTGCATAGGAAATATGAAATGGTGTGTCTCTGTCAAGATAATAAATAAACGCTCTCATGTCTAAAATTAATGCTTCACGATCTGGGACATAAAACTGAAAGAAATTAGTTATTTCTGATGCAACAATGACTTTAATTATTACCCCATTACGTGGTTCATTCTGTCCAGTATCTGAAACTCCTATAAGTTTTTTCCATTCATACACTGTCGGATAAGTCTGCCTAGCCTGTACAGTGGTAGTGTCTATCATGCTACATGCAAATTTATAACAACCCGTTACGGTAAAATCAGGTTCCTGTTGGAATTCAAACCCGACAAACGTAATCGATGGGATATTCGTAACGGTTATATTCAGGTCTAGTTCAAATTTTGCTTCTCTGTTTGTGAAATTAAGAGTTGAAGCATCCATAACAATAATTGAATTGGTGTTGACATTGATCTTATATACGTTCTTAGATTCTACAACTAACACGACAGTCGTCTGAGGATCGGTATAAACATTGTAAATCTCAGTCGGATGATAAATTCCAGTATCTGAAAAAACTGTAGAATCACTTGCTGCGAAATATATCGTGTCGGGTTCTACATTCGTAATAGCTGTGACTTCAGCAGCATTACCCTTCCAAAGTTTCTCCACGGTATTCGAAACAGAGGAATCAGATGTTACCACAACAGAAGTAACGCCATTTTTTACTGTTTGAAAACGTAAAGCCGTATTGGTTCCATAAGCCGTGATGCTATTGGAAGTCATAATGCTACCGTCATGCATAACTTGATAAACCAGAGGTCCGTATTTATAACTAAATCCACGATATAGGTCAGCGTCTCCGACACCACCATTCTGTCCATATGAAATAATCGATGGAGTATTATAACGTCCGCCAAAAGCCGATCCAAGCTTAGAATCTATCAAGTACGATCCTTCAAACAAATTTATAACTCCCGTACTAGGATCAAGAGCAGATGAAATTGACGAACCGGATATCTTAACGTCTCCTAGAACGATATCCCCAGTCTGTCCGTTTGTAATACCTCCAGAACCAGTTCCGGCTCCGTAATAAGACAGGTTGGTTGTTCCTGCCGTAACGACCTTTTGGGACGTGACGTTCCCGACTTCGTTTGTCCAAGTTTCAAGGATTGTCGTTTCTCCCATACTGTTATGAGTAACGCCTCCGACATTAACAACAGAAAAAGCGCCAGTAGATGATTGAAGGGTTCCCAAATTCGTAAAGGAATTAAGGTTTCCGTTGGCAGTTGTCATCAGTTTCAGATTGGATATCGGGGTTTCTCCAGCCGCAAAGCAGGAAAGTCCGAAAAGCAAAAAAGCGACACATGAAAACAAAATCTTTCTCATCTCTACCTCCATATATTAAGCAGAAGCGATATACAATAAAGTATAACTTGAATCAGGAATAGGAGCGGAAAATTCCGCCGTGAATCCGTTGGAAGAAATCGACCCGCTGATGATTGAAGCTATAATGTTGGACCCATTGGCCGGTTTGCATACAATCGCTACAACGGAAGAAGGGGTAAATGACCAGCCTTTTCCTGTAACAGTAAGGCTTTCCAATCCCGCTGCTAATGTTTCTGTGCCTCCTGCCGTATTGCCGTCGCCTGGAACAGGCGGATCAGGAAGGATGGAAGATTCTGATAGATAGTCCAAACTTTCAGGCATTCCTACCCACATATAAAACGTACGCTCAGTAAGGTTTTGTCCACCTACTGAAACCATAACGGCGTTTTCAAACTTATTGAGAGTGTCGCCTATCGAAACCAAGATGTTTTCCGGTTTGATGACAAACTCTTTAATCGCTGTATAAATGATCATGTCTTCACCTCTAAGTTGTTACTTTTATCAAAAGAGTTTTCAAAACAGACATAAGCAATTCCTACTTCCATCCAGTCGGAATCGAAGCATAATCCGAAAGGTTGGTGCAATTCTGGTAACAGGTGGTGGTATATCCAGAAAACTGTTGATAAAGATAGGTTGTGCCGTCCGGCATTAACGCCGAAGGCCCTGTAAGATCGTAGCAATTGATGAATGTCGATAAAAAAGCATAGGTAGGAAGCGTGCCTGATATATCTCCGAACAAGCCGACAGGGATGTTCCCTGAAAGCTTTGTGCAGTTCATAAATGTTTCTCTGAACATGCCGGTCGCAGGAGTTCCCGAAATGTTTCCGAAAAGCTTGTTCGGAATATCTCCCGTAAGTTTTTGACAACCTCCGAATGTCGCGGTAAACATGTACTGTGAAGGATTCCCTGAAAGATTTCCGAAGAAATTGTCTGAGATTGAATTTGTAATCCCTATACAGCCGTAGAATGTGTATCGGAACATGGAATCCGCATAATTTCCTGAAAGCCTGCTGAAAAGACCAGGTGGAATTTCAGAAAGATTTCCGTCAAAGTAAAATGTGGAATAAAACACATATGCTTGTGGCGTCCCGGATACGTCTCCGAAAAGGTCTTTTGGAATAGGTCCGGTAAGGCCGGAACAAGTCTGAAAGGTAGAATAGAACATTTCAGGGACAAACTGCAAACCTCTTGTGTCGAATTTTCCTGTAAGTTTTACAGGATTGTCTCTTCCGAAAGTAGAATCGAACATCCGATAAAATCTTCCTTCGCTGTCTCTCCAATCTCCTTTGAATCTGACACGGTTCCCGTAGACAGGAATCGTACGACCCGTATAGGTCGTCCAACCCTGTCCGGAATCATAAAAAGCCTTATCTGGATTGGCGGGGCCGGGATAGGAGGAAAAAAGATTTATTGAAGACGGATGTCCACTTAAATACGTAAATGTAAGAATAGGTTCAAGACTGGTTGGAAAACTTTTCCTTCTCGGATTGCTTACAAGCTTGTCTCCGCTGTAGACGGCACAGATATTAGAACCGTTGGTAATAGACCCTTCTCTTTGCTTGACATAAACGAAAGCTTTGTTTGTATGACCTGAATCCTTGACATAAAGCTCCGCCGTACAAATGAAAGCCGATAGGACAGACAATATGGTGAGTGTAAAAGTTTTAGACATTTTGATTGGTCCCCCATTGAAAAACAGATTTTCTTTATTGTTTCCAGACATCTGGCATCGTGGCATAGTCTGACATGCTTGTACAATCTTTGAAACATCCGCCGATATGAACGAACGTAAAGTCTGGAGCAGGGAATTTGGTATAGAGTTTTACGCCGCTGTTTAAAGTCGCAGAACTCGATGTGATATTTTTACAGCCGTAAAAGGTATACAGAAACATGTTGTTTTGAGCTGTGCCAGTGGTAAGACCTTGGAATAATGCATAAGGCAGAGTTGTAAGACCTATACAGTCTCGGAATGTTTGACTAAACATATCAGGAGCAGGAGGTCCGATCAACCCGTTTCCAAAACTTCCAAAGATTCCATATGGCAGATTTGTAATCCCTCTACAATTGTAAAACGTTTTATCAAACATGTATCCGGATGGAGCTCCTTTGAGGTCTCCGAACAGATAATCAGGTATCGTCCGTAAAGAGGTACACCCGCTGAATGTTGATTGGAACATCGCATATGCAGGAGCCCCTGTTACCGATCCGAAAAGATTGGCAGGAATGTCGTTTGTCAGTTTCGAACAGTTATAAAAAGTATATGCGAACATATTATTAGCATACGGTCCTTCAATGTTTCCAAACAAATTGCTTGGGATAGCGCCCGTAATGGCATTACAGCTACTAAACGTCGACTGACACATTCCTATTTGCGGCATCCCGGTTACGCTTCCGAAAAGTCCAGAAGGTATGCTTCGTATTCCGTTACATCCGTAGAAAACAGATTGAAACATATTTGGTTTATAGCTTCCGTTGATATCAAATCCTCCGGACATCGAGACATAATGATTGTTTGTAAACGTTTGGTTGAAAAGTTGTGCAATAGTTCCGGCACCTGTCCTCCAGTCTCCCTTGAAAAAGATTTTCTTCGATGACACGTTTATCGTTTTTGAAGAGTACTGTTTCCATCCGTTTCCAGCATTATATAATGCTTTTGACGCATCTGCTGGCCCAGAGTAAGTTGACCCTAATACGATTGCAGACGGATATGTGGTTTCATATGTGAAAGTCAAAACCGTTCCTGTCGGCTGTGTCGAGAGAGCCGAAAGAAAATTTTCATCAAAGTCTTGGTTGAAAGACCCGAAACAGTAAAGAGGGAGTAATAGGGTTAAAATTAATGTTTTCAAAGTTGTGCCGCCTTCCATGCATCGTTTGATACTCTACGCAACAAAATAGTTCCCCACCCTGTAGTAGGGAGACTTATTTCTGTCGATAGCGTGATATTTTCGTCCATATTCAAGGTATAACTTCCAGCCTGAACGCTTAAAGAAATCCTACTGACGCCAGATGTGCCGAAGCCAGTTGAATCTATAGACAAGGTAGTCGTCCTCGTAAGGATAAGATAAGGAAGACTTCCGTGTGCCGCCGTAATTGTTGCGCTGCTTCCGCTTGGAACGACCTGCCCCGTCCATTCCATATAGGGGTCGGTTTCAGGAGATATCGTTGAAGAAATAACCTGATTGACGTATTGCGTCGTCGCTACAAGCTGGCCACCTTGATAGAAGCTGTCGGAATAGACAGATGCCCTTACGACAGGACGGCTTCCGTATTCCGTTCCCCAGTTCTTGGCAAACAGATTGACGATATAGTTTGTAACGCCGGGGGCAGACAGAAATATTCCGACTCCTTCAACGGGAACGTCACAGGAATAATAGACAGCCGCAAGACTGGCGCAGTTCATGAAAGCCGAATTTCCGATATTCGTCACGCTTCTAGGAACATAGACGTTGGTAATCGAATCTCCTGAAAACGCTGAATTCCCGATTTTCACAACAGGCACACCTCCGATTTCCCAAGGTATGACAACCTTTTCTCTTCCCGCGACATAATCGAATGCTGTGATGGTTCCGGCATCGAATGTAAACCACGCTTCCGGACTTTCTTCCGTTTCCGGATTTCCGTAGTTGTAATAGCGGAAGGCTGAAGCCCCGCTGTCTGTCTTCGGATAAGTATTTGTTCCCAGCCATTCGAAGAAATGTGGATCTACTTCCGTCTTCACATAGGTATTTGTGGATTTCCATTCCGTGAAGTCAGAAATCAGAAGATATCCGGCAACCGCATGGTTTCCCCATGAATAAGCTTGGTTCCAGTTATTCGTATGGTTTTCGAGTTCTGTGATTCTGGGTCCGGCAATCGGATCTTCTTCCACTTTTACATATGTGTTTGTAGGCAGCCATTCTGAAAATTCCAAGGAATTTGACTCAACAGACAGAATTCTAGGATTGATATTCGTTTGCAACATCTGGGAAAGATGCTGATCTGAAATCTGCATTGAATTCGTAACGGAATTCGTGAAAGAAGTGTACAGCTCTTGATAAAGGAAGGTTCCAGACACAGCTTTCGTGCTTCCAGAATAATCTCCTGAAAGAACATCCAAACCTCCGATATAACTTCCTGGTCCAAGAAGTTCTATCCTGTTTGAAACCTCTGCATATCCGTTTACCGTCAGAACTTTGTCGACAAGGGCGTTGCCTCCGATCTTGATTGAATTGGTTCCGATATCAACGGTGCCTGTGGCTCCGGTATAAGGAACATAGGCTAGACCGGTAATAGTAGGGATGGTTACAATGACTTTCTGGTTGTCAATAACATTACATACGTATCTGTATATCCCCGTTGCCGAAAGGTCAGGAGTCTGACTGAATTCAAACCCGACGAAACTGATAGGAAGGTTGGGTTCCGAAACATTCAATTCGAGGTCAAATTTTGCTTCCCTATCTGTTAGATTCATGGCTGAAGAATCTACTGCAAGAATGGCATTCGTATCGACGTTGATTCTGTAAACCGTCTTATCCTGTGCGAGCGAGACAATGGTCGTCACAGGAGCAAGGAATACATTGTAGGTTTCTACCGGATGATAGATTCCATTGTCACTGTATACGCTGTTGTCATCAGAGACAACATAGAGGCTATTCGGATCTGTAACGACTAGAGCCTGAAATTCCGTATTGCTGCCTTTCCAAAGTTGGGAAACCTGGTTGCTTCCGACAGGGGAAACAACGACCTGATTGGTGATGGTTCCGGAATTTACGGTATAAACGTTTCCAGTAGGGAAGATAGCCCCTCCGTCTGCAAATAATCTGAAACGGTCGAAGGCGTGACTAAAATCACTTGACCATCCTGAGAAAATCATGTCATTCCCGTCAGCCGACCGATGCTGAATGCTTGAAAGATTCCCTAACTGAACAGAATATGTAAAATTACCGTAATCTCCATTAACGGTATCATTGCTCAGGACAATACCTCCTAAAGTTATTTCGTTCATCCCGTTTGTAATACTGTTTGCAATCCTTGGTCCGAAATTCGTTCCCTGTAGATAGAAGTCTCCTGAAGCCGAATTAAATACAGATGCGAAATTAGTTCCTGCTACCGTAAGATTGTTGGTGAATCCTATGTCACCAAGATAGCCGTTGGTAATTACTCCGGTAGGAAGTTCTGAAGCGCCGCCTAAAGGATAGGACTTCCATACAGAGGATTCCCTCCATCTCATATTCGTGGCCATTCCCATAGCGTTTGTCGTCATTATGATCTGGTTGACAGTCCTGTTCGTGACATCCGCGAGGCTGGCGAGGATACCTGCTGTTAAAGGGAAATCAAAATGTCTGGTATAAGGAGGGGTATTAAAGTTTTCAAACAACCCGTCCGAATCTATACCTCCGCTGACACCAGCCGCCTGAGAAACAGTAATTTGGTTAGGCCATATCGTTGTGTTTCTAGTGCCGACACCGACAACAAAATTGTTTGAAGAAACAGTGATGCCGTAAGCCGATTGAATAGCTGTATCTGCCTTCAATCCCTGTGCGGCTGTCGCAAAGTTTGTGGTATCACTTTTGAAAACAACTCCGTCTACAAGTTGGGTCGCAATCGCTTCGTATCTCAAATATCCTGGATTCTGAGGGAAACTTCCGATAAAAGTGTCCAATATGATATTTGTTTCGGCAAGAGGAACAGAATCATCTTCCCAATAACTCATTTCATTATTGTGTAGATAAGCAAACCCGACGACATCAATTCCTACGTCTCTAGGAGCTACAACAAACGTCAATCCGGTGACCCCACTGACATTTGAAATCTCAAACCGAGAAGAAGGAAGAGGGTTTCCAAGGTTCGGGATAACCATAGAAATTCCCATATCTGAAAGCGTAAGTTTCCAGACATTAGTATAGATTCTCCAAACGCCACCAGTAGCGTCTATCCATTGTCCCCCGTCTTGGGAATAAACGGCTTTGGCCTGATTTGTTGCGGCGAAATCCGCAAGAGAAGAAAGAGCCTTTGAATCTGTTTCGTTGGTAAGGGCGTTGACATATTTAGGATCTGTTTCCTTTACGACACCGCTAAGTGAAGCTCCGCTTCCGTTGGGTTCCAAGACCTGGACCCAAGTCTGATTCTTCCTTCCGTAAGCTATTCCGTCTAAGGGTGCGTCTATAATTCCCGCCCCGCCGCCTGTAGTTCCGACGCTTGGACTTGAAAGAGAAGACCCGTAATTGCCGCCACCGTAAAGCACCATGCTTACGGCATTTCCCGGACGAATTCCGTAAACTCTTACGCCGAGATAATGGGATGACTGTACGTTGAAGTTCGTTGCCGGATATACGGATGTGGAAATGATGGTAGGAGTCGTCTGAACAAGTGGAGTTTCCGCTGAACTTGCAATAACGTTTGTGATTCCGTCGCCTACTTCGATAAGTTCCCAATAGGCGTTTGCTCCCTGAGACGTTGTTTTAGAAGCGTAATAAGTTGTTGAATACTTGGTTCCTGCCGGAATCAAGGTGCTCCCTATGGTGTTCGTAGAAACAAAACAGGCGACAAGGTTTGTGCCTGGGCTTAATGCCGTTGTGGTTTTCCAAACCGGCACTGCCATTGAAGTCAGCAATCTGTTGGGGGCTGAAACAGGATTGAAATTCGTAGAAAAATACAAATTGAAGGTTCTGAAGGCATCAAGAAGCTTATTGACGGCCCCGGCGGTAATAAGCTGGTTGGCTTCAAAAGTAGAACCGGTATCAGACTGATAACCCTTGATCTGATAGCTGCTTCCGAAACCGTCAACATAAAAGCTGTAATCGTCATCGTACTGTCTTCCCATTATTCCGAATCTCACTTTTCCCTGAGGGGTAATGTTCTTGATTTTCGCCGGGATGGAAGGAGTTACGGAAGTGCGGACTCTAAGCCAGAACAAATCTTCTCCGCTGTATTTTGTCACACCCCCTGTCTTCCAATCGGAAATAAGGAATTTGTCCCAAGACACCTGTCCTGACTGGGTGAAATTGGCGGTTCCGTCACTAAGATGATGACTGCCTACGGTAATCGGCATCCATGTGCTTCCGTTCCAATATTCGAAAACAAGCGCAAGGCCGACACCGTATTCCGCAAGATTGTAGAAGGTGGAATTCATTTTTATTCCCCTTCCGAGATAAATGGCAGAAGATGTATTTGTCAATGCGTACCTGTCACTGGAATGCACTGTAGACGCCATTGTATAGGTAAGGTCTTCCCATCCGCTTTCATTGTTGTAGTTGGTCGTGAACCCTATTTCTTCATATGCCTGTGGTGCCATATGAACGGTAGCTGGTGGAAGCTGGGCATATCCGGTTCTTATCCACGCATCATGAAGATTGTGTCCAGTGACATAATCAAAACTTACACGGACACCGTTTTCAACAACCATATTTGTTGTTGAGCATTCATTTGTGACACCAGACTCTACCCATGTCAACCCATTGTCATAACTCTTTTTCCAGCTCCATCTGTCTGGATTCCCGAGACTTGAAATATAGACATCATATTTCCTCTGTTTGGAATATGAATATACTCCGCTAAACTTCAAGTCATTGAGCGCTCCCATTTGATATCCTTGGTAATCGCTGTGATAGTCAAGGATATTCGATGTCTTGTTGACTGACATTCTACCGCCTTCGGAAAGAATCATGATGTCTTTGGCGATTCTGGCATTGCTGAAATACATGAATTCCGGGCTGTTGGTTCCAGAACTGTTTTCGTTCCTGTAGGTCTGCATCCACCAAGCGGGCTTTCCTATTGTTCCGCCTAGTCCGTAGAATAAATCCTGATCCGGGTCGCCTACAACCTGTACGCCGTTTGACTGAGGGAAGAACACGTCTTGATTCGAATGGTCTGTCCCTTTGACGATAAGCGGCTTGACAACCGTAAGATTTGTCGCCGTGCCGTTTGAAACATCAAGTTTATTTGACATACCGGCGTTATATGTCGTTTTAAGGACATAGTTTTCCAAATCGCTTCGGAAAGCAAACTGTCCGGAAGGAAGAGGAACTTCTACACTTAACGGCCTTCCGTCTTCCGCAAATACAGAATAATTTCTAGTCGCTGATGTATGCTGTGCAATAAGGTCTAAAGAGAACCTTACGGGAACGGTAAAAGTCTGGTTGCTAAGGATTGAAATTTGCACATCTCGTTTTATTTCGTTCTGATCCAAACCAAGATATCCTGAAGTATAGGATGCCAAAACCGTCATGTTCGTTGTATAAACGGACAACTTAGCGGTCAATCCTCCGGGATTATTACCGTCTTTGTTTATTGTTGAATAAATCCGTATTGTCGCCGATACACCTCCTGCCAAAGTAGTAACTCTGGAAACAGGAGAAAGATAAGAAATTACCGTTTGTCCGTTAGTCACTCCGTTAGTCGTGTATGTCGTATATCCTTCAACACTTTCAAATTCGTTGGAAAGAAGATGATAACCATTGATATCTGAAAGTTTAGAATTGTAGGCATAAAGGGTTCCGACAAGGTTTTCTTCTTTTCTGTCAATCGCACGGATATTGACACTGATACGCCCGGTTGTCGAAGATACGATATCTACACTACCCATAGAAATTTGGTCTTCTGGAAATTGAGGCAAAACAGAAGTAAGGACGCCCGGAGTCGTTGAGAGATAAACGACATCTTTGACTTCAAACATAGAGGTGTCACTGAAGTTGACACCTCCTCGAACAGTTACATGTCCGCTTCCGTGTGGGGGAATCGGTTCGGTTGTCAAACCCTTCGTCGCGGTTCTGCAAAGGATATTTGTAGAAGTAGCAAGATAGACACATTGATAATTTCCTGCGACCCCGATCGCATAGACCGCCGCACCGTCAGGAATAGCGATATCTGTAATGTTGGTGACGAAAACGAAATCTTCCATGAAAATCTGTCCGGTTACATGGTCGTTAAGTCTAATGGAAGGCGTCTGCCATACGGAATCCCATCCGATTTGCCCAGGTTCTGTCATCGTGGCACCGTTTACCGGAAGAACTACCGTCCCGTTCGACAGAAGGATTCCTCCCGCCTGTCCGTAACCACTGACAAGAAGGTTGTTAGATATCCCGACGTTACCATCCAGTCCGATAATCGCTCTTTCTGTTTGAACACCCAAATACGGGGAGGTTGAAAACACAAGACCGCGCTGATAATCCCAAGCTATTTTTGTGTTTCCCCATGATTGATCACTGATCGAATTATTGACGGAAACGGTTCCGATCCATGCGGTATCCAAGACTGACAAACTTGGGATTGTGATTGATTTCCAGTAATCTTCTGGAGCGCTTCTCTTGATAGTAGTGCCAGAGATATTTATATCTCCGAAATCAACGGTATCTTGATGATTGGTTACGGCATTGCCAACCCGAATCTTTTCTTCAGATGTAAGGTGTTTCCAAGCCGTCCCGATATGGGCAGCAGCCTGTTCAGAACTAGCCTTTAAGGTCAAAAGCCAATCTTTAATGCTAGTTTCTGAATATGCGTCTAACGCGAATGCCATAAAAGCGGCAAGAATCAGTTTCTTTATCATGTCTAATCTCCCCTCTTTCAAAGAGAGTGGATATCAAATTTTATGGCAGATTCTTCTGTTCCCAAGCCTTAATTTCAAGTTCATTGGCTTGACGTAGAAACAACCTTTGACAGCTAACATTTCCGTTATTTGCTAATCTTGTGGCTTCAAAAAATCCCCAATGCGTAATTTGTTCGTAATCCCACCATCCATTAGTGGCTATTGGCGGGAACATTATGAATCCTGTCGTTGCGCCAGCCCACCATTCACTCGGATTTTGAAGTGAAACTGCGACTTCAGGAAGCAATCTGTCACCACCGCCATATACTGAAGTGCCGACTCTTATACTGACCGTGTTTGTCGCACAATCCGGATTTCCGAAACCTACATTCATCTTTACCATGTAATAGGTGTGTTTGTCAGGCTTGAGAAAAGCGATAACAGCGCCATTTGTTGTGCCGTCATCAAGGACATTCAGATATGCACTATACGCGAAATTATTATCCCCTCGGCAATACGGAACAGCATTAACTTCATAAATAGTCGGATACGTCTGTCTGGCTTGTACCGTAATTCCATCGGTTGTGCTGCAAACGAATTTATAGCAACCCGTGACGCTAAAATCAGTTTCATGTTGGAATTCGAATCCTTGAAATGTAGATGAAAGGGCATTTGTAGAAGTAAAGTTTATCCACAATTCCCATTCCGCGATTCTGTTGTTTAAATTCAGTCTTGACAAATCATTTGAAAAGGCAGAAGGTTCTGAAACGTTTATCTTGTAAATACTGACATTAGGATCTACGACAACAATGGGATTGGTATCGGTATAATTCCGATAAATTCCGCTTACGACATTAATTGTATCTGTCATTCCCAATTCATCTGACAATAAAAAGTCTTTGGCATGTGCGGTATTGCTTGCGAAGATTTCATAAGCTGTGTTGGTCCTTGCAACGGTTAGATTATTGCTGATTGTGATATCCCCATCGGCACCGATTCTCATTCTGTTGGTTCCGTAGGTGTTAAAATCTATAATTCCTAGTGCCGGATAATCAATACCCCAAGTAGGAGTTGTCAAAACACCGCCATATATGGACGCCCCAGCATTCCCAAAATAATTGAAACCAGCGCCTTGGCTACCATCTGCGTTGAAATGTGTTCCGTCAATCCTGCCGTTCATCATAAACGTTCCATCAACACGCATACGTGCGAAAGTTACTCCAGCAGAATTTAGCCAGATCTGAGCATATTGTGACCAAGGATCAGAATAGGGTGTAGTATTTTGAACAACAAGTGGAGCATGACCTTCACGGTTTTCAGCACCTTGAATAAAAACAGAACCATTCGTCATAACGACAGTCCCGATACTCGTCAGGTTCGATGAGGAAATTGTCCCGAAACTAACGTTGTCTTGCCCGTTTGTAATGCCTCCATTAGATGTCGTTAAAAACATTGAATTGCTTCCGTTAACGTCTTTACTAAAGGTGTTGGTTCCGTCGCTGAAAAGATTAAGCTGAGCATTGGCAATAGTCGGGCCAAGTCCATAAAAGTTTGTCGTGCTGAAAGAGTAAGCCGTATTCGTTCCAATAACAACGAGATTGCTTGAAATTCCAACCGTTCCAAAAGAATCTCTATAAATAAAGGTGTCCTTTTCTGCCCACATTTGAGCCGCTGACCAGCTTATCATTGCGGAAGAACCAAACTGGAGTCCAAACGGAGCGTTGCCATAAACAGGAGAATCTACCAGTTGCGCGGTAACGGCATCATAAGTTCCAAGAACGTGCCCGTAAAGAGTTCCATCGCTTCGTATATAGGTTGCGTTGTTTGGGAAAACAACCCTATTCCCGGTTGATGAGAATACGGTTCCCGCAAGCGTTACATTATCCTGTCCGTTTGTAATGCTGTTGACAATCCTGGGGCCGAAATTTGTGCCTTGTAGATACAGATCTCCGGAAGTGGAATGAACAGAAGAAGCGGTAAGGTTTGATTCTATTAAGGCGTTCCCATTGATATGAAGGGCTTCCTGCGGAGTGTTTGTCTTCACCCCGATCCTTTCCGCATATAAATCTGTAGTTCTTGTCGCCCCAGACACATCCAAATCATTGGAAACAATAGCGGTTCCTCCTAGAAACAAATTGCTTGCAGCAATGGAATCTTTTTCATAAGTTCCGAGACCGACACCTCCTAACGTCACATTCTCCTGATAGTTTGAAACGTATCCCAAACCGAAGATGATATTCGTTATAGTCCCTGACAAATCCGTCTGTTTGAGGTAATTGGTAAGAGTTGAATCAAGAGCAATGGTATCATAATGTTGGGTAACGACAACCGGAAGTTCATTAGAAACAATGGTGTAGATTCTCCAAACACCGCCTGTCGCGTCTCGAAATTCCGTCCTGTCTCTCGACCACAAAGTTTCAACCCTGTTGGTATCCGCGAATATCGAAAGAGCGTTAAGGGCAATGCTGTCATTTTCGTTGGTAAGACCGCCGTTGTTTGCCGTAAGCAACATGCTTGTTACAGAATTGACATCTTCTTGGAAAGTATTGGTTCCGTCGCTGAAAAGCCGAATATGTGAATCTCCAGTTCCCAATCTAAGATTTCCGGTGACTTTAAGACTTCCGACTTCTTTAGGGTAATACCATATCTTGTTCGGACTTGTTCCTTTTACTTCAATATGTCTGTCAAGATTCTGATCAGTTTCGCAGGCACTTTCGAACCAGCCGACCCAAGAATTGTCATTAATAATGACTGATGGATATTCGTCGTGAACCGGTGTCCATGTGGAATTTTCGATCTGCATGTTGGAAGTACCGTCAAGAATAGCAAGAATTTCATCATTGTTCTTTTCAGGTCCTAAAGAAGATGTTTTAAGCCTGCATCCATGTACTTCCAAGTTTCCGCCACCGGGTCCGCTCATATAGAACAGAACAGATTTTGCATTTTCTCCTGAATGTCTGTTAGCGGTATAAAGTTCCGTATTATTTAGGTTCACCTTAACGTTGCAATTAGCAACAGCAAAGCAATAAGTGTTCGTATCCACATTTATAGCATTAAGGATATAACAGTTATGCAGGCTTCCAAGCACAGAGGAGTTTACATTTGTATAGGTTACTGGAGTTTTTCCGTCCACGCTACGAATATACAAACCAGAAACAAATGTCGGAGAATCCATAATAGTTAAACTTCCCCAAAGTTTACTTCTCCTATCATCACCTCTTATAATGATATTCTTTTTTCTTACCACTACATTTTCATAATAGCTACCAGCTACAACCCTTACACTGATTTCAATACTGTCATTTGTATCATGAATCCCGTCGATATAGTCAACCGCCCCTTGTATTGTGGAGAAATTACCTTTCCCTTCTGAATCTACAATGATTTCCTTACCCCAGAAATAATTGCTTACAGAACCATTTGGAAATGTAAGGTTCTTCAAAGAGACGTTGGAAATCGAAATTCCGTTGTCATCAAGCCTGAAGTTTTCTGTTCCGTTGGTGACGACGGCCCTTTCGTAAAAATTCGTGCGGCTTTGGATATTTCTAATCGCTTCCCTATCTTGTTTTGTAACGAAGACGGTTTGTTGTGCGGAGTTGGCGAACAAGCAAATTGCCTGGATTGACAGGCAAAGAATAATTGTTTTGACGGTATCGATCATGTGTTTTCCCTCTGTATCTTTGCGTCAAATATCAAAAAAAGGAATAAAGTAATGGAATCAGGAGTGTTTTTTGAAGAAGAATCAAGCGGTTTCGCCGCCATTTATGCCATTTACAAAGCGGGAGGCCTTTTTGAAAAGAAAGGATTCCGTGGTATCAGCCATCTTGCGGAACATCTGAAGTGCAAGAAGGAAAAGGAATTCAGGAAGGTAATCAACATCTACAATATCGAAACCAATGCCTTTACAGATGATGATTGCGTTTGTTTCTATTGCAGAAGCGGGGATCTTGAAATCGCAAGGTTCGCACGGGACTATGTTAAAGAATGTCTGTCTTACGTCCCTACTGAAAAAGAGTTTGAAGAAGAAAAGTCTATCATTCTGCAAGAGTATGATTCATTTATCAATGACTATAATATACAGATAAGGGCAAATCGAGAGATTTTCGGGTATGACGGCCCTATCGGTAGCCGAGAAGATATCGAAGCAATAACATATAAGAAGTTCAAAATGTTCTACGTGGAACATTTTTCTAAACCTACGTGTGTAGTTTTTGTAGGCGGAAAGAGCGTGAAGCATTTGTTTTCATCCCTTCATTGGGAGATTGAAGTCTGTGAACCCGATGTGAAAGAGAGGGTCCTTTCTGCTAAATTCGTAAACAAAACCGTAACTTCAGAAGTAAAGAGACAGTCTGATTTCCAAATACTGCTGTCTAAAATCAACAGGAAGAACTGCGGTTTCACTGAATTGAGCCTTAGATTCTTCGCGAATCTGATGTCTGACGGGTTCTTCAGTCCGCTTATTGAAAACATCCGTGAGAAACATGGTCTTTGTTATTGGCTAGGGTATTCCGTTGAAGTAGGTAAGGAATTATGTATCTATCTTCAAACAGAAACCAAGCAGTGGAAAAAGATGAAAGAAGTCTATTTCGACATCCTAAACCGATTCGAAGAATATGTTAGCAAAGAAGTCTATGATGATTACTTGATCAAAATAATGACAAAATTCAACCACATGAGAATGAAACCTTCTGAACACGAATTCATTCTTAGGAAATATGTCAAAACTGTCAGCCTTTTTCGGGACTTCGATCCGGAAGAAGAAGATTACAGTTATGAGACAATGAAGAAAATCGCTTCGTATCTGACAAAAAAAGCAGGGAGACAAACTATTGTACATCACGGAAACCGGATTACGTTTTCCGCGAAATAAAAGAAAAGGAGAAAAGAGTATGAAGAAGATGATCGTTTCTATGTTGGTGGCCGGTCTTACGGCGGTGTCTGTGTTTGCAGGGAAGCAGGATGTCTATGATGTCAAGCTTTCTTGCAAGGTTCCTGTAATTTCAGGACAGTCAAGGGAATACAAAACAAAGACTTTCAGCGGGTTCGCCTGTCTTGAATATGACAACAATGGATTCCTTTCAACGAACCCTGCGCAAATCGTCTTGACTGGCGATTTCAATCAGGACGGATGTAAGGAACAGGTTCAAGGGACTCTGGATGTCGGAATTCTTAACAGAATCGGAAGGAACGGGAAGAAGGTTTGTTGCTCCGCGAAGATCTGCGCTGGGAACCTCAACTTGGATTGTTCCGGAAGCGGAACCTGCGGTGACGGTGTGGTTACGGGTTGTGGAAATCAGTCAACGGTAAGGGTCGAAAGTCTTACATGTGATGCCGTAGGAACTTGTCAGGACGTTTCAGCCAATGCCGGTTGTCAGTCTAGAGCTTATCAATTTAACTGTTACTATGGATGTGAAGACATTAAGTATGTCATTGACCCGTGTAACGGAAACCTGCGGCTTCGTTTCAATAAGAAGCTGACGGCTAGAGTCGCGGCTTGCGGATTCGATTCCATCCTTCCGTAATTTTAAAAAAGCCACTTCTTGAATCTATTTCTTGACGTGGCTTTCCACTTTTCAAACAAGAAACATGAAGGGAATAACTAAAAAGTAATGAGACTCAATATGCAAATCCGTCTTCCTCAGGTCCGTCTGATCGGAGAAAACGGTGAAATGATAGGTGTCGTTGATAATAAGGTAGCTCAGGAAATGGCACTACAAGCCGGTAAGGACTTGGTAGAGATAAACGAAAACCAAAGACCCCCAATCTGTAAGATCATGGATTACGGAAAATTCTGCTATGAACAGCAAAAACGGGAAAAGGAACAGAAAAAACTGAACAAACAGGCGGCTGTCAAGGAAGTTCAGTTCAGTCCGAATGTAGAAAGCAATGATGTCAATACCAAAACCCGTCAAATCAGGGAATTCCTCGGTGAAGGGCATAAGGTAAGAATCACTATGCGTTTCAAGGGAAGGGACCTTCAGCATACTGATTTGGGGAAGGCAGTCTTTGATAAAATCGTGTCTGATCTCAGTGATGTCTCAAAAATTGAGCAGAAGACAGAATTTGACGGGAAGAATCTGGCAGTAATAATTTCAAGGAAATGAAACATGTACTGGAATAAGTATTTCATGGAAATCGCCAATTTGACTGCCACCAAGTCAAAAGACAGGTCTACTAAAGTTGGCTGTGTTATTGTAAACAAATTCAACACGATCATTTCGACAGGATATAACGGTTTCCCAAGACTTGTTAATGACGACGCTGAAGACAGACACCAGAGACCTCAGAAATATTTCTATTGTGAACACGCAGAACGCAACGCAATCTACAGTGCCGCACGTTATGGTATAAGTTTGGATCAAGCCAAGATTTATATTTCAGGGAAAGGTTGGCCATGTTCTGATTGCGCAAGAGCAATAATCCAGTCAGGAATCTGTAAGGTTCTTACGATGGAAGGCAAATTCGAAGGAAAAGGCGACTGGGAAGAGAATTGCAGAATCGCTGAAATAATGTTGAAAGAAGCTGGCGTTAAGCTGATAGGGCTGACAGAAGATTTCGCGGAGGTCATACATGTCTAGTGGATATTGCCCATTATGGAAAAGGATGATGATTAAGACCTTGCCTTTTCTGTTTAACAAATGCAGGGAAGGCAACTATCATTGGTTCTGGGATCGTCTTTGTTTCTGCGGGATGCATAGTTTCTGTGGAAACTGGCACGGTGGAATTTATGATATGAAGACCGGTAAGGAATATCAGCCTTGTGAATATTGCGACCCCTACAATATCCGTACACAATACATTAAAAAGCTTGAAAAGCAACTAGAGGAGAAAATAAATGATTGAAAACGTTACGAGAGTAACTTGTGAAAACTGCGGAAAGGTAATCGAAGTGAAAGGTGTTATGGGAGACCCTTCATATTTCTTTCTAAGCAATTGTCGGGACATAGACCATATTGATTCACAGTTTTGCTCTTTGGAATGTTTACGGGATTGGGCACAAAAAGAAATCCAAAACCCTCATTTGCCTCAAGCACCTTTTTAAAGGAGTGAAAATGAACGAATTCGAACAGTATATGCATCACGGCAGAATGGTTTGGACAAGGACTCTGCTTAAAGGCAAACACAGGGAACATTGTCTTTGTTTCAGTTGTGGAAAATTCAAACCAGGGACAGAAGACAACTGTAAGATGGCCAATGAACTTTATGAACTTTGCGTTCTAAACAACATGACTACTCCTGTCTTTGAATGTCCAGACTTCAAGGAAAAATCCAGAAGTGTTTAATCCGGAAATCGTTGTTTTTGAACAAGGAATCAGTGGAAGGGAATTCCTTGCGATGCATAAATGGTGTGCCTTAACCGGCACGCCGTTTCGTGTTTCTAAGACAGTGAAAGACTTTGACATTAACAAGAGTCTTTTTGTGGGAAGCACAGACTTCATAGAATCCGTCTTAGAACACTGTTTCGAACCCGATTATTATCCGTCTTGGGCGTCATCCCTGATTTCTAGGAAGATTAAGCTTGTTGTAACCGCACCTGTCCGCAAATGTTTTATCAAGCCAGCAGGAGAATACAAAGCCTTCACGGGGTTTGTAAAGGAGAAGGGACGGCTTTCAGAAGAATATCTGGCGGATGGATATTGGGTTTCCGATGTGGTTAAGTTCGAACAGGAATGGAGATATTACGTCTGTGGCGGCAAGATTCTTGAAACAGGCTGGTATCAAGGTTGTGATGAAGACGAACCGGCACCCGTCTTGGAATTGGAAATGCCCAAAGATGTATACGGGGCATTAGACGTTGGGAGATTGGAAAACGGAAGGCTTGAACTTGTAGAATTCCATCATCCATACAGCATCGGATGGTACGGAGAAGATTCAAAGGCATATGCCGAATTCCTTATCAGAGGTTGGAATAATCTTCTGACCCACTTGACAGATTAGGGAACCTTTGATATAGTCTTGTTTATCAAAAGCAAGAAAGGCTTATTGAAACATGAAAACGAAAAACCGTATCGATTTGATGGACAGCTTCAATGACATCATTTACAAGATTTCAGAAGGAAATCCAGGAGCTTTGAACGTTCTGCTTCAAAGTCTGACGGCAGTAAAAGACGTAGACCCCGATTGCGCGCTGGGAGCGTTAGGACCGGCTCTATTGCTTGACACATTTGGTATCTACGGGTCAAACATCTGGGTCCTTTACAAGGATTGTTGCTATCAGGATATCCGCCTGTTTTGGGCGTGTCTGCGTGGTCTTCAGTTGGGATTTGTAACAGAAGCTGAAATCGACGATGCCATCCTGAACAACGGCAAGGGATTCGAGCCTAAAATCATCCTTCGAAAGATTCGGAAAGAACTTCCTGATTTCGCGAAAGGATTTAAGGAGGACGAGGTATGAATTGGAAGAAAACACCCCCTGATTCCGAAGGGTTTTGGTGGCTGTACGGTGAATGGAGTTTCGGAACGATGGGAGGCCACTTTACAGGAAGCATCCCTCCGGAATTCCGATTGCATCCTGTGGAAATCATAACGATTGGTCATGGCAAAAAACTAATCGGGATTTGTCAAGGTCAGTTTGTTATTCTTCGGCCTTTCGATAAGGAAAAACAGGAAGAAGGATACGTAGGCGTATGGAAGAAAATGGATGTTCCAAATCTTCCAGATACAAAAGAACTTTCTCCATCAGATATGGGAAAGATGTGGAAGTAAAGGTAAAAAGAAAGAAGGTAAAATGAAAAGTGCTATGGTTGGTTGTTTGACGGTATTCGGAATCTTGTTTGCGATTGCATTTCTGTTTATTATGCCGATTTTGGCGACGTATAACGGATTGCAGGTTATGGACGAGAAATGCAATTCGGCATGGGCAGAGGTTGATAACCAGTTGGAACGTAAGGACAAACTGATTCCTAACCTTGTGGCGACAGTCAAGGGATATGCCAAGCACGAAAGCCGTGTGATGGAAGACATTGCGAAGGCAAGGTCTCAGCTTCTGAATGCGAAGACGGCGGGAGAGAAGTATGAAGCCAATGATGGACTAAGCAAGGCTTTGGGACGACTGATGATGTTGACGGAGAACTACCCGAATCTTAAGGCAGACAAGCAATTCATTCAATTGCAAGATCAGCTAGAGGGTTGTGAAAACCGAATTACTGTCGCCCGTATGGATTACAACAAGACGGCGAAGGAACTGAATACAAAAATCCGAACCTTCCCCACAAGTCTGATTGTAGGGATTGCCAAAGTTGAAAAACGTCAGTATTTTGAAGCCAGTGACAAGGCTCGTCAGAATGGCGTGACTGTAAGTTTTGAGTAAAGCGTTAACGAAAGGAATAAAGAAAATGAAGAAAATCCTAATTCTTGTTTGGCTGTCTGTAGTAAGCGTTGTGTTTGGAATCCCGTACAGCGGATGTTTCGACGATGCTAATCTGTTGAAACCGGAAACAGTTGCTTATATTCAAAACGTCGGTCAGAAGCTGTATGACGGCGGCAAGGTTGAATTCACTGTCAAAACAGTAGAAGACTGTCAAGACACCCTTGTTGACGGTAGGGAATTTTTCAATACGACGGGTATCGGAGACAAGGAAAAGAACAACGGATTGCTTCTCTTTATCAATGCCAAGAACTTCAGGGCGAACAAACCGAACAAGGTAAGATTGCTTGTCGGCTATGGTCTTGAAGGGTTGTTCACGGATTCGAAATGCGGACAGATTCTTGATAAGGGACTAGAGAAACAAGTGGTTGATGCGAAGATCATTGAAATCGTCAACCTTGTAGAACAGGAGTTTTTGAAACTTGGGGGCAACCCTGTTCCGGAAAAGACAGAAGATACGTATAGTAAAGCTTTGTCGATCATAGGTGCCGTCCTTATCTGTATCTTCATCCTGATTGTAATCTATGTTATTTTTATCGATGACGACACTTATTCCGGTAGCGGGTTTGGTGGAGGTGGCAGTTTAGGTGGTGGGTTTGGTAGTAGCGGCGGGTTTGGTGGAGGTGGGTTTGGCGGAGGAAGCTGCGGGGGTGGAGGCGCTGGGCGTTAAAATGACGATTTTCTTAGGAGAAGACACTCTTTGTCGGGTTATCAAATATGTGGGAGATGACAGAACCGTTCTTGTCCCGTCTGACCATTATCACGTATACGGGATTCAAGACGCAGGATATCGGATTCGCTTCAGAGGTGAAGATATCTTTGTGAAAAATTCTGACTGTGGCGACCCTATTTGGTAAGATATGAAGATTATATTTGTCGTGGGGCTGCCGGGAAGCGGGAAAACTAGCTATGCCAAAACCATTGGTGGCGTTCTTGTCGATGATCCGAAAGGATTAGATGACTTCCCTCTGGAAAGGGTGGATTTGCTAGTCGTTTCAGATCCGATGCTCTGTGTATTGAAAACAAGGGAAGAGGGTGAAGAAGTTCTTAGAGAACGGTATGGGGATTTTGAAACCGAATACATCTTCTTTGAAAACGATCCCTGCCAGTGTCTTTCTAATTCCCAAAGGCGTAAGGATAAGCCTGTAGAAGATTCTATCTTCTGGCTTTCCTCAATGTATCAGATACCGGAAGGCATCATCCCTATTAAGTGCTGGAAACCATTGACAACAACGTCAGGTTTTGATAATATCCTTTCAGTGAATCTGAAAACGAATAAGGAGAAAAATGAAGAATTTGCTGTTTATTGTTGATCCGCAGAATGATTTCGTTTTAGAAAACGGAATGTTGCCGGTTCCTAATGCCAAGCAGGATATGGCAAGGCTTATTTCCTTCATCGGGGTTTATGGCAAAGAGATTGATGATGTTTTGATCAGTCTCGATGCCCATAGCGTTATCCACGTCGGACATCCAAGCTTCTGGCAAATGAAGGATGGAAGTGAGGTCAAACCGTTTACCTTTGTTGACAAGGTGATGCTTAAGAAGATTACCCCTCGCTTCTGTGAAGTCTATGTCAAGGCAGACATTAAGAAGAACGGACCAGTTATGATTTGGCCGGAACACTGCATTAAAGGAGATCACGGATATTGCGTTTATACTCCTTTGATGACGGTTCTCAATGACTGGCAAGTCAAATGTGGCAAACCCATCCGGTTCGTTGAAAAGGGTCAGGATATCCGGTTCGAAATGCACAGCGCCTTTAGCAGGGGTAAGAATCTGGATGTTCTGAAAGACATTTCCGGATATGACAGGGTTCTTGTTTGCGGGGAAGCTCTTAGCCACTGTGTCAAGCAAACCGTAGACGATATGGTGAAGTACTTCGATGTACTTGACAAAACTCAGATTATCGTGTTTAATGATTGCACAAGCCCGATTCCCGGATTCGACATGACTGAATGGACGAAACAGATGAAGGAAAAAGGTGTTGTTTTCACCGAAAGCTATAACTGGAAAGGCTGAAAATAATGAACAGACAGGATTTTTACAAGGCGACGATGGCAAATGTCTATCGTCGGCAATTCGGAGTCAGGAAGCATACCTGTACTTTCGGTTTCAAAAGTCGCGGCGACCAGAAGCTGGGCTGTCTTGCCGATCTGTTTCCCACAGGTCCGCAGCTTCCTCCTATGATCTGTGCAAAGGGACAGGCAGAATACCTAAAAGGGAAGGGAATCGCCGATGCTGATTCCTTTATGAACCTTTCGCCATGTGATGTTGTTTGCAGAGACAAGAACGGGGATCTTGACTATCGTGTCAGTGGTTACGTAGAAGACGCGACTTGGTTTGAAATCGACAGCCTTTCCAAGATTCAGGAAGCTTGGTCGGATCGTAACGGCTGGACGAATAACAAGGATATCCTTGTTGACGGCAGGAAGCGCCTTGAAAAGAAAGTCAGGCTTTACAACGGGCTTCCTATAAAGGGAATCGGGTTTATTGAAATGGGAACCAGAAGGGCTTTCAGCAAGGCTTGGCATACAGAGGTAACGGATTACCTTGCAAAGAACTTGAATGCTTTCGTCGGGACCAGCAATATCGGTTTGGCCATTGAACGCGGTTATCCTTGTATCGGGACTATGGCGCATGAAATCGAAGAAGCAGGACAGGTTCTAAGCCCCGACATTACCAAGACTCAGGCATTCATCCTTCGGGCTTGGGCAAACGAATACAAGGGTAAGTACGGCATTGCCTTGACGGATTGCCTCGGTATTGATTGCTTTCTTCGCGAATTCGACGAGGAACTTTCCAACCTATATACGGGTGTCCGGCATGACAGCGGTTGTCCCTTCTCTTGGGGAAGCAAGGTGTTAGGTCATTACGAAAACATGGGCATCGATCCCCGTACGAAGGATGTCTGTTTCAGCGACAGCCTCAATCCGGAAATGGTCTTCAAGCTTGTGGATGTGTTTTACGGCAAGTTCCGTAACATCTATTTCGGAATCGGAACTGACTTTACCTATGATCTGTGTGTCAAGGGATTGAACATCGTTATGAAGATGCTGGAATTCGACGGCCAAGCTGTTGCCAAAATCAGCGATGATGCCGGTAAGGGAATGTGCGAAAATCAGGCATATGTCAATTGGTTGAAAGCAAAAAACGGGATTCATCTATGATCACGGAAGATGACATTCAGGCAGAATTTGACCGATTTTCTTTAAATACAAAACGTTCCTGTAGTTCTGATATCCTAAACGGGAAATCTGAAAAAGAGATTAGGGAATCTCTGATTCAAGAAGATCCTCAGTGTTGTGGAAGTTGCAAGCACTTTAAGAGACTCAAATGGCACACGGATATCGTAAAAGAAGGCGGCTGGCAGCTTGGAGGTCTCTGTAAAATTATCCAATTGGCTTTGGAAATGGATAATTCATGTATTCCAGCAGACAACAAGGGTCTTTATGTTATGCAAAGCTTCGGATGCAGGTATTGGAAACAGAAATGAAATGTAGTTTTTGTAAACGGGATATCCCGGAAGAACTGATTCAATACCATCATCTTGTTCCGAAATCGAAGGACGGGAAGGATACTATCCCGGCTTGTGGAAGTTGCCATAATTTCATTCATAAGACTTGGGAGAATAATCGGCTAAGGGATTTCTATAATTCTGTTGAAAGCATCAGGTCAACAGAAGAATATCAACGCTTTGTCAAATGGCTTTTGAAACATCCGGTTGAAAAGGTGTTCAAGACCGACAGGAAAACCGGCAGGGATAAAAACCCTTATCGGTAAAAGGAGAATAATGAAAATCTACATGGTACACCCTATTTCCGGACTCAGCGCAGAAACCGTATTCAATTACTACAAGAAAAATCAGAAGCGTCTAGAAGCATTCGGATATCAGGTTTTGACACCGATGTACGGAAAAAGCTTCTTGCGTTGTGAAAAAGAATTCAGATCCTCTGATTATAAAAATCCATGCACGACTAATCATGCGATCTTTGACCGAGATCATTGGATGGTTGAACAAGCTGATGTCCTGTATGCGAATCTTAGTTTGGCGAATATGGTAAGCATCGGAAGTATGATGGAACTTGCTTGGGGAAAGCACCTTCACAAGCACATCGTTTTAACCCTTCCGGAAATAAATGTACATAGGCATGCTTTTGTTTTGGAGGCTGCGAGTGTCATTTATACCGAACATGAAGAATCTATGGAATACCTAAGAATGCTTGTCCAAGGAGAATACTAATTATGAAAAAGTTGATTGTTTTAGCCGCCGTTATCTTGTCTTTGTTCAGCAGCGGTTGTGTAAGAACCGTTTATCGCTACAATGACGGTAATCTTAAAGCCGTCAGTATGACCAGGGACGGTGTAGAGGGAATTTGGATTCCTAATGCCAGGATTCGTCAAATGAAGTACAGTTGTGATGAAATCGAATTGACGATTAAAGAAATCAACAGAGAATCTAAGCAATAATGACTGATTTGGAATTCTTGAAGACGGTTTCAGAAGCAGAAAAGAAATTGGGATATTCTTCCAAGAAATTTTCAGGTGCCGTTGTTACCGAGCTTTTAAGAAATGTTTGTCAGGAAGCCGGTTTAACGACCAGCAAGCCAAATTCCTTCATCGTAGACGTTCCGATTGAAGTAGACCTTCTGATTGTATCATACACCCCAGACCCCTATCTGGATCTAATTTATAGGCCAGAAGAAGTCATCGCTTGTTTTGAAGTAAAGAAGTCGGGTTTGATAGCCGATTCCAGAACGAAAGTAAATTCTGATTTCCATCGGATTCAAACATATTGCCCCAATGCCAAGCTTTTCTATGTCAGCCTTTCTGAAGATCAAAACCGAATTCAAAGTTTGGAAAGAAGTGACAAAAGCTTCGTGTTCTTTAAAAGGCACAAAGGGAAATATTCCAGCACCGGAGACTACAATCGCTTTCTCCAAATGCTGGAATTTCTGAAACAGGAACAGGTTTTAAGAACAGCCGCGTATAAGGTATCGGGATAATCTGTTACCGGGCCTTACGCTCAAGAAGGGTGTCATAAACGCGGTAGATGTCCGCTACGGTAAGAGAATCAGAGAATCCGTCCACCTGATTCCTGCAATCCCGCTTCCAAGGCTGTTCGAAATACTTAACAACCTGCTTGATCTTCTTGGCAAACCAAGCTTTGACTTCTTTGTCCGCCATGTCATTAAACGGGCAATTAAAAGAATCACCGACATTGATAAAGATTTCGCCATCGTCAATCTCGATCTTGGAATTCTTCCAATACTTTTCCATACAGCTGGAATTTTCCCAGAGACCATCGCTCAACTGACCCATCACATCGTTCATCACGACGAAAGCTGCTTGTCCGACGAGACCCGTATTGATTTTTTTCATTTCAAATTCCTTCGTTAACGGTTTTCCGTTCATCAATACAGGTACTATACCACTACTTGTCAGAATTGTCAATAGTGTCAACAAAAGTATTTTCAGAAAGTTCTTCTGAAATCCGTTTATCCGCTTCTTTTTTGTCCCTAACCTTAAAAGGAAGGATGCTGTTTTCCCACCAATTCAGAAGCTTCTTTCCGAATCTGCGGTTAATCTTTCCAACGAAGTGTTTTTGTTTCCGTCTTCCTAAAGGTTGCATTAGTCTCCCCAGAGATACCCGATGCTTTCTTTGATAACTTGCATGGCGGCTTTGATGATTTGCTTCTGTCCGTGATTGGCCTTCTTCAAGGCATCTTCATAGCAAAGCCATTCAACCTTTTCGATTTCAGGAATATTGACAACTCTTCCGCAATAGTCCATTTCAAACGTATTGCTTTTGAAACCGCTGAGTTCAAAATCTCCGCTTCCCATGAAAACATTGACGATCTTTGTGTGATGAACCTTAAAAGCGCCCAAAAACTGAAGACTGTCTGGAGCCGTGAAGCTGGTTTCCTCATTGAATTCACGCCTTGCGCAAACTTCTACATCTTCACCTTCGTTAATTCCACCCTTGGGGATACTCCAAGAATTTTCATCAGTGCCTGCGTAATACGGGCCACCCGGATGTGCAAGAAGAAATTCGGGCTTAAATTCCTGATTCAAACGGTAAACCAAAACTCCTGCGCTATACTGCATAGTAAAATCCTTTCAATGCCGCCTATCTTACCAGAATCTCTTTTAAATGTCAAGGTAGTCGCTTATATGAGGATGGAAACATAAATCCCTATTGAATACATGCTTCCCAGGCTTCCATTTTGGCGGCATGACATAGAATTTCTGAACTATGCGGAATATGAATCCTTCGTTCTTTATCGTTTCATTCATTTAAAGTTCGACAGCAAAAAGCGTATCGCTGCCTCCATGTTTTTCAAGATATCGGATTCCGCTAACAGTATTTCTGTAACTCACCACCAAAACGGTTCCATCACTGTCATACGATGCGCTTCCGTTGGTTTCATTGACATGAATCCTGTTATACCTCTTTCCTTCGCCGTCGCATATTACTTTAGGAAATTTAGAACCCTCTACAATTTTCTTAAGGGTATCTGCAAAGGCTTTCAACCCTTCAGCAGTGTCAATGTGATAACAGGTGATGCCAAATCCCATACGGGTTTCTGGACTATGGCAACCGCAATCTCCGTCAACCCTGACTTCCCTTCCGAAATTAAGATGAAGAGGAAGGGCGTATTCAAGAGGAAGACCATATTTACTAGTACAAACCCAGTATCTCCAAGCCCTGCGGAATTCCCAAAGGTTCCAAAATGCAATGACTTTCGTTTGAACTTCTGACTTCTCTGTCAAATTGAGTATGAAATCTTCTTCATACCCGTCATAAGGAGGGATACCGGCGAATGCCAATTCTTCACGAATTACATCATCGGTAGCAGGGTTATAGGTTTTGCTTGCGAGATTCTTGAAATACATATTTATCCCTCATACTTTTTTGTGCGAATTGTCACGACATTTGAACAATTTGGCTCGATGTTAAGTGCGTCTGTATACACTGTCCCGTTTACGAAACTGCTTTCAATCCCTCTAATCTCAATAGAGACACCATCATCGCCGATTTTGACTTCAAACATCCCATGCCCGTCAGGAGTAACGAACCTAACACGATTAAACCCAATTTCCTTTTCCTCTTCTCCGTACCTTCCGGCTACAATTTTCATTTTAATTCCTTTCGTTAACGTTGACTGTTTCTGTTGTTTACTCGCTTGACTAAAAAGTTTCCACGCCTTTTTTCCCGACGTATTTTGGATAATATCGTTTGGTAGCTTCGCAGGTGTGAAAAAACGGCAAGAGATAAAAGTTCTCGTCTTTGTCAAATGTCTCCTGAAGATTGTCCAAAAAGATCACTACTTCCTTTTCATCTCCTTCAAATCCGTAGAAACCAATAAAGTATTCATTGGCTTCATGCCATTCAATTCGAATATAGAGATCGGGGTATTTTAAAGACAACCCCTTCTTGATATTTGAAATAAAGGCCTTTTCCCTTATAAGCCCCATACCCAAGCCTACGGCATCTGCGAAAGAAGTATTTGGATCGAGACCGTTTTGATTAGAAAAATCTGTGATTTTCTGACACTGAGAAACGAAATCTACAAAGTCAGTCAAATCCATAGATTTACTAAATCCGTTTTCTGTTTCGACAGAGATCCTGACTTTTACGTTAGGGTCGTTTATTTCTTCCGCACGTTCAATAAACCATTTCCAATCCATAATTTCACCTATCCTTTACAGCATTGCCAAAAATTCGTCTTCCGAAATTCTGGGAATTCCAAGTTTCTCAGCTTTGGCGAGCTTAGAACCGGCATCTTCACCGAGAATCAGATAATCCAAACCCTTGCTGACACTTCCCTTAAGACTGCCGCCGTTGGACTCAACCAATCCTTCGAAAACCTTACGTGGTTTAGAAAGGGTGCCGGTAAACAGGAACGATTTTCCTTCAAGACGGTTCCCGCTGACCTTCTTTTCTGCAATCCCGATCATTTCAGAAAGTTCAAGAAATTCCTGTCCACGGGTCTTGATGGCTTTCATGATGGAATCAGCGGTCGTGGGGCCGATATCATCAAGTCCGATCAACTTGTCATAACTGCAATCAGCAACAAGATTCTGAACGGTTTTGAAGACGTTGGCAAGCATTTTGGAAGTTCCCTTCCCGACATTGGGGATTGCAAGACTTTCAATGAAGGTAGCAAGATCCAAATTCTTGACGGTATCCAAAGCTTCGCGCACAATCTGCGCTTCCCGTGCGTTGCTGTCTGAATTCCCTAATGCTTTGGCAATCTTTGTGACTGTCAAATCCTTAGAAAGTAAAGACTTGATAGAATCGACAGCCTTGGAAGTAATCAAAGCGTTGATCGTCTGTTCACCGACATTCAGACAGTTGACAGTAGAGATGAAGTGCAAAAGCTTGCTTTCCAAACGGGCTTGGCAATCCATGTTGCCACACCACAGATTAACGCCGTCATAACGAAGCTGACTGCCGCAACACGGACAAACAGGAAGTTCAGAAACATTCTTAAAAACAGGCTTGATAATCTTCTCAGGATCAATATACGGGATGACATCGTTAGCCTTCTTCACCGTAATCACAGCACCTTCAAACAATCCGTTGATGACCATATTGGCCCAGTTGTGAAGAGTAGGCCCCCGAAGAGTGCTACCGTCGATTTCAACAGGATCGATATCGGCAACTGGAGTCACCTTGCCGGTCTTCCCGACCTGAAGCCGGTATCCGCGAATCGTTGTGACTGCGGAAGGAGATTCGAACTTATAGGCAATCTTGCCGTTGGGATGGTGCATGTTGTTTGACCAGCCAGCTTTCCGTTGGTCTTCAAGATTGTCAAGAACCAGAACCGCTCCATCTGTCTGGAAATCAAGACTGGGACGCGTCTTTTCAAAAACAGCCAAAGTCTTTTCGAGACTTCCAGGGACACTCGTGTCAATTCTGAAAGACAAACCGGCGTTGAATCCGCAACGTGCGATATATTGCTGAACCTGCGTGTAGGTTTTAAATCCGAGTTTTTCAGCTTCGACAACATCATAACAGAAGAAACTGAGTCCACGGCTTGCCGTGATGTTGGGATCATCATTCTTTAAAGAACCGCTTGCCGCATTGCGGGGATTCTTAAAACCAGCGCCCTTTTCATTCAAAGACTTGAAGACGCTGATAGGCATAATGACTTCGCCACGGAATTCTTCATCACCGAGATTTTGATTGTCAACAGGAACGTCACGAATTGCTTTTACATTGGCGGTGACACACTTACCCTTCTCTCCGTTTCCCCTGGTCGCCGCGAGTTCAATATTCCCATTCTTATAACGGATACCGCTACTCAAACCGTCATACTTGGGAAGAAGCCAGACGATAGGAGAACTTACGGCATACTTCTTGACCCAAGCGTTAAGGTCTTCGATTTTCTTAACCTTGGCAAGGCTTGCCATCCGGACTTTGTGAATGACATCCCCATCGGAACTAACACTTCCGACTTCTTGGATGCAAGGGTTCTCTGGATCGATTTCAGCGATCCGATTGACAAGATCATCAAACTCCGCATCACTGATCATGTCTTCTCCCTCAAGCCAAGCAGGAGGATTGGCAACTTTGCCGTTGTAGTAAAGTTCGCGGTGGTAATTCAGGCGTTCAACAAGTTTCTGCAATTCATTCATTTCTTTTTTCCTTTTTCATGTTGAAGATATTAGCAAAACCGATTCCGTTTGTCAACTAGGATTAAAGAGATTTTTGGGCTAATTCGCAAGCTTCTCTTGCTCTTCGGAGCACGGCATTGATACCGTCAACCGATTCTTTGTCTGGATGATTATGACAGTTCCTTGACAGAAAAGTAACAAGACCAAGCAACCTTCTTGTCTCTTCCAAAGACGCAAGGAGTTCATTGTTGATGTCCTTTTCGCGGGGTGGCTGGCCAATTATCCCCTTCTTGTATTCGTAAGCTCTTGACGCCGGGCAATCCCTGATATCAGTAATGTAAATAGGAGGGTGAAAGGCGTCCTTCAATTCACTAAGTGTCAGTTCCGACAAATTGCCTGCGTCCGTAATGATGGTATAAACGGACACGGGTCTTGTTGAATCACCGTCTACATACATGCCGCTTTGGCCTTCGAACATCAAAACGGCATTCCCGAAAAGATTGCCATCCCTAGTCGGAAGAACAGCACCGATTTTAGTGTAATCTCCTTCCGCATATCCAGTTGTCCAAGGCGGTAAAACCGCCGTAAGATCAATATTCATATTAAACCTCCGTCCAGTTTTCTCTGAATTCCTGACAAGTACCTCTCCACGTTTGTATAAATCCTCTTTTTGCGAAATCTTCTGGTTTGACTAGAGTTATCCAGTCATCAAGATCTTCCACACTTGCAGATTCGATTTTCATCACGGTATCAGACTTATCATGTCTGTATTTCACGCCGAGTATCAGGTCTTGTGTAGGCATGGTTTAAAGCCTCATTGCCGGATGCAGAATCATATTCATCATCCGTCGGAATTCAAGATATTTCTTTTCTTTCAGAATTTCCTTTTCACGATCTTCTTCAGAAAGTCCGGCCCACCATTCCTGAGCCTTGCGCTTCGCCTCTTCTTCCAAAGCCAGTGTCTCTTTTTCAAGTTTGGCTTTGTTTTCAATAGCCTTCTGTTTGCGCTCTTCGAATGTCCCTCGTTTATGCTGTCCCATTTTTTGTTCCTTTCAATTATGATACAACGTATTTACAAACAAATTCCCAGTTCTTTTCGAATGTCCTCTCAAAAACTTCTAAATCGAATCCTTTAATTTCAAGACTTTTCGTAATCGAATTCCGCAAACGGTTCTGTCCAAGTCCTGACGGGGAAGAACTTGCCTTGACCACCAAAACCCTGTCTTTTTAACATTCGACAAACAGATTCTGCGGCTTCCGGAGAAGCATGAAAATCTTCACTGTATTCAATTCCGGTTTCGGCACTATTCCATTGCGCACAAGATTTATACTTCATCGTTTGATTTCCTCCATCATGATTCCGACTTGGTTAGAAATACACAGTTTCTGAAAAGCCAAAAGTAGTTCAGACCGCTTTTCAAAATCTGTTACAGACCCCATTTCAACATCAAGAATACGGGAATAGACAGGCATGAATCCGGCTACAATCCCACGCTTACCATTCCCTGAAAGTCTGACAGGTAAAGGAATCGGTCCGATTACGGAATCCTTTAGACCGATACCAGCAAGGTAATCCAAGATGTCTGAAATCGTTGAATCTGCCATTCTTGCGTCAGTGGATGAAATTTTAAGTCTAAGTTTCATTTTACTTCACCCAAGGAATAACGGTATTGGTTTCGGCGGCATGAATACACTTCGCAACCATTCCAACATGAAGAACCACGAAGTTCTTATAAGCCGGCTCCTTGCTGGATTCCGGGAGTGGCGTGTATCGGAGAGCCATGAATCGACCGGTGCTATCCCCTTCGACATAAAAGGTATCTCCGGCATTGACATCTGAATCGCCACGAAGAACCTTGTTCTGATTACCAATCTTACCTTTGTACATAAGAAATTCCTTTCTTCGAATGAAGACAGATTATCACTTTTAATGGGACTTGTCAATACCGTGAAGGAATTTACTTCACAATCATGTCGAAATGGACATGGTGCGTTTCATGGTCATCAAGGAAGATGCAAGTGACATAATTGCCCTTGGAAGAAATAACCTTGGCATCAACATTGCCACGGCGCTTGCCCATGAAGACCTTGACAATTTCATCAGGTTTGGGAAGAATAATTTCTTGATTCCACTCCGGCCAAATCGTATCGATGTTCTTGGCAAAAGCCTCCACGATAGGAAGGACTGTTGCGCCTTCAGGCTCGACTCCGAGTTCCTTAATGGTATCCTCGTCAAATAACATGACGGCCTTGTGCCACTTGTCAAAAACGTGCTTGGGGATACCGCTACCAGCCTTCACACCGCCATAGCTACAGGTAAGACGGCGTTTGTTCAAAACCAAGCTGATCCACTCTTGACTGACGATGATGCGTGGCTGAATCTTTTTCATATCGGTTTCCTTTCAAGGATGTTAATCCCTTTGGTTGCTTTCAATACCGATACATTACCAAAAGATTTCCGTATTGTCAATAGCCATAAATTGAATATTCAGATAATCTCTTTTTACTTGTGAAATGGGGCATTTTAAAGACATCGGAGAGATTCCAGTCCATTTCTTCTACCGAATCTATGCTTACCACACAGCTTGTTTTTGAAGCTTCTTCTTTTGCTTCGTCCTCAGATTTAACAATCATTACTTCACTGTCTTCCCAAATCCTTTGACGTGTTTCTTTGATTAGAAGCTTCTTGTATCCGCTTTTCGAAAGTAATTCTTTAATCCTTTTCGGAGATAGGAAAAACACATTCTTGTATCTTTCACAACCCCTAGATTCAATTACTTCAATGAATTTTTCTGATTGTGGGTTTTGAAAAAATTCATAAGTCAACAACTGCTGTTCACAATGACTACCGCGAAAAACTTCTCGGTCCACAAAGAGGAAGAGATTGGAATAATATCCCTCTAGATCTCCTCCCCTTCCGTCGTGCCACTGAAACCACAGGTATATATCATTTTCACCGTCCTGTCCGATAAAAAGAGAATTTTCGTAACCGAAGTAATATCTTGGTGTGTCGCTTGTTTTCATTCTTCTAAAACTCCTGATTCTGCAATGAGCCGGCTGATAGCTTCCTTCTGTTTGTTTTCTGGAAGAAGATTGAATGGATATCTTTTAGGAATCATTCCAAGCCTATCTGGACGGAATTCTCCGTAGACTTCCGCAAGATCTGCAAAGCGGGCTTCCATGTCAACCCATTTCGTCTGTTCCCTTTTATAATGACGTTCAAAGCGTTCATGCCTTAGAGTTCCGGCTTCAAAAGGATTGAACATTACATTGTAAAATGATCCTTGTGTTTCCCGCAACACAGCAAAAACAAGTTCTAAATCCATCTTCTTCCGTCTGTCTGTCGGACGAAGGTAATCATAATCAGTTTTCATGAAGGAATTTCCTCATCTTTGTCGAAAAAGAAAAAGTTGCTGCCGCTACCGAGATAAGAATTCATCTGAGGGAATGGCTTGCCCAAATTGTCAGGTGTAATTTCAACAGCCTTTTCAATGTCATAGCTTCGATATCCCTTTTCCCAAAACAGACGCAATATGTTATTCGTGTTAGGGTTCCTTTCTCCACTGTTTTGCTTCGTCAATTCAGAGATTTCAATAATCCAGTATGGCTTAGCGATTAAAGCCTTCTCTGCCTTTAACAGCATCTTGTATTCCGCCCCCTCCATATCTGCCATGATCAATGCCTTCTTCCCACCTAGACGGTTCCCAATGGTCCCATCAAGTGTAGAAACAGGGACATAAGATCGCATGTAATCCTTAACACCTGCCCATCCTGAAGTAAGACTGGCCCCGGTTCCACCGCCGAAAATTTCAACCACACCGATCCTGTCAGCCAAAGCAATCGGGAAGACTTCGATGTCTTCAAAGCCAGTGTTTGACATGATATTCCGCAGGAAAATTTTTAGATTATCCGGCATGGGTTCAAAAGCCATGACTTTCTTTCCATGTTGACGTGCCAAAAGAGAATAATATCCGATGTTGGCCCCGATATTCACAAAGATATCAAAGCGTGGAAGCAACTTGACAAAGAAGGATTCAATGGGCGGTTCATACCTCGCCTCAATCATCTCCTTCTCTCCTGCCATTTTGAAACCCCATTTCGTCATTTGTGGTTCCTGAAAATGAAAACGGTTATACCAGAGTTTTCTAACCGTTTTTTCTACAGTTGGAAAACATTTAGCCAAAAAATTGTCCGCTGTCTGCATAAGCTGAAATCTGTCCATATTCATTCCCTTACTTGCTTGCTTTCGTACACGGAACCGCTCCGTCAAAAATGATATCTACGAGATTACTGATCTTTGTCAAAACCGGCCAATCGACAGATTCCCATTCCGTCCGTTCGAAGGTGAAATTAGGATTGTTCTTTGCAGGATGCTTCGGACCCAGCTTAGAAAGATCCAATTCATCCCGTCCGTGCGTCTTTGTAACCGGTACAAGGATTGTTCCTCTACGGAAGAAACGGGGATAATCGTTGAAATTGACACCCTTCTGAAAAAGCATTTCCTGCTTTTCTCTTCCGTTTTTGCCGTGACATTCCTTGTCGCTGTAATACGCCCTTGCCGACATCGATACGGCATTCTTCGTCGCATCCTGTTCTCTCCAGATCAGGCAGTTGCAAGCTTCCTGCTTAGTAGGGACACCGAATACACGACAATCGAAGCTTGGGTTCTTCGTGCAATAGTCGGGTTTATGCCACATACAACTCTGATAGAAATACAGAGTCGCGAGACTGGCAAGGTTAGAAACCATCTTACTGTGCCTGCCGTTAAACCAAATCTGTGATTTCCCCTCTGCGTACCAAATCAGTGTAATTTCATCACTCTGTGTATAGGCAATGACGGGATTCGTTTCAATCGCAAGACGCCTTGCGGTATCTATCATCATGTTTGACATGCCTTCATCATAAGGTCTTTTCATACCCCGTGTGAAGGTGTGGAAGCTTCTTCCGTCAATTCTTGCCACAACCGGAAGGCCCGGCATCAGATTGATTTCTGTCGCGGCTTCATAAGCCTTCATCCTATCCCCAAAAGCATCATTTTTCACAATTTGTTCCTTTCACCGTTTTTGTTTCCATGACAATAAGATACTAAAAAATGTTCTACTGTCAATGGGGTTTAAGAGAGTTTCTTTATTACCGCATCCATATGCGTTTCATCCATACCTTTAAAGGTCTCAGGTTTAACCCAACGGTCTCCGAAACCTTCCAAATCATTCCACTCGCTGTCATCAAGAACAACAAATTTTTCGACATCAGTATTTTTAGAAAGCCAATCTCTAATTTCATCAGCTCTAGAAAGTTTGCCTTGTGAAATGACTGTACTTCCTATAATACGATCTGCGTCTTTACCAAGACGTTTCTTTAGATAATCCATACAAACAGGATCATCCCGCCAAGAGGAACAGACGACGATTTTGCACCCTGTTTTGTAAAGGATTTCTTTGAGAAATTCCAAACGGTTATCATCTATCCCGCGATAGGCTTTGTCCGTTCCGGGGGCATAGTAGGGACTTCCGTCCGCATGTTTGATTTTGTCTTCACACCCGTAATGGTTAAGCACGTCATCAATGTCTAGAAAAAGTATCTTCATTCCACTCCATAGAATTCTAAGCAGGCTTCAACATCTTCTTCTTTGCCATGAAGGGTAATGACTTCACCGTCCATGCCTTCTGTGTTTATAATCGCAAAATTGAACTTGTTGGAAAAGATATGTTGTTCATAACCTCCGGCATAAGTAAACCGAATCAAGTCCCCGTTAGTTTCTTTAGCATCCGGGGTCCACATTCCTCCGATTCCTTTGGGAATGCTGATATCGGCTGTCTTTTCGAGGATCTGTCTGAAGTGATTGAAAGCGGTTTTTAAGTCCATGTCTGTTTTCCTTATTCGGTTTAAGAACAAGACAAAGATAACATATCAGATTCGATTTGTCAATAGTCCAAGGTTAAAAATATAACACATTGACTATATTCCTGTTACACAAATCGCGCCATATTCTCGGAATCCTGTAACAGTTCCTTCCGACATTCCGAAAGACATGCTTCTACCAAGAAATTCCCAAAAATGCGACATAATCAACCTTCATGCCCTGTAATCTCCTTTACTCCGAATTCCTTCAACATATCCAAAAGGACTGGATCTCGTTCCCGCCATCCCTTCAAAATCTTTTCTGCCGCTTCTACAGGCATCTGCAACGTGATTTTTGTCCCTTTCAGCAACCGGGCAAGCTTTGCGTTAGCAATGCCGATAATACAAGCCCGTTCAGGGGTCTCGTCCTCAGGGTAGCAATTGACATACAGTTTGCCATTGGTGTTCCAGAACTTTCCTCCGAAACCAAGATTTCCACAGAACCTGAACTCACTACAGATTTCCGTTGTCTCTGTGGAGATAAAATCATCCCGCATAGTTTCAGATGCACCACATTCCGACACAAGAATGTCAAAGATACGGTTTGCAGTTTCAACACTTAATGGCTTGTTCTCCATGTTTCTCCTAAATGGTTATTGTCCAACAAAGGTATAACCGTTTTCATTTGCGAAAATTTCTGCCGAAACTTTTGCAGAAGCATTATTGCTAGCGTAAAAATGGGCTTCATGCCTACCGCTAGAAGTTTCAAAGACGAACAGATATTCTTCACAGACCTTCTTAAAGTCTTCGATAATGTCATCGACAAACCATGTAGAAACGAAAATGTCTTTAACATCGGCATCCATGTCAACAACGTCAAGATGATACTTGTTGATATTCTTCAAAGCGAAATCCTTGAATTCCTTCTTATTCAGATGATAGACAGCGGCAAGCGTATTACAAGAATGGTGCATGGTTTGTTCCTTTCAATGACAATACATTACCATAACAAAACTAGCCTGTCAAGTCAGGGCTTAAAGTTTTTCAAGAATTCAAAAAGTGCGGTATTGGTAACGTGTCGAACATATTTGAAATCAACAATTTCCCCATTCTTATCAACATACAGGCCGATTGTTTCTTCTCCTTCAATATAGTGGATTCCTTCACCGGTTCTAGAATCTACTTTCTTAATGATTTCAACAGGGGGAATACCTTCAGGAAGCATCTGAATGAATCGGATAGGCTTTACGGTTCCGTGCGGAGCCCCCATATCCCAATGTTCTTCTTCGTCTAGAAAAGTAGAACCGAATTTATATCTAATACCGATAAACGACTTGATTTCTGAGTTATAGGCGGCAAGGCTAAAATTCCTGGCATCGACTTCATAAACGCCGCCATGTTGACAGTCTTCAATGCTAATCCAGGTTTCCGTGTTTTCCATCTTCTTCTTTCTCCCTCAGGTTTTCGAGAAGTTCCTGCTTTGTCAATTTTCCGTCACCCTTATAGCCGTTGCTGTATCTAGGATTCCTGCACTTTTGACAACTGCACGATTTCCGGTTCTTCTCAATCCTGTGTGCAAATTGTTCCATTTCTTCGGAAGTGGCATAATCACCTACCCAAGAATCCCTGATAATCTTCAAAGCCTTCTTGAAGAACTTGCGTTTCTGTTTCCGTCTAACGTTTCGATCTTTCATTCTTTCCAAATCCGTTCATAATTTACAATTCGTCGATAATCGTAGGAGCGCCGATATCCATCTTCTGAAAGACAGGATAGGCGGCATTCAATCCCTCTATCCAAACAAAAACTAGGCATATAAAAATCACCGAAGAGGTCTACGTAAACATCACAGACATATTCGTCGTATTCCTCTTCTGAAATTTCAATCTTATCTTTACGGATATGGCTAATAATACGGATTTGTTTTCCGTCTTTGATATTTCCGTATGGTTTTAAACCGCGTGAAAGCATTGTCATTATTCGTGTCCAGTCTAGATCATCCTAACGTTTTGGAATGCAACGGATACCCCACCGTTCACTGCTGCCGTTACACGGGAAAAGTTCCGCATTGCCGTGCGTAAAATCATCAGATTTGCAAATGTCCTTAAGATATTCCAAACCTATTTTAGTTCCGGTCTCTGTATCCGAATAGATTAGGAATTCTTTTCCTTCTTTTACACACCTGATAGAAAATTCGTTCATTCTTGTCTCCTTAAGGTTCAAATCCTTCAGGGAAAACAGGGATGTCTTCGATACAGTCTTGACAGAGAATCTTTTCGTCTGTCGCGGAAGTCCAAAGCCACCCTTCTTCAGTTTCTTTAACCTGCCATCCGTAAATCGTAAGCGCCTTAACTGTCTTAAACAAGATTTCTTCTTTATTCATTTTTCTCCTTAGTTCCAATATTCGCCAGACAACCAAGACCGGCATCCCGTCAGAGGTCCGACAGTCGCAATTTTCTGTTCAACCGTCATTTTGATTCTGTTTTCAATCTCTTCAATAGGTTCAATTTCTTTGTCAAGACTTACGCTATTAAGAGGGATGAAAAGACGTTCTCCGTCATTGGTCTCGATACCGATGCTCGTATTGTTCCTGTTAGGTTTGTTGTATCCCTTGGCATAAAACTTTCCGTAACTAGCAATCCAAAACACACGACCGCGGGTTCCGGAAGGAATCGTCTTCTTATCGGGCTTCATCTTCTTAACGTCACGGATAATGATAACATCTTCTCTAAGCCCGATAGATTTTGGTTCATTACGATTGGCGTCATTGGCATCAAAACACTGTTTGGAGACGGTCTTTACATACCATTCCTTGAATTCTTGTTTGATTGCCGGATCTGCGTCCTTCAACATCGGCCAAGTGTTAAGAGGGGTTCCTCCTCCGAAAGCCGTTGAACCATACATCACGCTACGGATTTCGTGCTTCTCTGTATCCCAAATTCCGACATAGAAATAACTGTCGTTATATCCGTTGTCTTCCCAATCGCAAATTCTGTATTCCATAACATCAGCCTTTCTTTTGGTTCCGATGTCCGATACAATAGCAAAACAATGTTATGATGTCAAGTCTGTCAAAACGTTTTTTCGATCATCTCACCATTGCCTGCACCGAAAATAAGGTCAATCATATCCTTGCAAGACATATCGGGAAGACTGACAGACATGTCTGGTTTGATTTCTGCCCCTTCAGGAAGTCCAATCACTTTTGAAAGCACAGCGGCACAGATGAAGGATTTGAGAACACGTTCATATTTGATAACATCCAAAATAGGAAATGCCTTGATAGGGAAACTGTCAACCATGTGCCCCATGTAATGGATCGGAAGGATACTGTAGAAGAACGGGATTTCTCCGTAACAATAGCAACGATTGTCATACGGCTTAATTGCCTGATCAAACCCGTATTTGTCTTTGAGTGTCTTCTGGAAAGCCATCGTTGCATCAAATACCCGCTGAAATCTGTCAAATATCTTGGGAGTCCCTTCAAAAATAATGTCTCGAAGGAAATACCATGCCTGACGGCTTGCCATGTCTTCAAACCGGACTCCAAGCATCACCGCCAATACCCCGAAACCGTATTTTTCATAGACTTCACGAAGGAAAGAATAGTTGAACTCCTTAAAGCGAAGGATTTCCACGTTCTTGATATGGACATTTCCTACACCGTAGACAAATGCGGTTTTCGGTGCTTTGACTTCCAAATGAAGAGGGATAGCACACCAGCCGGAATCAAGACCCTTTTTAAACTTTCCTACCCAGACATCATTCTCTTCAGAAAAAAGAAAATTCATTTGATTTCATCCTTTACCATTTCGAGATGTTGCAGTTCAAATTCAATAACGGCTTTATTCCATGTCAAACCGTTCATATAGGGTTGGCGAACCAAACAGGCACCGCAATTGCAGTTCACCCGATCATGTCCGCTAGAGGTGATATCAATCCAAAATTCACCGTGACGAAAAGGGAATTCAGTATTTTTCATGGTTCTTAATCCTTAAGAATGTCACACAGGGGATAAAAAACATTCTTCCGGACTTCCCCGATGCAATTACCGCCGCCGAGTTGACCGTTATCAACAAAGACGCTGGAAGGTTCGGACGCAGGATGGCTGGAAGCGATAATGACTGGAACCCGAAAGTAAACTTCCCAGTATTCATTTCCACAGCTTCCGCTCCACCTGCCGAATTCCACTGATTTCTTGTCTTCGCTCAGATGCTGATGAAGTACCATATTCCACCTTCCCTTTCTTTTGATATCAATACATTACCAAATACGTGCGATTTTGTCAAGCAAGTCCTCTGTAATTTTTTCGATACCGTCAAGATATTCAGGACACCTATTGGAGATTTACAGAAATGCGCAGGAACAAAACTTTAGAAGAATCTAAAATCAGCAGAATGGCATCTGACATCATCAATGCCAGGGTTGAAGATGTTATCAGAAGAATAGAAAGAAAGGTTTCCAATCCTGTAAAAAGACAGGAAATGATTGAAAAAGTAAGAACCTACGACAAGACGAAAGACCCGAGGGATGATATCGACCTGAAAGATAGCGCAATCCTGTATCCTCAAGATGAATTGGGAGACGAATACCAAGTAGGAAATAGGGAAGTGGATATCGACTGGACTAGTCATTCTCAGTATAGAAAAGATCTACGTGACGTAAACCCTGATAAGGTCACAGATGCGATCCTAGATCTTGTAGAAGCCCATCCTACGATGAGGAATCATGACAAGCTTAAACTTGTAAAGCCGTTCGGCAAGGCTGTTGTAGACATCGATGGTAGGCGTCCTGGTGATGTCGAAGCCGATGTCATCACTGTTATGAATTAAAGAAAATCAATAACTGGCGTCTGTCCATAGATGAATTCGGTTGTTGAAACTTCGCGGAGTTCGTATTCCGCAATTCTCCATTTCGACCATTGCATCCAGTCACCTTCCCGTTTTGACGTTAAGACCAGACTCCGGACAGCAGAATTGAAAAATAGGATATCTTCATTTTGAATCTGCGTTTTCCATTCACCATTCCGGTCTTGCCATTCAAGCCTGTAATTCTTCAAAACAGAATTCGTTTTCATGGTTAATAATTCCGACTGATTAAATCAACACCTTCTTGCGACAGGTAAATTTTATCATCACAGCTCACTTTGCAAGAAGTTAAGATTTTCATGATTTCTGCATATTCTTCCCAACGGTAGGAACTTGTATGGCAATATCTAGGGTTTCCGTAATGCCATTGATGGTTATAGGTTTTTTCATAGAGTCTATCCATTTCAGAAACAGCATCTTCTCTTGTTTCTAGTTTCTCTATCGGGTAAAACCTTCCGAGAAAAGAATTATTCCTTGCGTCGGCTTTCGCGTTGTGACAGTTCTTAAAGTTCTGGATCAAAACTTCTTCTAGTCTTGTCCTTTCTTCTCGGATTTCTTCAATGGCAGTTTCGCAAAGCTTCAATACTTTAAAGACATCGCAACACACCATGCTTTTCAATATACTTTCAGATTCCATAATTTCTACTCCTGTTTCCCTAAGATTTCATTTAGCTGTTTGACATTGATCTTAACATTTTCCAACGTTTCTCTAAGATATTCAAGTCTTGCCTGTTCTTCTGTCTGACCTTTTTCAAACATATCGTGTGCCGCATAATAGGTTTCATCACTGACGAAACCGAGTTCACTGAATCCATTGAGAGAGTATCCGATTAGTTGTGCAAACTGTTCCCTGTCTTCATTGCTGAAATCCATCGTTGAAAGCTTATATAAGTCACAAAGTCCATTGGTTTGGCAAAGCATCAAAAGATGTTCCACAATTTTATTGCTAACAAACCTTGGTCTTCCATCTTTGTCTTTGTAAATAGGCTGTATCGGTCTTTTCATGTTAATTCCAATAAGTTGCCAAGACTGGTCTTAGCTGTAATTTTGTTTTCCTGTCTTTAAACACTTCGAAGAATTCACAGATGTCAGAAACGACAAGAGGAATTTCAGGGACGATCATTTTGTCTAATTTTTCTTGCGGGAAGTTTCCGAATCTATTGTCTAAAACTTCACTTTCGAAGTGAAAAATGCCATCGCATCTTTGTAAGGGATAAAGATGTTCTCCGGTTTCTGCAAGCATCCAGAAATTCTGATAAGGATAATAACCATCGGGAAGGAAGTCAAACGTATTACTGATTTCCTTCTTCCCATTTTCCCTTTTCAGATAATTTTCGACATAATCAATTCCGTCATCAGTTCTTCCGTTATATTCCCATCCGTCTCCGATAAGAAAGAAAAGTTCTTCAAATTCATCATCGCAATAAACCAAGTCCCGTCCGACAATAAAACCGGGAGGCATTTTAAAGACGAGATGGTTCATGCTGTGTCTTTCTTTTTCGTTCCTGTCTTTTTCGCGTATCCACTCAGAAAACCTTACAAGCTCTTTCGGAGAAGAACATCCGTTTATCTTTCGGATAGATTCCCAGTTTATTCTAGAATCATCCTTCTTTATGTCAGGAATCGTCCAGCCTAGTTTTTTGTGGATTCTTATTCCCATATTATGCCTTCTTTACAAGCAAGATCATAGCCACCCAAAACAGATAATACAAGATCGTGGCGGCCGAACATACGGCTGTGATTTTCCAATTGACTTTTGGTAAGTCTTCTTGATTAAAGAATTCAGGAGGGAATGACCGGTTCAGTTCCTTCGCCGCTGTAAGGATGATCGCATATCCTGTCAAAAAAGGACTAGCGCATATCATAAGAAACAGAAATATGACATTCAGAATATCACAACAATAGAACTTGATTCTCTGTACTGTTTCATTTTCTACGTAGAGAACCCTGTTTTCATTCTCGTTTTTCATATCAAAATCCTTTAGGGCAACAGTTATTTGCCAAATAATTTGTACAATTGTCGGGATTCCGCATCGTATTTTCTTCCTCTGGGTAATCATCTGAATAGCTCATGAACTTTTCACAACCAATGCATTTAGGATTGTCTTTGTGTTCAACAGGCTTTGAGAAGTATATCCGACCCATTTTGAATGGAAATTCAGGACATCCCAACCACATTTTGGGACCGAATACCTGCATCAATGTCCAAAGTTGTTCATGATACAAACCCGTTTTATTGTTATAGAAGGGTTCCTTCAGTCTCCATGCATATTCACTCTCCATGATGCGTTTTCCGCTTTCCGTAAGATACACATACACCATGTCATTGATGTTAATCATGTCCATAATCTTGTCCATAATCTTGTTCCTTAAGGTTTCTTCATCGGCTTCTTGCCAAGCCTGATTCTGTTTTCATTTTCCTTATACCACCACTTGCGCATATTTTTATCCATAGTTTTCCGAGTTAGCTTTCTTATTCCAGCTTCATCTACCGGCATGTGTTTTATTCCCCTTTCCCTATATAGAATCTTCCGTCCCCTGTTTTGGCGAATAGAAGAAGAGAACGTTCTAAATAGAGTTTGATCCCGAACCTTTTAATCCAGAATACCTTATGCAACACTTTTGGATTCCTGGTGAAAGCAGGAATTGACATTCCTAATATCTTGGCCGCTTCTTTGGCAGGAACAAAAGCAGAAACCGGCATTTCTAGAAGCAATGTCTTTTTAATCCGCTCCAGTGCTTCTTCCTTTTTCTGTGCAGGCTTTGAATCCCAAAGCGTATCTCCGCAAGCCGTACACCTGTTAAGTCTTACGTCTTTAACGACATATTTCCCGTAGAAAGGGTCTGTGATGAAGTAGTTTTCGAAGACGATTTCTTTGTATTCCCCTTTTCCACACGAAAAGCATCTCATATCATTTCCCCTTCGATTCTACCAAGTCTAAAGCTTCTTTTGCCATGCTAAGTTTCCCTTCCAGAAGCTGAATCTGTCTTTTCTTTCTTGCGACAAATGACCGATAGGCTTCCCAAAGAGTAGGACAGGCATACTTTTTCTTGTTTTTTGTACCGACCCAAAACTTATCGGTTTTAGACAAATCAGATGTCTTACAATTGTAAACAGATGTCAGCCAAACGCCTTCAGGGGTAGCCTTGACAACGCGAAATTCCAAGACATCTAGACGCAAAGCTGGCTTGTGATGGCAAACATCATCACACCCGCAGGTAGCGTATAATTGTTCTTTGACCCGATACCAAGTATCAGTAGTTGTTTTTTCTGTTTCCATATAAGAATCTAGTCCGACAAGATATGATAACTTTTACCGATTTTTTCAAAAAACCGCTTAGCTCCCCTTGCGGCATCCTGTTTCCTTGAATAGATGTTGCTAAAAACATTCAGGCCTTTGACTTCAAACTTAAAACCGCATCTTTGGGACCAATGATATCTTGTTCTTTAAACCCGAATGGAGTACTATCATCAAGAAGTCGGCAAATGTTGTCAGAACACCGAGCAATTTTGGCATTTGCGCCATTCCTCAGAACCATAGTGTCGCCAATCTTGCATTTGCTCAAATCAACACTCATAATGTCTACCTTTCTTTGTCATCAAGCTGGATTTGTATACTTCTTGATATCGAATTCGACAAAGGTGGGATTTCCGGTAATTCGATCATACCAGATTTTAACAAAGTGTTTGCTCAATTTGGCATCGCCAAGATATCTGATCGTATCATATTGACACCGAACCCCGTTGTTTTCAACTCTCGGGACTGCACAGCAAAAATTCTGGCAGTTGATATCAAGAATAACAGGGGAAAGGATGTGGCCGTTGTTGATTGCTTCGATTTTGGCATCATCTTCAACCTTTTTAATCATATCCTTCTTGATGGTCTCTAGATATTTTTCAGAAATCCTGAAAATTCTTCCTTTATGCAGCATCAATTTGGAGGTATATATGCCTAGCTGAGTAATAAGACTCCACATTCCGTCAGAGAGACCAACGGCTTCAATCGCCGAATCTCCATAGAGATCAAAAACTTCCTGCATAAGCTCCTGAATCTCCGGGTCCATGTTCCCAAAAATTTTCATCTCTGCATTCTTGCATTTCCCAAGCTTCCGAGAAATCTGATCTTCTGTCAGTTCGTTTTCCTTACGTGGATCAATTCTGTATATGAGAACACTACAAAATGATGGTCCTTTTATATATTTCCAAATATCTGTTTCCTCATATAAAAGTTCTATATGATCAGCATGATTCCTTAATGCCTCTTGAACATCTGGATCAAGAGACATGAACACTCTTTTATCAGCATTGAGACACTTATTAAACATTGCATTTGTCATCATTTCATTGCTCCTTCGTTTAAAGTGATTCCATCTGAACGCATCTAAGATACTAAATTCTGGCACCTATGTCAATAGGCTTCATTCTTTTTTACCGAGACTTTGTCAACTTCTTTCTGAATCATACGGAAAATCTTCTTGACGATCTTGTCGTTTTCCGCCGTAGAAATGAAATGGTTGAGGTACAACCATTGTCTGGCTTCTTCAATCCCGTCGATAATCCGCAAAGCTTCTTTGTCGATGCCTTGCCCTCTAAGTTGCCGACTGGGTTTCGGAGCCATCATTCCGAGTGTAATTTCTGCTTTCATGTTTCCTCCTTGAACAGGTGGTGTTCACAAAATTTGAACATTGTTCATCTTAATCCTTCCATTTCCATTTTGCCTTCAAGTAGGCTTCTGCCAATTGAATTGCGCTTGCCTGTTTCAATTCATGCGCCCCCTGCGGGGCGCAACAGGATCTTAAAGGGATTTGGGAATTTGTAACACAGTTTCAATTCATGCGCTCCTGCGGGGCGCAACTCGCACATCTGACGTTCCCAACCCCGGAGAACCTGTTTCAATTCATGCGCCCCTGCGGGGCGCAACTGTCTTTTTAGAGATGTATATCCGGCGTTTTTCGTTTCAATTCATGCGCCCCTGCGGGGCGCAACTTCTTGTGCTTCACCGGCTTGTCTGTATTGCCTGTGTTTCAATTCATGCGCCCCTGCGGGGCGCAACGTGGAAAGCAGATGCGACATACGGCGCGTTTGTGTTTCAATTCATGCGCCCCTGCGGGGCGCAACTCCGGTTGAATGCCCCAAGCATCGCCCAAAACAGGTTTCAATTCATGCGCCCCTGCGGGGCGCAACGGTAGGCCACTTAAGGCCTTGATAATCACGGGTTTATTTTCACGTTTCCGCGAACCCATGATGAGATGAACATTTATCAATAACTTTTCAAAGAACAATCTTCATAAACAATAGATTTACACCATTTTATGACTTGCGCGAACCGTTTTTCAAATCATGATACGTAAAGACTTCTGTTTCTAAGACTTACAGAGATAAAACACAAATCCTTAATCTGAAAGCCTGTGGTTCGCGGGAATCCTTAAAAACGGGAAGACTTTAGCAAACTACTTCTTTTTAGTCAAGCGCCTAATCATTTTTACTCCTGGTTTACAGGGTATGCCCAATAAACGATTTCTTCCCAAGTATGAAAGCGTTGTCCCCAGCAGTTACCGGTGTGCCAACAGATGTCATGCAACAGAATCCCGTCTTCCTTATTCTTGTTCCTGACAGCCACCCAAACCAAGACATCATGGATAGGTAGCTTTCGGTTAACTGGAATCCATTCGATCTTATCAACAGTCATAATTCTAAAATCCAACTTTGACAAGCTTTTCCATGTCCTTCTCCCGTCCTTTAAGCAAAGATATTGTGTTTCATTCCATCCAGTTACGCATATAGAAAATGACATCCTCGTCACGCGTTGCTGTAATGGCCTTATTCCTCGCCGCAGAAAAGACTATGCCGTCTTCTTCGGTATAGGGAAGGAAACCCGCACAGACGATCCTAGACCCGTCTACGGAGTCGATTTCCCAACTGCAACAGAACCGCAGGAACTTGTATTTATTTTCCATTCTTTAATATCCGGAATTCTTTCCAGAATAGATACAGGTTATACGCCCAGACATACAGAGACAGGAATCCAGTTATAAGCCAAGTTGTTCCGCATATCTGTAATTCCAGCGCATAGAAGAAACAACAGATGGAAATTCCGACCCACACTAAAGTCAGAAATAATCTGAACCACATCTCCTTTTTGTGGTATCCCATATTAAATTCAAATCCCGCGTTTGTCAAAAGGATTGGGAACGTCAAGTTTCTTATCCCTGTTGTTATAATCGTGCCGAGAACTGTTCAGTCTGTAAAGGTATTCTGCTTCCTCTTCCGTGATGTCAAGGATGTCGTACCAGTCAAAGATGCTTCCAAAGCTTTTTAGAACAGCAAGCTCTTTCCGATTCTTGAAAATGAAAGATTGGATTTCATCCCGCCAGCAACTGTCATGATAGCTGAGGATTTTCATATCTCCGACGATGCGCTTCCCGGTTTCGTCGATACGCTCCTGTTGAACGGCGACATAGACGTAATTGCCGGGGGCATAAATGTACATATGTTGGACTTCGTATTGATCATTGCCATTGGGGTTTAAGTCGAAACCGATGTGCATCATCTTAGTACCCTGTTTGGAAACCTGACACTTTCCGACAACCTTTTCAAATTCGTGGCAAATGATGGAACTGAGGATGTATTCTGTCATTGTTTTATTCCTTATCTCGTTGAAGATTAACCCTTGATTGGCTGTTCTACGTACTGCTGGATAATGGTAAAGAGAGCTTGCATTCCTTTACGGCGGATTTCCAAAAACTGAAGTGCCAAATACGGATCTTTGAGAATTTCCCGTTCTGTCGCAGAATCTCTGACTAGTTCTGCATACCTGACAAGCTCATTCGTGGCCTCATTGAGAGAAAGATGACCGGGAATTTGATGAATTTCCTTCTTCGCCTGACCTGTATTGACTTCCATAACTTCTTCCTTTCTTGGCTTCAAGATAAGGGAAGATTAACAGATTCAGCGGGATTTGTCAAGAAGGTGGATTACAAAAAGCTTTCAATCATTTTTAAGTTCGTGACAAAAATCATAAACTTCAGGTGAAAACCTAGATGGTTCCATTGTTGATTTGGCCGGAGTATCTAAAAAGCATAAGGTTCTTCAAGATTTGCATGTCCTTCTATGAAATCGGCGACTTTATTCCTTGCGGCGTCCAGTGTAAACTTCTGCATCGGCTTGCCGTTGAAAGCACAGCCTATCGGGAATTGTTCATCTTTGCGTTTTGTTACTTCGATCATTTTACATTCCTGAAATCTTACTGTTCTTCTGAAATCAATTTCAACAGGGCTTCAACCGCATTGAGAACAGCGTTTCTGTATTTGACGTTATCCACAATTGCGATCTCTTTTTTCATTTTCAAAAGTTCTTCTTTGGTTTCCGCCCCGATGAACTTGACAAGCGCTTTCCGTAGCATTTCGATGTCGGCTTCTGCCTTGCGCATCGGATGTTTGGGACATACCTTGATGTGGTCAGTGAGGACTTGATTTCCCCATGACGGAGTATCTTGTGGATATTCGTGTCCGCAATATACACATGTCAGAACCCGACTTTGATTAGTCCCGTCTTCTTGTGCGTTTTTCAAATTTCAGTCTCCTTAGCAATTCCATTTACAGGTTTGCTTTCAAGCATCGGATACCAGGCACGAGGCCATGCTTTGGTTCCTAAGGCATCAATTGTTTCATTCAGAACAGCGGGGCAAACGCACATGTTTGGATAGATGCAGGTTTTGACGGCAACGGTTTCATCGTCATAAACACCGCAGAATTCATGGATTCCTGTTTCCAAGTATCGGAAAACCAAATATAGTTCTTTCTTCATTTCATTCCTTATTTGTTTCGATCCCAACTAGTCGCACCAAAGGATGTCTTCCCAATGATTAATCGCGCCATTTATATAGACTTGTTTAAAAGTTGCGGTTTCCAACCAACGGTATTCCCCTGTAATCTTCTTCGGAAACCATAGAAATTTTGTAACGTTTCTTATCTCTCCGACGATAGTAGTTTTCCATTTCATTTTTCGTTCCTTTCTTAAATGAGTTGACTAAGAATGGTCAGGAATCCAGGCCACATCTTTCCAGTACTTGCCATGTTTTTTGTTTAAGAAACAAGATTGCTGAATATAAGCGTATTCCATCCACCGGACTTCATTATCAATTTCCTTCGGAAACAAAAGAAACTTTCGTGCCGTCCGCATCTCGCCCGTGAATTCATCTTTCCATCTCATAACTATTCTCCTTTGATTAAGAACAGAATAACATATGGGCTTGAATCTGTCAATAGACCATCACTCTTCAGAAATCGAATCTACTGCATCTGCCAATTCTTTATCGAAGGAAATGATTTCCTTCCGTTCTTTCGGAGTTTCCTTCATTTTAAATTTTGTTTCCTTTTCTCTCATAACTTCGCCAAAAACAGGCAATTCCTTTCCGTTCTCACACAAAGGAGGGAAACATACATCTGCTTTGGAAAGTCTTTCAGAATCGGTTAAATAGGATTCTGTCACACCCTTGTCTGGCATTTCATCTGCCGAAACTAAAGGGTCTTCCTTCTGTATCATTACGTCAAGGAAGATTTCGGTTCCCAACACAGAAATGATTTCTTCTCTTGCCTTATCTAGGATATCCCTTATAGCGCGGCTCTTTTCGCTGTCACAACAAAATGTATCTGATCTAATAAACACGTTTTTCATTCTCTCTTGTTCCTTTTGTTATTAAACTAAAAAGTTTTTTAGTTTACATGTACTTCATTCTATAGAAATGTCCTTCGTTTTCCTCTCCGAAGACATCGAGAAGATCCTGATGGCTGAAGGAAATCCCGACTTTTTCTGAAGCCGCCCACTCGAAAAGCGATGAAGTTTCTTTTGTCAGTTCTCCAAAAGCTTCACAGAGACAAACTCCTTCACCATTGGAGAACAAATAAGTCCCGTCATCACACTTTTTAAAATTCTCGACTAGTCTTTCGAATAGTTTTTTACTTTCTCCTGTCGCGGAAGCTTCTGACTTGAAAGACAAACCAACCATACATCTTTCAGGATTTACACGGCTCCATTCGAAAACGGGGATAGCTCCATATTTTTTACACACAGACAATAGTGTCGGGAAAAATCCTGCATCATATATTTTATAAACTGCCTTCATGTCTTTCATTGTTTTTATCCTTTCAAATAGTGATATACGTTTTAGAAGAATTCCTTAAGAGCCCAAGTCGGCTCATCTACATCATACGGACCAACTTGCTTTACCATCAAACGGTGTGCCATCCATCCGTTTTGTCGGATTCTCAGTCATTGTGTCTTTGTCATTCATAGCGACTTCTGTTTAGAACCAGATGTGAAATAAACCTTCCGAGAATTGTTTACCCCTGGAAGTACGCATGATACTAGAGGAAATAGGACCACTTTCGATAGGGATGTACTGATAGAACTTTGTCATATCCTTGATTTTAAGATTACAGTCATACGGATAATCTGTATCTCGATCGATTTTCAGATAATCGATACATTTGTCTGACATCCACATCTTATATCTTATGTCAGTACTTCCATTTGCCGGTTTCTTTAAAAGATCTTGCCTTAAAGTCATTCTGACCAATTCGCAAGGGCAATCCGTTACAAGATCTTTTTCTGTAGGAGTTGTAGGGAAAAGACTAACGCAGATATCTTTAACCATTGTTCCGTTTGAAACGACTTACCTCACATTCGATTTGCAGGTCTCCCAATTCCAATATTTCTCTGCATTTTTGGTCATTGGAAAATTCGATGATATAGTATCTGTACATTTCTATCCCTTTCTCTCAAAACCATCAAGGCTTTCATCAAGCCATTCGGAAATCAAAACCGAATAGTCATGTATGGCTCCTGTAATTGAAGAAACAACCAAAAGGATCAGCATTAATGGGAATCTTACTAATAACACGATAAGGGAAGTGATAAACAAACGGACATATTTATTTCGTAACATATCTGATCTCCGGGTAGGATACGTTGTATGTCCGATTGGTTCCACACTTGTCACAGCGATGCTCGTACTGAGGCGGATAAGAAGTCAAACACGTTCCTGTAGGTTTCATCTCACCACCACAGGAACAATTCATCCTTACAAGAATCGTCTCTACAACGATATTGGTTTCAGCAGCACAAACGCCGAAAGCAAAAAGAACTAGAAACAAGTATTTCATTTTTCTCCTTAATAACGGTATCCGCATGTTTTCCGCAAAATGATTCCTTTCAGAATCCCAATCCCAGCAGACGTGGCAATAATTCCGAATCCAAAAATCGACAGACAAACGTTATTCAGCAATTTCTTCATTGGTTACTCCATTTCGAACAGGTGTGGTTTTCATCAACAGGATTAAGGTCTTCGGCTACCTCACAAAATCCACCGTATTCCTTAAACGGAAACGGACGAAACCACAGACAAGCCTTACATGGAAGAATTTTCTTCCTGAGTTCGATATAGTCTTTCAGGCAACAAACTTCGAATTCCGATTCATTCGGTGGTATCCAAATGTTCCCGGTTTCCTTCCAAAGCAAGGGGATGTCAAAGAAAAGGAAATGTACGCGTTCGATTTCCCGGAAGAAGTAACCGTTGTAATATCGTGGTTCACTCAGTTTCGGAAAACTGTTTATGTATGTTATCGCAGTGTTTTTACATACGACAATCTTAGACCAGGGGAAAAGAATCATCTTGTAGTTCCTTTACACCTTGTAGACAGACTGGCATTCAGACAAGACTATAACCCTTTTCAAAGTCTTGTTGACCCCGCAAACGATTCCGTCAACAATCCTCACGACATATATGGGGCTCATAATGTCTCCGCAGATTCTGGAAGAATTTACTTCCTCTAGGATTCCAGAACCTGTTACATAGCGGATTTTTTGTCCGTCTTCCAATTCAGAAATGTCTTTAACTTTTACCATTTGGATACACTTCTCCCAGTTTCAAAATATACACCTTTTCTTTTGGTGCTCCCCATTTCGGTTTCCCATAACCGACTTCAATCTCAAGAATCTTAACCCTGAATGAAGGACTGTCTTTGTGATATCCATTCCTGAAGACAATTACGTCATAAGATTTGCCTTCGAAACGTTTAGACCAATAAGGTTTGATTTCTCTGTATTCTTCTTTCTTTTCTCCAGAAAGAATCATGTCAAACCACTGCTTTTTCAGCGTAAGATTTAGTACTTTCATTTGGTAGGGGAGGTTAGATTCGCACTAACACGGAAAGCCGGTTATCAATCATTCCGACCTATTCCCACATGCAAGGATATTGTGCCTTAGCGCTTGATCGTAACGCTTCGGTATCCCTGCATGTTGCGTCTTCAATTTCCGCCACTCCCCCATTGCGTATCTGAATAGAATCTGCATCAACGGTTTTCAAGAACGTATTTGGCAAACCGATATTTGTCCTTCAGAGAGCTTTCTTCAAGATCCCGCATGTTGTCTTCCAAATCTGCAAGCTTGACGATTCTTGCATATGGATATTTCTTTATTCGCATGATGAAGTCAAAGTAGGTTTCATTTTCCTTGTCCCGACTAAGAGCGGAAACCGTATCTGTGACTTCTTTTGAGAACCCGGCATCAAGAAGCGTCTGTTTCGTCACCTTAACGCCGTTGATATATCCATCTTCAATGCTGTCATGAAGCAATGCCACAGGACCGATGACCTCAAGACCGTCAATAATCCCTTTGTTCAGGATAAGCTGAAAAACACGGAAAGGGTGAATAACATAGGGCTTGCCTTTGTCCACACCGAGTTTTCGCGTCTGTCCAGCATGTGCTTGCTTCGCGAAGGCCAATGCCTTATCAAGATCGGGGCTTCCGTCTTCTGTGGTCATGTCATCTTCAAAGTAGTCGTTCATTTCTTTTCACTTTCTAGGAAACCATCAGGAATGCCCATTTCTGAATCAACTTCAGATACCAGTTTTTCCATTGTGTCTACCAATTCCCGCCTTTTCTGTTCCCTCTTGTGAAGGTCTTCAAGAAATCCGTCTGTAAACAAGGGCTTCGGTAGATTCATTCACGATTTCCTCTTTTGTTGACAACACTTTATCAAAAATGGCGACATATGTCAATAGGATCTACCTAATAAAATTGGCATATGTCAATAAACAGACTGTGATGTTTATTCCGGTTTAACAAAGAACTTCCCGCCGACTTCGACAGATTCAGAAACTTTCCTGTCGTTGGATTCATCAACATTTTCTGAAATTACTGTCAAAACATCTTTGGAGTCCTCTTCTGACGGTTTGGGATTCGGCTCGCAATAATCCGAACAGTTAAAAGACTTTACTTCGTTTCCCGTAATAACAGGCAGCGTCTTTGGATCTGGTCTTCCCGTAATCTGTTCAGGATCAACCTGATTGCAAGGCGTATTACTTGAAATTTTGTATCCAGAGAAATTGATTTTCGGTGAAGGGATAACTTGGAAATCCTTTTCTACTACTTCGAATTTTTCCTTTTGTTCTGAACAGCCGCCATCCCAATTGGGATCTGGTTCCTGTTTGGTTTCGTTTTCTGTCTTCACTTCATCAAGTAGAATCTGTTCCAAAAGGTTTTCTCCCGATGGACGGTATTTTAGAAATTCGCCATAGGTATCACTATAACGGTTCAAAGAAAATGTTTTCCCGTTAAAGAAAACGACAATTTCAGGATTTGAAGTCTGTCTGAAAAGTCCATAGGCAAAAGACTTTAGAGCCTTAAACCAGCTTACAGAGATTAGATCTTCTGTCGGAATGTTCTGGTTTTGGAAATCGAATTCTTTATCCAATGCCTTCATTTCCTTTTCGAAGTTTCCTTCTTTCCTAAGAATTTTCTTCACTTCTTCCGTCCAACGAACATTACCGACCTTCTTCCCTTTATTCCACATTTTACTTACTTTCCTTTTGTACGATTTCCATCTTTGTTCCGAGATTGTTTGCGACTTCCTTTTGTTTGCTGGAATACCGGTCTTCCATATAGTCATCACCTATGCCAAACAAAGCATCGATTTCTCTTTCAAGTCTGAGAGTTCCGTTAAGTCTGTTTTTGATACGCTCCAATATCCCAAGCTTCTTTGTTTTCAGGGACGGTACATATTTCCTGTTTCTTTCTTTCCAGGCAAGAAACCCTTCTACATATGGATTAGGCATATTCAGCTTTCCTTTACTTTGCAGTCTTCAATCTTCTTTTTAATGTCTTCCGGTTTCGTCAAACCAGTCCACTGGTCAACGACCTTGCCGTCCTTAAAAATGAAAATAGCCGGAATGCTCTTAATGCCGTATTCCTTACATTTCAGAGGGCAGTCTTCATATCTTGCCTTGACTATTTCTACGCCTTTAAGTTCAGGTTCTATCTTGACAAGAATATTCCCCATCATCTTACAGGGTCCGCACCATTCAGCCCAGAAATCCACAAGGACTAGGACATCAGGTATTTTTACAACGACATCAAAATCAACATCAGTAACGGTCTTCAATTCCATGCTCCTTCTTAAGATATTCAATCACGATTTCAGCCAGTTCTCCGGTTGCAACGCATCCTTCAGGCATTTCAGGCATTGAAAGTTCTAAAGGAGACCAGCAATCTACGTTGATTCCGTGAGTTCTACACAAATCGCAAGTTTCTTCATACGTCATCTTTTGTATCCCTTACACGCCTTACACAAACGCTGTCTTTCGGACATCCGCACTTCTTCCAGCCTTCTAAAATAGCCTTAGCCGCTAAGTCTGGATTTCCATAAGATGAAAATACTTGTACTTCAAAATCCCCCTACACGTTTCCAAATGGCATCAGGCGGACTTAAATATTCTTCATTCATCTTTATTCCCTAATTCCCCAGTTATGACTTCCGAAGCTCAACACTAAATAGCCTTTGTCTTTGTTTTTTTCAAGAGCTTCTACGGATTTCCGTCCCCAAGCCACAAGCATCGATCCACAGGCAGCTCCTCCTTTTGCTATTCCGTTACCGTCGACAAACTTGATTCTTCCTTTTAAGAAAAGCACGGCATCTGCTTTAGAAACATAGTCATGAAACCATCGGCAATCCGTTCTGCTGAAAAGAAGTGCTATCCCGTTTCTATGCCTGCTCATTTTGTTTAGGAAAGGAGCCGTAAGCCTTCCATATGGAGGATTCAACCATACACAGCCTTTCCAGTCTTTTTCCAGACTGTTATCGGCTTCCGTATAGACATTTTGGACAGGAATCCAAGGGAGTCTTTCTTTCGGATGACACGGATCTAAATCGAATTCCATTCCAAGCCAATCAAAAATATACTTCGGAGTATACCATTCACAGCTTTGATTAACCGGACTTTCATGCGTAAAACCAGTTTTATTCAATATATTTTTCCTTTTGATCCGACAGGCGGGATTTAGTACCCGCAATCCCGGAATAAACATCCACCTTAACCGTCAAACACTTGCTAGCAAAATGTCTGACCTCTACCGGTTATTACCCCGGCTTGTTTCGTGTTTTACAAATTAAACTACTGTCGGAAACGAAAATCATCTATCCCGTCAAGCTCGTGACGGATAACAGCCATCCCTTTCTTGGACCACTTTCGGGATGTTTCGCCCATCATGTAAAGTTTAGTCTTTAACATCCAGGCCAAAACACAGGCCTCAGCCTCATGCCGATTATAGTTCTGTAGATTCGAGTCACAGATCTGGTTTTCAATAACGGCTTCATACATTCCTTCAACGTCAAGAACCTTTGACTTCCAATAATTCCTTTGGATCTCCATGTCATGCAAGACAGCCGCAACCATTCCAAGATCGATTTCTTCTCCGTCAATCTTATTCATAAACCTATCGGTTTCAGGAGTGGGAAGGCTATAATCAATATCATCTGGCATCTGCATCTAAAGCCTCCAAGTACTTGAGGCAGGAATCCATATAGGATTGGAAACCTGCGATTTCTTTTCTCGCCTCAATAATCCTTCCTTCCCAATAATTGATTTCGTTTCCCAAGTCAACTTTTACTTTCTCGACAATGGTATCATAATCGGTTGAAAAAGTACCTTCATACATCAGTTTTCCGGAATGCGTAACATTCGGCCATCCAAGAGTTTCGCAGAAATCAGTTTTGATTTCACCGTCTGCAAAATAGAATACACGAATTGATCTTTCAAACACATCGGGAGAATTGATCAAGTCAATAAGCTTTTGCTTGTCGGAACAAAGTTCACTGTAGTATCTTTTTAGATACTGATCATCACTGTCCCAATGACCCCAAGAAACATCACCGGTCGGTTTGATAACAATCAAATCCTTTACATAAGGGCTTCCGATATTGATAATGCCGTTTTCAACACAAACGATATGTTCAATTTTATAGTGTTCTTTAACGTTCTTCCATCCCATTATCTGCCTCCTTCTAGGATATAAATTCCATGATCATCTTCCCAATTCAACTGCTGCAAAGATTTATTCGCCGTGTCTGCAAAGAAGTCATAGCCTCTAGGATTTTTGGGGGTCGGGATTAAAACATACCTAGAGAAATCCCAAGGTTTATAACCTTTAGCCCATTTTTCTGTAGCCGGTGGACAACACCTAATACCTTCTATCCCTGTCGGACCTTCTATCGACGCCTCGGAACCGTATTCTTGAAGCTGTAGCCTATCAAAATCCCACTTTTGTTTCAGGTGTTTTGCTTCCCATTCATCCCGTATTTCTTTCCCATATCTTTCATGTAGACGTGTTTCAATTTTCCAAATGAAGTACTTGAAATAATAACGCACCATCCTGAAGATGCTTACCTTTTCAAATCCGGGATGCCAACCCAAAGGAGGTTTAAGATAACACGCACCCTTAAGACGGAAACGCAAGTATTTAAGAAACAGATTTTTCAAAAATCAATCCTCTTTACCCAAGGCGTTTTTCGAATATTCAGCAGCAAGGATTTCCGCAAGGAACGCCTTCCCGTTTTCACTCAGATGATCGGCGGCTCCATAAGCGAAGTTTCGGCGAACTCCATAAGGTTCTAGGCTAAGCCTATCAGCTACGCGACAAATAAGAAAAAGCATTTCCTTAACATCCATAGCAGAAGCAATGTCACCAATTTCTATACCGATCTTCTTTGAAATTTCAATTTCCATATAGTTCTTCCTTATCTATCATTTGCTTAACTCGCGAGCGTACCCGCGAGTCGAGTTGAAGCAGTTGTTAGACCTCTTTCTATATTGAAAGACTTCATTACCCCACTACCTTTTCCAAAAACAACTAAAGCTAATGGTTGAGGCAAACCATGAATACATCCCTTAAACTTTGGTCTGCCTTCCAAAAACCAGACTTCACCTTTCATACACAGTTCATGCCACCATTTTGTATTTGTTCTCGCTGGAATAAGACAAACTGTAACAGCCCTTTCTTTTTCATCAAATGCTTTTTTGATAAACTTTTTCATGTCCTTAAATGGTGGATTCATCCAACAAACACCAGACCATTCTTTATCCAGACAACTGTTTTCTTCTGAAAAATAGTTAGCACATTTGGTATTCTCAGCAGATGCACAAACATCGGTAGTGAAATGAAAAATATCATCTACCAACTGAAATAAATGGTCTGGTGTCTCAAAGGTCTGGTTTTTACTTGCAAACCTGTTACTGTCAAAATTAGCCACTTTTACTCCTTATTTTGCAAGGTATCGGCAAAACTTGTTTTGCTGTACCTTGTCGGTCTAACAACCATTCTATGATCAGAAGCACCTATGCTTATAGATATTCCGAAGACACCTTTTCGTGCTGTGTTCCGATGCCTTCACAATCAAAGACGGTATCGGCGTGTTCCTTCCTGTCTACGATTTCACCCCTGGCCTTAGCATGAATGGTCAGAAGGTCATAGAGATTAGGACGCTTACCGCAGACAAGCGCCTTGATACCGTTTACAATGCCAGCACCGGACTTGCCGACAGTGTTGCAATAGGCAAACCTATTTTTAAGGCTGATATCCATCCAAACCATCTTGTTTTCAATCAAGTCGAAAGCCATTACCAAATTGCTTGTCGTGTCTCCTGTCAGACGGAAGCATTGTTTAACGGTCTTGATTTCATGAATCTTACCCGTTCTTTGCGAATCTCTTTCCATATAGCCGCCACAGCATTCTTCAATATCCTTGTAAGGGATACCTCTGTAGCTGATTACAGACATCAGGACATATCTGATACCACGATTCAAGGCTTCTTTGGTATCAATATCAATGTATTCTGCCGCACCGTTAGGGGCTGACACAATATCTCCGCTGTGACAGGCCCAATGTTCCCTAAGATTGTAAAAACAAATATCGGCTACCTTGTTGAAGTTGGCATCCAAGGCGGAAGCTGACAAATCAATATCAATGTTTCCACCCTTCCACCAGATAAAGAACCGCAAGTATTTTCTTCCTTCTAAAGCCGTTTTTGTTCCTCTTACCAAAGTCTTCATACCGGTAGAAGAAGCACTACGCATTCCGAAAGGAACATTGTATTCCATCAGGCAAGGATCGATATAAACTTTACCCAAAGACGGAAGCTTTTTGAAACGCTTAATCAAAGTCTGTTTACAGATTCCAATAATGGCATCACAGCAACATTCCATTTCGACATCATTTTCCTGCACGGGCAGAATCGTCGCCGTTGTTACGCTGCCTTTAGGCATAGCTACTCTCAAACCATCCCTGTTCTTGAAATGGTTCATAACCTGCAACAGGACGTTCGTAGATACCTGTTCAACGACTTCTAAGAACAAGTTCAACACAGTATAAGGGTCAAAGTTGCGAATCAACTGATCGAGCCTACGTGCGAAATCCCCAGGCCTAATCGAAAGGACAGATGAAACTTTTTCCCAATCCCGATTCTTAATTCCTTCTTCGATAGAAGAAGCAGTCGTTTTGAAACCGCTTTTCTTGTACAAAAGGGAATATGCGGTTTTCAAATTTTCAAAACCGCCGTTTTCGTTAGGATGGATTTTTTCAGCAAGGCGTTTCCAATACTCCTTAAACCGATACATGTCATTTGCGGCCACACCGATATCCTTAGCACAAATCCGATTAAGCAATTCCTTAATAAGCATCCTGTCTTTACGGTGCATTTTCTTGAAAACAGGATTTTCAGCAAGGCTTACATCTCCGTCGCTAAGCTTAACCGCATAACGCAGGACATCCGTAACCGTCTTGAAATATGGATACAGGTATGCAAGACTCCCGGCTTGGTCAGAGAAAAATGACGCAAGTGTCGCTAGGTTTTCCTTACAAGGGATTTCTTCAATCTTTGGAAACCGGAAAAGCTTACAAAGTACGCTGACATCATTTTCATCTTGATTTGACCAAGCCGTCTTTGAAGATAGAAGCCTGACATACAAATCCTTCGCGTCTTCGACACAAGCCAATCCAATTGATGTCATCGGGTGTTCTTCCATCAACGATTGACGCTTGATTTCATCTACATCTGGAACTAAAGGATCATCAAAAAGATAGGCTCCCCAATAATGTACCATCGCGTTAAGGAACAACTCCAAGTCACTTGCTTCCATCACTTGTTGAGGGAAGTTGATATAAAAAGGACGGTATAGACATCCTTTCACTTTTTCAATCCTATGCGTGATATCGGTGTAAACGCTGACTACATGCTTTTCTTCTCCTTCTACAAGCGCTTCAAAAAGATCTTTGGAGAAGTAATAACCATAGGCTTCTAGATTCTTAGAAGCCGTAGCCACGAAAGTAGTATCAGCTTTCTTTTCAGTAACTTCTTCGGGTTTGACTAGAATCTTGTTGAACCTACGGAAAAGGATTGTGTTTAAAAGCTGGATGTCTATTCTCTTCAAAAAGCAATATTCATTGTTTTTCATGTTTTTTTCCTAAAAAGGTGTCTGGGAAGCGGAAAGCTATTTGGTAAAGTAAATAGAAGGAAGCCTATCCATAGCCAGACAAAAATGGTGTGTCTTAAGAATTCGGGTATATAGGAGAACCCTTAAACCTCAGACACGAGAACATGCCAACAACATACACGTTCTGGTTTCAGCGAATCAAGAAGTACCAATTCTATCTTCGCTGAGCTGGATTACGAAGTCCAGCGGCTTCTATACGGGTCCCTACAGGTCTTTCACCCTGTATGGAGGTCTTTTCATTTTAGCCGGTCCCGTACCTTGACGGCTAAAGCCTTACCCTCTGGTTTGCAACTTTTTTACTTTTTCTCTTCTTTTACTTTTACTTTTTCAATGAGAATACGGTATCAAATCGTGGCTTGGTTGTCAATAGACCAAGATGAATAATTTTTCAAAGTTGGTTCTTGATCAGGTCATTGGTATCAGCGTCATTCATCCTTGCACTCAAATTGTCGCAAAGAGTAAGAATCCAAGCCTCCCTTGATTTCGGAGCGACAGGACTTCCCTGAATCCTATCCATGTGGTGGCTAAGGATACAGTGCAACACGGGTTCAAAATACAGTCCATAGGCATCAGGCACGGTCTTCACAGCATCATTCCAATAAATCCCGCTCCTTGAAATATGGTGAATCATCCGTTTATGATCAGTCCCTTGCCAAACACCGTTGACACACTCAAAATCATACATCTTCCCACTGTCGTGATAAAGGGCTGCAAGAAACAAAACGGGGTAACTAATGCCTTCCCATTCATATTTTTCACCGATAGACATGCAAAGGTTTACTGTTTCAGCGGTGTGCTGTACCAAACCGCGAGTCCCATAATGGTGTTGGTGAGGAAGTGAAGATCCCGACCAGAAGTGGAAACGTTTGTCTTTCAACAAAACATTTGCTGTTTCATACACGCAAACATTCGTTTCCTGAAATTCTTTGGCTTTACCAACAAGATATAGCAGCGGATCTTCCATATACATCGTTTAGTTCCAATCAGAGGTTTCTGTCCTTACCGTTCCGCACTTCGGACAACGGAAAAGGAAATAGTTGACGTTGAAAGCCTCTACCTTCAACGGTTTTGTTGCAAAACCATCATTTTCATCTACTAGATTCAGACGTTCAAAACGCTCGTCTCCGACAAGGAATTCTTTCCACTCGCCGTTTTCATCAATTCCTTTTTCATGTTGATATCCACATACACACTTCATGTCATTGACCACCTTTCTTGTTAAGCAAATCACAGAGTTTCGTCAATCTGTCGATTTGATAATCTTCGAGAACCCACGAAAGGCCGTGAAACGTTGATTTAGAAATGCCGCGTTCCACAGCAACGATGTACTTATTATCAGCGGAAAGTCTGGGATTTTTCTCAGCATAACTTTGATGCTGCGTATCACAAACTGCGGCGATGCAGTTACGGACATCCAAAACATACCGGTATTTTGTCAATTCGGTTTCCTTGCGGATAACACAAATGAAGTCTCTGACATTCTTTCCGATACGGTCTTCCTTCGCTGGAATAAATTCTTCACAATTCCAAATCAAATCTCCGGGTTTGATCCCTCCACGAGAGACAACGTCAAACCCATCTGGAATTTCGATGCTAATAACGCTAGTTCCTGAAAATCTTACGGATTTCATGTTGTTCCCCTTAGAAGTTTTTACGGTCATGGACAGGGATCGGACGGTTGCTAGGGAAGCGGCTATCGCTTGTATAAATGAAGTTTCCGCCGAAGCTGTAATCATTACCGTCAACCCCATAAGGACGGGCGCAACTGCAATCCTCCCCGTGGCGGCGGCTCATATCCGCCCGCTTATCTATCTCAACCAACGGCATCTCCCCGACGAAATCCTTTGCCTTAAAAGGTCCGCCTTGCGGAAGAATCAAAAGAACAGTATCATTATTGGCGGTGACGCCGTTCAAAGAACAGTCTTTCCCACTACAACGATAAACCTCAACAATCAATCCGGAAAGTTCGTTCATACCTTTGTTCCTCCTTAGTACTTGCGATTGACGACAGGGCAAATCTTGCGAAGAGCAGTAAGGATATGTGAATCATCGGCATACTTATATGCTTCTTCACAATAGAACCGATGAAGTTTTGCCGCACAGCTTACATCCCAACAGAAACGGCACTGAAGGTCTCTGACTGAATCTGAACGTTCGAAGTCGCCACTCTCGTACTTTTTAACCAAGACATCCCATCCGCCGACAGACTCAACATACTTGTTGATTTCGGTCTTCATGTGGTCAAAGTGTTCTGCTGTGATTTTCATGTCTTCAGCCTTTCTTGCTTTCGATGACAATACATTACCACAAAGACCTTGAAATGTCAACAGGGTGATAGAAGCTTTTTAGTCTTTTGGAAGGATCTGATTCTTTAGCCAATTCTGGTATGCGATATCGATATCTTTTTTCACCGATTCCCAGGTTTGTTTGTGTGAAACCCTAGACTGTTTCTTCCCACTCGTTTTTTGAATAACCATAATCCTACTCCAATGTCACAATTTCCGTATAATCAGCCGTACCTCTGTCCCAACGTGGGTTGAAATAGGGGTCCTGTAGGAACTTAGAATATCCCGAAGGAAGTTCTCCGTCGCTAGAAAAGAATTCATCACAAGTTCCATACACAACGAGACAGTCTTTACATCCGAAACTTACACTTTCAGCAAGAGCATAGACTTCCTTAACGGTTTTCGAATGGTTTTCTTTTATCAATGAGGCAAGTTCACCGGCCTTAAATCCGTTGCAACCGCAAACCGCCTTCAAAAGAACATTTCCTTTTGAATCAACAACACTTACAAGTCCCTGAGTCGCCATTTTTCATGTCTCCTTGTTTTGAAATACAAGATATCAGAACCGACTTAACTTGTCAAGTACGTGAAGAAGGAAACTGACATAAATTTTCTAACGCCTTAATGTTCCGCCTCCAAAACCAAACACTTCTTCCAGGAACATCTCCGATTATCGGCATGGCGGCACAAACCGCATGACCGACACGCTTGCTAATCTTTTCACACCTTCGGAAACCATTACTTCTGAAAAGCTGCCCGTTCTCATCTTCGACAAGATACCGATCATCCAGCATTTCACGGAAGAAACCGACGACGAAATGGTCACACGGATCTCCATCAGAATATTTGGTGGCGAGGACATAATCCCCTTTCACCAACGGCTTTTTCATATTAGATCACTTCTTCCCGATGGTCAGTAATCTTGAAAGAAATTCCCATCTTTTCAGCCGGGCCATAACCTTCGATAAAAGTATTCGGCCAATCAGCAAGGCCACGCACATGCATATCCGCAAGGTGCGTTGCATGTTCCTCAATATCTTCTGCTGGCCACATATAGGAAGAAAATGCCTTCATGAATTCTGGTGTGAATTTGGTTTCATCCAGAGTCACTTCAACCGTATTTGTCACTTCAACTGTAATCGTTTTCATTATTTCGTTTCCCGATTTGTGTTGGCGATAGAGAACAACTCGAAGTTCTCCCGCCACTGCTTCACCATCGATTCCAGCATCAAGTAATGTTCAGGAGTCCCGCAAACGACAAGCGTTCCTCTCTTCATGTTCTCTTCCAACGTTGCGATTATCTCGCCAGTGAGAACCTGCATTGATGCGTGTTTGTCTTCAAGTCTTTTTACCTGTTCTGAGAGTGTCATTTCATCCTCCATTAACCGACAACCAATCGGCCAAGGTATCCTGTTTGGCTTCACCTGTTAAATTCCGCATTTCGCCTTTATGGAATCAACATAGTCTTTGCTGTCTTTCAATCCGAAGCCAGAAGCGTCACGAAAGAACTTAACTGCCGGGACAATTCCATTGTTGTTTCGAAGCATATTTTCAACTTCCACATCCACATTTCCACTGAAATCTTTCTGGAACATAAATCCCTGAAAAGCAAGAGTTTTCATCACCCGATCCACCTTTTCTTCTGCCTCTGGACATGAACAAAAGATATTCATTAGGGTGTGTTTTAGAAAATGCAATGCCGCATCCTCTTGCTTGTCAAAAACCTTGCCGTCAAAATCGCACTTATAAGCCGTCACTTCTGAAATACCATTCATAACTTTCTCCTTAATTTTCACAGTTCACTTTGTTGTTTTAATCCTCAAAAAAGAGCGGATTTTTAGTATCTGGATCGTTTTCGTCAACAGGCGGAAGCATGTCTTTGAAACGAGAGTAGTTGTCAATCACCCATTGGTAAGCATCTACCCAACCATTTGGTGTTTCCTGGACTTCATCACACCAAGGATTGAGATAAGTCAGTAAGCAAATCGCGACTCCGTGTGGAAACTGGATACCTGCATCTTCCCAAGCACCTTTATACCCGTAGAACTTATCTCCGTGTGCCGACACAATTCCGCCACAAAATGAATCATTTCCACCGATGTTTTTCAAGAATGTGAAGAAATGTTTGTCCAGCCATTTATAGTGATTAACTTTAGAAGTTGCCATAATCTTTCCCTCTCTTAGAAATGACCACGGCGGTTGTAATGATCCCAAAGTTTCAGACCTGCCGCTAAGACAATGGCAAACCCGAAAAACCACAGAATGGCGTAGGGATAATCCTGCATGAATTCGTAGAAATCCTGTTCGAATGGGCTACGGTAAACAATAACTTGTTGAATGTTGTTCATCTTTCTATCAAGCCTTTCAGTTTCTTGTTGATGTCAACACCTTATCAAAGTCCTTCTGGTTTGTCAATACCATCGTTCAACTTTTTTAGAACTTTCTGGTATTCAAGGAAGATCCCGTCACAAGCCTTTTCATCTCCTTCATACCCGCCGACCTGCCGAAATGCCTTCCAAAGCCTGTTGGATTCATTTTTAAACCATAAAGGACCGTCAAGACATTCCTGTGGATCTGCGATGCAATATCCTCCTACGAGAAGGATATCAGAATCGGGGGAAAACTTTTTATATTCCCTTACTGCAAATTCACGCAATTCTTTTTCAGATTCAAACCTGTCGGTTATGTCTCCAGTGCCATAATGATGTTGGAAAGAAGGCATGTCTCTCTGTGCCTTTAGATTAAATCTTGCGGCAAGAGAAGGAGTCATAGGATATTCAAGCGTCTTCTTTATTGGAACGTTTTCCCCGTCAAAAGGCATCGTGCTCCAAAGGACACCGCTGAAATGCTCCCCTCCTATGGAAGAACTCCAATCCAAAATTTCAAGACAAATGATTCTTTTGTTCATTTTTCACCTATACGAGTTATTTTTCGCTTTTTTCCTTTTTAGACGGTGTAAACCAGAAAACCCAATATGGATAACCGATGCCGAAATTACAGCCTTCCCCGATGGCTTCCAATAACAATCCTTGGTCATCATAATACCGACGCAAGAAATCTTCTACCTGTTCTTCAGAAGCGTCATAATAAATCTGCCCGCGAAGACCCGCATCTTTCATGGATCTGTCGAACTTCTTGTTGTCCCATTGCCAAAGCCTGTCACTATAGACAGCCACTGCTCCTTTATGACTTCCTTTTTTTCTACGATACGTGATAAACACATCATAGGAATAGGGATGCGCTTCTTTTGTCCTCTCCACAGGTTTGCCGTCAATATCCTCGGCCACCGACCACGAAAAGGATTCTCTGGCATTACTCATAAAGGTCTGTACATAAGTATTCATTGTTTACCTACTTCCTTGTTACTGAATTACAAGTTTCATTCCGAATTCTTCCGTGATTTCCATCGAAGTCTTCAAAATTTCGTCTTGAAGTCCCTTTCCCTTCCAAAATTCAAAGTAACGCCATTCTTTAAAGAATTACCGCCGTCAAGTGACCGATTAAAAATCAGTAAAGATTTTCACTATAGAGCTTGTTATCAGCTATTCCCCTACGGATTTGATTGTTCTTCCTAGCCAATACCAATGCATTTTTCCTTGTCAAGAAATCCCCGTACTGGTTTACAAAACCCTGTTCACACTTTAGCCAATTCTGTTTGCCACCGGAAACTTCAATCATACGGATGCAAATCAGGTCAAAGTGTCTGGGACTGCAAATCATCATCCCGTCCCAACGTCTAAGTGCCGCACAAACAACATATTCCGTCACTCCGTATTCCAGAATATATTTCAGACAGCGCCTATAATCTACTCCATTGACAAAGGAATAAACAATTTCTACAAATTCATTCTTATCCCTTGGAACCAGTGGAAGTCTCGTCATGCCGAAATATGCCATGACAGAAATAACCATCTCTTGATAGACTTTATCAGACACGAAGTAGAAATCGTGATCGATATTGAACATGTCAAGAATAGAGGATATTTCTTCTTTGTTCATTTTCATCTAGGTATTAATAAGATGATCTTGAAACTCTTCCAAGATTTTTTCATGACCACCATCCTGAAGAAGGAGAAACAACAGCCAGCCATTCGTGTTGTTCATCGGGGAATCGGAAGAAATTTCATCGGTTTCAACGTCGTAAAAGAATTGGATTTCGTCCTGAACGAAACCGTTGTCAACAATAGCCTTCACAGTGAGAACATCGCCATCAAACTCAACCGATTTAATCTTTGTTGCCATAACAAAACTTCCTTTCTTGGTTCATTTGATAAAGACAAAATACTAAATCCTATTGGATTTGTCAATAGGCTTTCTAAAGGTTTCTTCAATCTAGCGAAATCATCCTGCCACCGGCGTAAATTCAAAACACGCTAAAAGCTTTTCAACCTCGTTGAAGCTCTTAAAAGTCTTGCTTCCGGTTTCCACATCTAGAATCTTGATGGATGGAGAATAGGTCTTTCCCCTATTACTGCCGACAGCTTTAACAGGAATTGACATTTCAATCTTAGACCCTTCTTTTAAGGTACTGAAAAATTCAGAAGATGTCTTTTTCAAAACCTTCGAAACCACCAAAACCCCGCTTCTCATGTAAATCACTTCATTCATTTTACCACCCCTTTGCATCGTTGCTAACTTCATTCTTAACCCAGTTTTCCGTCCAGTGTTCGTCGGTCTGGACATGATTGGCGCGGACGAACTTGGCTCCGTTTTTACCGAAATCATCATATCCGAAACCCGCAGTATTCCTAACGACAAAACCTTCGGTTTCTCTGCCAGTTTTCTCTTTGTAGCATTCAAACGCAGCCATAATCGCGTCTTTGTCATAAATGCCACGGAAAATGACGGGAACATGAAGGATGCCCAAAAGGTTACACCACTCAACGGTATCGTCCCAAGATAAGCAGGAATTCTTCTCGTTCCAAATACTGAAACACTGGAAAAAATACTTTTGTGAAGGGAACACATAGGGAATCGAATGCTGGGCATAAAGATCCTCACCGCAAACCCGCCAGTCTTCAGGAATATCATAAGACCATCCCTGAATATTTTTCATCAACCAAGTCTGCCAAGGTTTCCCAAACCCGTCAAGGCTACGGGCATGGGCGCGTCCATCTTTATAGACAGTCGTGTTTTCTCCGTCCATCTTCTCCGTGACAACCACTTCCATGCCAAAGAACTGGGAATCATTACGAAGCCTCTTATCATCCGCAGAAACAGTCAGGCTATAGGGAAGGTGAAAAGTCCTATGGTATTTCATTTTCATGTCGATACATTACCATAAGACTTCCTGACTGTCAATAGAGTCTAATCAATATATCTCGTTCCTGAAATTTTCAATCCGCCACGGTCATGGACATCAGAAATTTGGTATTCATACCAATCCGAACTTTCCCAATATCCGTTCCAATCGATCCTATACGACTTCCCTTCAAAATCAAATACCACAGACCCGGAACCACCAATGATCTTTCTTACTGATTCTCTTTTGGAAAAGAAGAAATCTTTATCTGACAAATCAAACGCAAAGTTTTCGATACTCTTTTTAAATTCGACCTTTTCGTCAACAACAGGCACGGGTTTCGGAGGCGGATGGGGCAAAGAATTCTTCTTGATCGTGTTTTATACCTGTTTCAAAGCCCAAGAAACTTTAGACGAAGGAAGTTCCGATACCACGGATTCAATAGATTCTCCGATTTCCCCATACATGCGGATAAATATGCCAACCTGTTCCGGCTTGCAATTCTTAAGGTCTTCCAAAATCTGCTTCTTCTTTGTCATTTATTTTTCTCCACGTTCGGCTTTACGAATCTTCATGGCTTCACGAATGACATCGACAGCAACATCTCCGGACTTATCACAGAACCCACGAGGCCAATTAAGTATTGCTCCGTACTTGTTGATCGGAATCTTCTTACCTTCGAACTCGAACTCAACGCTTTCGAATGAGATATTCTCCCTGACAATTTCCCTTCGGATGATATCAAAGGGAAGACTGGTACTCACTTTTGAAATTGTTCCGTCTTTTGCCCGTTTGAATAGTTCAACCCAGTCTTCGGCATCAAAATCGCTTACGGCAACGCCTTCTTTACAATATATAACAGTTTTCATTTATTCCTAGTTTTCCCCTTCAATCTCAATACGCTTAGGTGACATTACTACCCAATTACGGTTATTAACCAGCCAGGTTTCTACTTTGTCAATAAAACGCCCTGTGTTTTCATAACTATCTTTCAGCATTCTGTGCTCCATCCGAATAAAATCACTCACCCTTTTCAAAGCTTCTTTATTTCCGTTGGCAACATCCAAAAGTAGAAACCCGATTTCCGAATATTCGTCTTCTCGAATACGAAAATTATATGTTTCGGCCGAAGAAGCGGACATCTTCAAATCTTCAAGATGCGGAGGAACAACGAGAGTATGGATTTTATTACTCATGTTTTTATCCTTATTTTAAGGGAAAAGACTTCTTGAAGTCATTGAAACGGACTTCATCGCAAATATTCAGCTTCCGACAGAGAATCTTTTCTTCTGCATGGTAAGACATTTGATCTATATCCTGAAAGCTGAGATTCTTGCTGACGATTTTCCGATATAGGGCTTTCTTCATGCGGCGGATCTTCGGAGCGGTCAACCCATCCATGCAGTTTCCAATGTGCCTTCCGTCTTTATCAAAGACCTTCGTCATAATCGAAATCCTCCATCTGATCATACGTGAAGTCATAGAGTCCATGCAGAGAACGGTCTTCGACTACGCAGATATCCGTGATTTCACCGTCTGACTTTTCTTTAAGGTATTCTTTCAGATCTTTGATGTTAAGCCCAAGCCTTCCGATGAAAAGACCGGGACGCATCAATCTTACAGAAACCGTGCTACCTTCCAAAGAGATATTGGTAATACCAAAGTTTTCAATCTCTTTCGTCGCCGTGAGAATCTTTCCCTTGCCGTCTCCGGCCGTCTTGTTGTAGAAAAAGAATCCGATATCAGAGACAATTGCTTCGATCGTTTTCATAATTAATTCCCTTACTCCTTAACAGCTTCACGCGCCAAACGTTCGGTTTCCGGATTCAGCCAATCACGCTTATTGGGGAGATCCCCGAGAATGTCCTTGATGATGAATTTGAGATGAGCGATATCATTTTCAAGACCAAGAACTTCCAGTTGAAGCAAATCGTTTTCGTTCATTTTCGTTTCCTTCCAGTTATCGTCCATTTGATGAAGATAGGTTAACACAAATGGCCGATATTGTCAAGGTGTCTAATCCAGATATTTTACACCAGAAATTTTAGTGGCGGTGGTATTCCCAAGTTCTTCAATGGTGTATTCGTAGAAATCTGATCGGTTCCACCAACCATTCCATTCCAGCTTGTAGTTTTTGCCATCAAAAGAAAAATGAATGGTGTTTCCTGCCCCGGTGTCACCGGGTTCCCTTTCTTTCTTGCTTTCGAAATAGTCTTTCGTTGCCAATTTCTGGGCGAATGCCGTAAGGAGACTCTGTAATTCGGTCTGTTGCATACTCGTTTTTACCATCCTTTCTTAATCTCTTTGATTCTTTCGAGAAGTCTTCCCATCGAAAACCCCCTAATGTTATTGTCATCGATCAGTTGGGTACTATGGAAAAGGTGTGAAACGTCTTCAATCTTGGAACGGAAAAGAAGAATCTGACTCCTCTTCTGGCTCCATTCCTGATGTTTTTTATCAGAAAGGCGAATCTTTCGGCAGCCTTCACAACAACACTCTTTGCCATGTGGTAACTGTAGTTCAGGTTCTTCATCCCAAGTTTGCTCCCAAGCCCACCTGGATTCCCTAAAGCCTTTACTAATCAAACGAGAAAGCATGTCTTCTGTGTCAAAAATCATTGGGTTAACCCTTTCTTGGTTTCAATGCCGTCAATATAGCAAAAGCTTACGGAGTTGTCAATAGGGTATTAGAGAATATCCCCTACATTTCCAAAGCTTCCCTGTAGAATTTCAGGCAGTTCTTCAAACCATAGGTCTCCGGGTGCCACAGAATACATCCTTACCCAAGACGGATAGAAAGACTTATGATCGCCTACACGAATAACAATCCATTCCTTTTGTTTGTCTTCTTGCCTGGAGAAATCAAGATAGGTTGTCAGAGTAGACGCTTCGTGTCTTTCTTCTAATTTCCAACCCATGCCTTCGGCCAAGGAAATCACATCTTCAACTACCATCCTTAAATTCAATTCTTCTCGAATTCCTTCGCGTCAATACCGGCTTGCCTTAACCATTCTGAGACAAGATGCCTGTGACAAAAATCACCTGGCTTCTCATAACAAATCAAAGTCAACTGATCTGCTTCTGGATAAAATTCCTGAAGTTCGTTTACAACATCCAAAGGATCGAGTCCGGAAAGCACCTGTTCGTTGAAGCATTTGACATATCCATCATTGTCCAGCTTTCCTTGTTTCCAATCCATAAAGAAACCATACTTAGGAGCTAGCCTTTTGTATTGCGGACCTTTGTAGAAAAGCGGTGCTTTCCCACATATCGAAATGGGATTTACGACTCTTTTAAGATTGGCGAAATAGGAAGTGTAAATCTTCATTTAACCACCACGCTATTTTTACCCGCTTCAAAAGCCGCCCTGACAATGGGATATCCAAAGCCCCTATCATCGTTGTTTTTGTCTTTGGAGTATAGTGACAACCATTCTTCAAAAGAACACTTGTTTCCTACAACCTTCTTATCCGTTGTAACCTTTTTATACACACGTGTAAAATACTTGACTTTCATTCTTTCATCACCGAATAACAAGCCTTCTCCGATTCTATATCTTACCCATCCGTCCTTTACATCAAGAACGATAACGCAAACCACATCTTTTTTCGGCCAGGGGCTACCATCAAAGTCGCACTTAAGACACCATTTTTCTCCGATCATAGGGAGTTCTTCAGCCTCTTCGTTTTCTTCCTTTTCCCAAAATTTCCAATTCATTTCTTATTTCCTTTGTAGTAAAGTTTGCAGACTTTCCTAATACGTTCTATCTCCTGTACGATCCAATCATACTGATGAAGCCTGACGATTTTACAATTACTTTCTTCTCCATAGTAGTAATAATGTGTCAGAGGTAATTCAGATTCAATCAGTTCTTCAAGAATGTCCAGATTTTGCCGCAGCTTACATCTGATAGCTTCTCGAATTACTTCTTTGTCGGGTTCGGCCAATCCGTCTTTGTCTATACGGTCTTCTCTAAGTTTCTGCCCTTCTGTCTTGGCGGTGAATCCATTGTACTTCCTGAATTCTTCATGCTTGCATCCCGTAAGATAATAGTACCAGAAACCTTCCACACATTCAAAACTTCCGTAGGACTTCATTTCAAAACCGTGTCTGGAAAGATTCGTCAAATCCCTTCCGAGTTTTGTCTTGCCTTTGGTGTAGATATTGATATGCGTCACGCCATCGGTAAGAGGTCCGTAATCCAAAACCAAATCTGCGAAGACTTGTTCGAAGACGATGTTAGATGGAATTTCTTTATCCCTGAACATTTCAGCCATTTCAAGATTCGTATATCCGTTAAGATTCGGCTTTGTGCCGGAATATGCAACGACGAATTCCAATTCCTGATTTTGTCTCGCGTAGGCGTATAGTTCCTGCACCTGTTTAATGATTTCCTGTGCGTCGATACTAGGGTGCTTATCTTTTGTCAAGTCCTTCGTTACGATTGCGTATGCGCGCCCCTGTGGACCTCTGGCTTGACCGTAGACCGCTCCACAGTTCTGTCTAGCAAAAAGAGCCGCCCCCTTACCGTGCCTACCTTGTCCATTACTGCCGAAACAGAAGATTTGATTATCTTCCAGATTTTCGATTGTGCCGATATAGGTTTTCATGCTAGTCATTCCAATGTTTTAAGACACCGGCAACAATGACGGCATTTGTAAAGAGATAGGCAAATAGAATCACGGTTCGGATAACAGCGGCTATGTCTGACGCCCTGTCATCATTTTCAAAAGCCTTCTGTCCAATCGCCTTAGCCCAAATGTTCCAAAACTTCATTTCTCTGTTTTCTTCTCGCCTTTGAAGGCTTCCTTAAAAAGGTCTTCAAAAGGATTCTTAGGCTGTTCTTCTGGTTTCAGAAAGTCTGAAAACCGTTTGAAAGATTCTTCAAGTCTTTTCTGTTCGTTTGTCTTTTCCATGTTTTATCCTTAAGTCTTTAATGGAACAACGTAAAGTTTCCTTAACAATTTTGGGAGTTTCCAGGGTCCCTGATATTTTGAATAGTAGTTGTTCCATAGGTTTGACGGTTTCAAACAGCAAATAGAATTTTGGCGTCCGTTTTTGTAGCTTAGATGTTCCCCGACGTTTTCTACAAAACAAGCGTTCCTGTCAAGAAGGTATTCCATATCTTCCGGTTTAGTTTCCCAGACTTCATATTCGGTTTCATCATCGCTAAGCTTAAAGAAAAGATGTTTGCCTTGATATTCCAGAACCCCAGAAATCGGCATTTCTCGGAATTCAATATCAAACTTTAAAGAATTTCTGAATTCGCTGAACTTCATCTCTTTTGCAGGAGAAGTAAAATCCATAATTTTACCGTTAGAAGCTCTCGTCAAAACGTCTTTTGAACCGCAATGAGGACAAACAGATATCGAATCATAAATGTGATAGGCGGAATTCCTAGACTTGAATGATTTGCCGCAGGATTTGCAAAGGTTGGTATATTTGTATCCGCCGACTTTCTTTTTGATTGGCATCTTTATCCCGACTTTTCCATTTCAGTTTTCTTAATTGTGTCTAGATAATCGGTAGTATCCCCGTTTAAATACACTTCACCGGTCTTCTGGTCTTTCCAAGCCCAAACTGGGACACTGATAACAGTAACAGATCCTTCTTTATTGCAATCCGGACACGGAATCAATCCTCGATCTTGATTATCGGGTTTGAAAATAAATCTTGATCCTAAACATTTTGGACAATCTTCTCTGTCACTATAGATTATAGGAATATAGACGGACATTTTTGTAACAACCCGTCGTAGTCCTTTCCACGGAGGAATTAAATCTTTAGGCGCTTGTTCGATAGTATACATGTCTTAGTATAGAAAATCAGAGTTACTTTATTTCGTCCCAGCGGCATTCTGGAAACTTCATCCAATAATATCCTGCGCTAGGATCAATAAGCTTGTTTCTGTTAAAGAGTTTCATGCTTTACCTTATTAGTATTGCATTGGTTCATAAGCTTCTGCTCGATTTCACGCATTTCAAGCCACCACTTAGGTTCGGTTTCCTGCCAAGGAGTGTCCCTATCGATTTCTTTGATGTTCTTCAAGATACCGTCGCGAAGAGCTTCCCAGCGTTCTTTCGGCGTGGAATTTTTCGTAAGAATCCCGTTGTCCGTCATAACAGCGGCAGCAACGTCAGATGCCAATTCTTCAACGGAGAAGGCTGTCATCATGGGCTTTAAAGCTTCTCGACTTCCCCACATCACATCGCTTCCGTTGAAACAACGCCATTGAATCCACTCACGCGCTGCCTGAAGCCACATACCACCGATATCACGCAATTCATGTCCGTAAACAGTTTTCATCTTTTAAACCCTTTCTTTCAATACCAATACTTTATCATAGACTTGTTGAACT